>Ga0209137_1003738_pt1 | contig 12512 bp, 17 predicted proteins | sample SaaInl5LU_22_DNA_FD_184642 | JGI IMG/M metagenome (GOLD analysis project Ga0209137, IMG submission 184642) | Marine microbial communities from expanding oxygen minimum zones in the Saanich Inlet - ESP_105LU_22_DNA (SPAdes) (version 2) | ecosystem: Environmental > Aquatic > Marine > Intertidal... | reverse complement strand
AGGATAGTAGTCACTGTGCGCTCGTAGTTTTGCTTTCTTGTGTCCTGCTTCTAGTAGTGCTGGAAAGTCTGGCATTGTGTCGTGTGCAAAGCCTTCGGGTAGTGCTGTATCTCTGCTGTAAGAATAGTGTATTGCAGGACGCACACCACGCCACGAATCTATTACGCGAGCAAATCTATCGTCGGTGGGCTGTATGTATTCACCTTCACGGCACCAGTGGTGGTGTATGTCAAGAACCAATGCAAGGTCGTCTGCAAGTTCGAGGCTGCTGTCAATGCCCCACTTGTTTTCGTCGTTCTCGATTGTGATAACATTTCTTGCTTCTGGCGTGAGTCTCTTGAGTGCGGCCTTGATACCGGCTGGACCATTGCGGCCTGATATGTGTACATTGCATTTAAAGTCTTGGAAGGTCTTGCCGTATCCCATCCAGCGTATGACATCGGTGTGATATTCAAATTCTTCTATACTCCGTTCTACTATTTCTTCACTATCCGAAGCAAGGACTGTAAATTGGCCTGGGTGCATCGAGAGTCTAACATCGAGTGCTCTTGCCGTTGCGCCGACTTCTGCAAACGCTCTTTCACAGTAAGCCACAACATCAGGCTTACGCCAATAATAACACCAATCGCGCTGGGTATAAACAGGAAGTACATCAGAACCAAGCCGTACCATCCGTAGTTCAATTGGAAGACTTCCAACATATTCAATTAACCTTTTGTATGACGCAATGTTGTGAACCATTAAGTCCCACAAGCGTTCTTCAGCAACATCACGTGTCTGTTTGTTAAGCCACTGTACTGTTGTACTACGAGTATTTAGTGGGCGTTGAATTTCTTCAAGCACTTTCTTCTTCTGTGTTTGGTCTGGATGCATATACTTGCAAGCAAAGCCAATACGTTGCTGTTGTGATTTCACATAGTCTCCTGCTGTTGTAAATTTAAGATCCATACTTTATTATACACTCTTTATTTCCAGTTGTCAACTACCCATTTGTCTTCGATCATTTCTGGATTAGGGTCTCCGTGGAATACACAAACACAACATTCAACACGCGGCTTAGATATATGATCAACATTTTTGAATGTTCTTTTGCCTCTAAGTCCGCCTGGCTTAAATATTTTGTCTTTTCTAACCTCCCACTTCCAGCTTTGTACCCAGCTATCGGGATATAACATTGCTTGAGTTTTTCTAGTTGCTTCCCATAACCAGTCTTGATCTCCGTGTAGCCTTTTTTCAATCTCGTTTTTATCTTTTAAATAATTAGTCCATACGTGATCTAATTGACCAATTTTAAATCTTACAATACTGCTGTTATACCTTTGCCATTTAGGTCGCATTACACGAGTAAAATCACGAATAGTACACCATTGGTTAGGTTGCCAAGTAATTAGTTTATCTATGTTGTCGGCTATAACAACGTCAAGATCCATATAAAGAACTGTACCTTTTAGCGGCAAGTCTTTTGAAAACATATAAGGCTTGCACCACCATCCGGACATACCACCTGGTAAGGGCAATATTTTTACATTTTGATTTATTCCGTTAGGGTCGTCTGTTAAACATACAAATTCGTAATCAAGTGTACAATTACGTTCAACCATATTATATAATCGATTAACGTATTCAGCAGAATATTTTGTGCCGTGTTTCAGACACAAAATATAATTTTTATCTTTAATTAAAGGATCATCACTATAAGACTGCTCTTGATTTAACTTTACTATTTTATCAAGGGACTTTCGATGTTTTCTTTCTTCTTTAGTTTCACCTTCGACATACTTTTTAACCAATCTATACCTCGTATATCGCCGAGTTTGCTCCGTGTTCTGCACATTCTGCTCTTACGCAATAACAACGATTGTCTGTTGCCTCACGTATAAGTTTGTCTGCAAAATTAAATGCGTGTTCTGCAAATTTCTCTGCACCAACACCATCAAAGATACGTAGCTCTGCTAAACCCTTTGCTTCGAGATCTTTTAGTGTATCCATATGCGGATCGTTTGCGTCAACTGCTACCTTGTGATCAAATGAATCTTCTAGCCAAGCCTTCAAAGGTTTTAGTCCACCAAAGTCAACTGCCCAATTTTTGTTATCTAGTTCATCACAACCAAATGTAAATGTAAATGCTAATGAATAACCGTGTAGCAAATGACAGTGTGAATGATCTGCGTTAGGTTGACGGAACACTGCTGATAGTCCAATGTTGTGTCCGTAATGTTTTGTGCTTAAATGTCTTGCCATATATTTTCTCCTATTAAATATGTGGCGGCAGAATTAGAAGGGTTGACGCCAAGTCCTTATTAAATTATACTTTATTATAACGTATGTTACTTATGTTGTCAACCGTTACATTAGGATATTTCCAGGATTCTGGCAGTTCCCAATCAAAGTCTTGATATATTATAAATTGTATTTTAGGAAAATACTTGAACACCATACCTATTTGATGTATCCAATAACGTGGATCTACAGCTCGATAGTCTGCATTTTCGTAATTAGGAGTATCTTTATATACATTATTAATTTTGTTAGTTTTACTATGTAAGTCAAACCCGATTAAATTAACGCACTTGTCTGTAGTATACATAGATGCAATTAGTACAGCATAAGGACCACTTCCCCATTGAAACGGTTCGTCCCATCGTTCTGCACCTTTGTAAGGTAACGGCGGAACTGTTCTTACTGCACCTTTAAACATTGGTGCCCAGTCTATTCTAGTATATATTTTTGATTGAGTATTTGCGTTAATTGCTTCGTTAACCATTCTTCGATCAACACAAACTAAATGGTCCGTATGATAATCTCGATGAACAGCATTACATCCTACTGTAGGACCATATAACTTGTCTATGTTAATCGTTGTTCGGCTCTCGCCATTGCCTATCGCCCACATCTTTCTTAATCTCTTTCAATTCTTTAATAAGGAGTGTAAAGTCTTGCTCTATTTTTTCTGAAGTTTTTAGCATACGTACTAACTTACTTAGTGCCCACCACCACCAAAATACGCTGGTTGTGATAAATGCTACCACTACGATGATAGATGTGATATGTGTTAGTGTGTTAAAGCCTATTAAAGTTTCGCCTAATAATAGCGCCAATGCTGTAAATGGAGAAGTCCACGCCGCATAACGCCAAAGTTTTGCCTGTTTTTCAATTTTCATTTAGTGATTCCTGCCTTTTGTTGACGGAGGCTAGTGACAAACTCCGCTGTATTCTCTTGGATACAGTAATATTTATTGTGTGGTGGTTTAAAGTTAAACTAGGCTTTAAGTTGCAATTTGACCGAACGTTTTCCAAAGTCCAGGAGTACCAGCCTTAGTACATACCCAACCAACATACCCTGTTGGCTTAGGTTGTGAGTTCCATACAATGTCGCCTAGTCTGTATGAACCGCTTGTAGGATGAGAAGCTGCAACTTCAAATAGTTTGCCTTCGAAACTAACTGGTCCGGCAGTTTCAATATCGGCTGTTGGGTTTTCAACATTTACACCTAACTTACCTTTGATGTTTGTTTTACTATTTGAATCTGATCCTATAGTAACTTTACCAGTAGAACTTATACTAAGTCTTTTAGTATTATCAGTAATAACTTCTAAGTCAGCAGTTGTAAATGTACCAAATGTTGCTTTCTTACCATCAGTATCAATAATAAATTCTGCGTCATCTTGTACAATGCCAAATGTTCCGTTTGGTGTTTCAGTACCAATACCAAAACGCATAAAGTCGCCGTTCCAAAATACATATTGATCTATATTGAAATTACCATCAACTGCTAAATTTTGTAGTACACCAACTTGTGTTAGGCTACTATGAGTAACTGTTGGTCCTAGTTCATTCATTGTAAGTACACTTACGTTATCAATTCCGTAGTAAGAATTTCTATGAACGTCAAGCGGAAGATCTGACCAAAGTCTATCTGGCTGCGGCTTTAAAGTAAATTGTTTACTACCGTTTGGTGTTCTCCAAACTAATCCTTTGTTATATACATCGTCGGTATATTCTAAAGAACTAGAACGTTCTTGACGTATATCTGCTGTAAGTTCGTTTACGTGCAAACTAGTTGCAGTAATTGCACCATTTATAGTTAAGTTTCCATCGACAATAGTGTCGCCGGCAATGGTTTCTACATCAATTTTATCTGTAACAATACCGTCATTGTCAATGACAACAACTAATCTAGTGCTATCATCTCGGATACCTTCACTTTGGAAAGCAGTAATTTTGCCACCGTGTATAGCATCGCCTGTTAAACTTCTATTACTGATCTCAGGCGTTGGCGCCTCAGCTCTTGATAACTGATATATTGCTTCGCCTAAGTCACCTAAGCCTTGGCGGATTCTTTGAATTTCTGGATCGGATACATTGCTCATATAACTATTTATCAGTTTATTGAATTACATTGTCAACAGCATTTAAGAGATTATTAATTGCTGTTTGATATGTTTTGATGTCAGATAAGTTAACGTGAGAATATGCTTCTTTAAGTTGTAACCACTGATCTCTGTCGTATTCTGACATTTTGCTAAGATCTTTATCCGAAGGCATTCTTTCTAGTTCGTCGTAATCTGCTGTTTCGTCCTTGTAACACTTTTTTAACTCTTTGGCTTCTGTTTTGTTGACCTTCATCATCTTAAAGTAATTATGGAAGTTGAATCCATTGGGATTAAATTCTTTAGAGTTTTCATTCCAACGTTCTAGCCAAGCATCGATACTTTCTGTTATTTCATATATACGAGATTGCTTTACTTTCATTGTATTATTTCCTTTATAATACTAGTATATATTAAATTTTTATAAAATCTAAGTCTTCAGTTAAGATATCCTCGAAAGTTTTCTTCTTATATTCTGCAATTTCAGCCTTAAGAGTCTTGGCTTTTGCTTTGAGTTTTGCTATTTCTTCTGTTGTTAGACTACGCATAGGAAGCCCTAAGAAGCCTTTAACACGCCCTTGTAGTATAGCGTCATATGCTTCAGCTTGTGTAATAACTGCTGTTTCCTTAGCGTTACGAAGCTCTATGGCACCTTCTACAACGCCTTGTATAAACTTAGCTCTTGCATTAGTGTAGTCCATTTCTTCTTGCATACTAGATAATAGATGCTGTTTACGCTTGTCGTTATATTCTATACGCTTTACATACCAAGCTTCTAACAACTCTTTAAGACTGCTAAAGATAACAATTTTGTTGTTCTCATCAATACAAGTAAAGTTTTCTGTAACCTTCTTAATTAACTTGAGCTTGGTCATAATCCATTCGTCTGTGCGCTCACCAAAAGCTCGGTCTACTTGAATTTCAAATTCAAATATATCGTTATCTGAAAAGTCTTCGTAGTCTTTAATTACTTTATCGTCAACGAGCCGCTCTAACACTGCTTGATACTGTTTGAGTGTATAACCCACAGGAAGCGAATCAATGGTTATACGGTGCTTAGATTTGCGTGTAAAGCTACCTGTAATCTCCCACTGGACTTTACTCTCGCCCTTGTTTACAACACAGCTCATACCTTCCCAATGCGGAGTAAGATTAGCAGTAATACGATCTCCAGCGGCACGTTGTCTAACCCATTTAATAATTTCTTTAGGTTTACGTGGAAGTATCTTTTGTGCAAAACCAATTGACACACCTTCGCTACCGTTGATAGCAAGCATAGGCAGAACAGGCATATAAAAGCGTGGTTCTATCTTTGCTCCTTCAAAGTCTTGATGCGGCAAATTTACAAAGTCGTCTTTAACATACAGTTGCTTTAGAATAGGATTCATACGTGCAAAGATATAACGTGTAGCAGCCGCATCATTAATAAACGATGAACCAAAGTTACCATCACCTTCTAGCAACGGAACATTGTTACCACTACCTACATAGTTTGCAGTCATATTAACAATAGTGCCTTCAAGGCTACCGTGCAAATATTGTGCATAGTCTTGTACTTTAGGACCTAAGTTACTTACTTTAACAAATTTGTCAATGTTCTGTTGTAGGACTGTGTGTACAATCTTACGACTAGCGTTCTTTTGTCCGTCAATATAGTTTCCTAGTTTACGAACGTTGTCGTATACCGAGAAGTCAATGTATTCGTTTTTAAAGAAGCCTTCTAGCGGAATCTGTTTTGTCATTCTTTATACCTTCATAATATCGAACGGCGCACTTTGTAGCAGTTGTTCTTTTCTATAATCAATTGTACTACCACTAAACCAATTTGTAAAGAGGTCTGTGTCAGCAATGCTTACTGTTGGCAACATTTCATCCATTGTGTCTGCATCAATGATATGTTTTAAATCTTTCTCACTCCAACTACCAAGCCCTTTTACATAACTTACATCTAATTTATGATCGATCTTGTTTACATCTGAAAATGTGTATGCCCAATCTTTTACTTCGTTGTTCTTTTTACCAATTGCAATAGGTGTACGTAGTATTTTCATCTTGCCATTATTTAAATGCTCTGGAAAATACTTAAACATAAACAACGATATTAGTCCTGTGATACGCATACCATCTGCATCAGCGTCTGTTGCTAAACAAATTTCAGCATCTGGGAATGTAGTAATAATTGAGTACAGCTCACTTAGTTCTTTGTTCGCCATAAACTTCTGATGTGATACTTCTAGTACATTAAGCGGAACACCTTTAAGTGCATAAAACGCATTACCTTTACGTCCTAAACATTTAATCAAGCCGCCACTAGCTGAGTCACCTTCTACTACAAATATTCTGTCAGTACGATGTCCAATAGCCGCAAAGTACTTGTCTGACTTTACTTTCTTTTTCTTTTCAAGTTTACCTAGCTCTTTCTTAGCAGCCAAGTCTTCTTGCATTTTAGTATAAGCACAGATTTCGTTAATCAAGTCTTCATTCTTCATTAACTTGTTAATAATTTTTTTACTGTCAATTTCACCAATGGCTTCACGACACTCTGCCGCACTATTTGTTACACGTTCTTTTGTTTGTGAATCAAACTTTAGTGCTGGAAATCCGTTTACAATGGCGTGTACTCGCAAGTGTTGTTTTAAACGTGCCGCTGTAATATCTACTTTCTTACGGCGCCTTAATGCATCACGCAAGTCCTGCATAATAGACGAAAGGAAGTGGTCAATATGTGTACCGCTCTTTACACTTAGTCCGTTTACTAGACTGTGTGACTGATGCGATCCATCTGACTTTGCAATACCAAATATTGCTTTTTCTGTGTTGAAGATATCACACTCGCCAAAGTAGTCTGCAAATTTTAGTCTAATAATCTTTTTATTAAAACGGAAACGCACCGTGTCAAATGCTAATGCAAGTGAACGTACACGTTCTTCAATCATTGCAATGTGTGCTTCGTCAATATTTTCTAAACCAAAAAATTCATAGTCAGGACGGAACTTGACAGTTGTACCTTTTAGTGCTGTTTCTTTTGTGCGTATGCGATCAATCTGTCCATTCTTACCTACCATCTGTACTTGGAGTTTACCGTCACTACTCTTAGCATCAAACTTACTAGATGTTACAAACGTAATCATTGAGCCGACTCCGTTCATACCAATTGACTCACGATTGTCGTCGTCAAAGTTAGAACCTGCTCTAGCTCGTGTAAATGCACTCACCATCTGATATTCTTTACCATCTGGTGTGTCGATTTCTACACTAGGAATACCACGACCGTTGTCGCTTACAATAATTGTACCATCTGATTCAATATCTACATCAATACGTGTAGCATACTCACCTTTAGTACGAACGTGTTCGTCTACACTATTATCAATAATTTCGTTGATGATTTTTAATAATCCACCTACAACGTTTATTTTTGTAAACTCGGCATTTACAAATGTCTGTTCTTGTTGTACAACTTGACTGCCGCCATACATTGAAAAGCGTTTACGGATATGTTCTTTATCCGATAAAAGTTTAAAGTTATCAGTCATATGAATCCTTATTTCTGTGTTATCTGTATATTATATAGCCAGATATCTAAAAAGTCAAGATTGTTTGAGTGCATAGTACGTTGCATACTTGCCTTCGAGCTTGCCGGTAACAGTAACTTTATACCCGTATGAATAATCATCTTGGCGAATATAGTACTTAGGATCTTCTGCGTGTTCCATAGCCCATTTGCCTTCAGGAGTCTGTTGCCATTTAAAAATTGGTTCTGCTACATAGATATCGGGATCTTCAACATCGGCCATTTTAAATGTAGTTAGGACATACTCTTTCTTCACTTTTTAAGAGTTTCGATAATGTCAGTTTGTTCTTTCTTAAATTCTTGGTATCGTGAACGAATAATATCTTGTGTTAGATCTGCAAAAATTAATACTGGTGTAATAAAAAACCAATCACTGCTTTGAAGGCCAAGCGTAACTGCTAGACCTATTACAAAATATGAAAGATATCGTTTTGAATATCCTTCCATATCTGTAAAGTTCCATTTAAGGAAGTACATAATTTTTTTCAAGTGTTATCTCCATCTCTGTATTTAATTTTAGACTTATCAAAAACTTCGTAGTCTCTAGGATTAAGAAGTTTATGGAGTAATCCGCCTTTCTCCCAAATTAAAGGAATGCTTTTCTTTGCATCTTTCTCAAACACTATATGTATTCCTATATAGCTGAATAAGAGAAATGCGATCAATAACGCAACTCCGCCTAAATTAGTTAATATTTCTATCATAGTTTTTCTCCTGGGTAATAGTTATCATAATTTTTTGCGCCGTAGAAACAAACCAAGCATATAATTCCATAATGCTCGTGCCAGTAATAACTTTCTTTGATTGGGCCCTTACACTTTAGACAAGCATCGTACATTACAGTTTCTCGCCTGCTTCGAATCCTCTGAACGTTTTAAAACGTGGGAAACGTAGCGAATAAGTGCCGTCTTGATTTTGTGTAACTGCATCTGCTCTTACCTCTACAAGATTGCCAATAAGAGCATTACGACTAGTCCAATAGTCGTCCCTATGAACATCAGTGAAGCCACTACCGACATTAACGACAATAGTTTTACCGTCGTCGACTCCTTCGCAGACAATCGCTCCAAGTCTGCCTTCATTACGGCCAGTACCTTCTTCAACATCTACTACCTCCAATGTTACTTCTATAAATGGTTTTGCCTTAAGCCAAGCGTGTGTTCTTTTACATTCGTATGGTGCATCGATATCTTTTATCATAACACCTTCGTAACCACCGTCTACGGCTGCTTTATTAATTTGTTTAAAGCGTTCTTGTCCTTCTGGTGTGTCCAAGTCTACATCTTCCCAGTCAAGTGCTTGTACGTGCTTTAAAACGCTTGTATGATCTTGTACCCAATGCTTAGTAATAAGGCTTCTAAAGCTCTGTGGCTTATCCCAGCTACCTGCTTGGAAACAACCTAATGGAATAGTATCAAACAAGTGCAGTACAGCATCAGTATTTTGAGGTCCATCTTTACGATGTACTTGCTTCATTAAGTCTTGGAAGTTAGCACTCATTACTTCTCCGTCTAATACAAGCGGATAAGGTACAGGGTGATCTTTAATTACTGCTTTAATTTCGTCAATGATATGATCAAAGTTGTGAAACTGTTTTCCGTTACGACTAAACATTTCTACTTTGTCGCCTTGGATAATAGTAATAACTCTTACACCATCTAGTTTAATCTCAATTTGCTTTTTACCAACCATCTTCTTTTCGTGATTAGCTGAGTCGTGTGCAAGTGAACAAGTAAACACAGGAACAGCATATTGTGGAAACTCTTTAGCTACTTTGTTTACTGTCTTTTCGCTCATACCGCATCGTAAGTCTTTGATTAAGACTCGACGATAAAAACCATTCCACTGTTCAGTAGTAGCAACGCCCATTGCAAGTTCAATAGCATCACGAGCCGCGTGTCCTGTAAGCTCACGGTTACGTAGTTGTTCTGCTAGTACTTTAAAATTGCTCCAGCTAAGACCTTGTCCTGTAAGTACGTCTGAACGCTCTGGTACTTTCTTAACACCAAATGTAACTAGCGGATCAAGTGCCATTGTAATGCCTTCAAAGAACTCGTCTAGTCCTTCCTGCATTGCTTCTAGTACAATTGCTTGTTTAGCGAGCTTGCTATTGTCTGCTTCTAGCTTTGCGATAATATCTTGCGGTTGTGTTCTCATATTTGCCTCGGTGTGTTGCCTGTTAAAAAATACATTTTACTTATAATAGCATCAATATCTGATTCTGTCAAGAACCCTTTTACTGTATCTCCTGGGGCAGTAACTCCGGGCAATTCTATTTGCCTAGCATCTTCAAATACTGCAATCTCGTACAAGCCTTGTTTGCCGCCGTAGGAGAAACTATGTTGTACGATACTAAGCTCATACTTGCCAAAGTCTAATACTGCCTGTACACCTTTAGGTACATCAGTTTCCAATAATTGAAAGTCCTTCAGTTTCATAATATTCAGGCTCCATATCTAGTGATTTGTGATAGTCAAACACTTCCCATCCTTGTAGTGCATACCACGTTGCGTGTTTAGGAGTAGTAAGAACAATTTGTCTTTCAACAATAGTACCGTCCTTCCACTTTTCAATTTCATACAAGCGATGTTCAATCATCCCATTCAATCTTAGTATACTTAGGTTTCTTTTTAATCTTATTTTTAATTACCTTTGGACGAAAAGGTCCGTCCAAATCACGAACTTGTTTTGCTACCCAATTTCTAGGTTTGGGTGCTTGAGGGCGCCGCGGTTTCTTAGCCATATCACGCCCTCAAGTCCTCAATGTTGATCGGAGTAAAGTTGATTTGCTCCACACAAACACATCTGTACGGTCCTTCGGGTGAAGGATTAGTATGTATGTGTCCGTGAACATTTATCTTAGGCTCCTTAAACCTATGCTTCTCAGCAAGTGTGCTTTCGTGCAAAGGAGTATGAGTAAAGATAAAGCCGGGCATATCAATCCATAACTGCATATCTTTAAAGAATGGTGCAAGCATTTTTAAGTTATCGTGGTTCCCCACAACAAGTCTTTTTTTGCCTGGCAATCTATCAAAGTTTTCAGTCATCCATTCAACTTTGTTGTGTCCAAAAAGAACATCACCACAGTGGATAACAGTATCTTTTGGACCAACAACACTAACCCAGTTATCTAACATAGCTTCGTTCATTTGCTCGACTGAGTCAAATTCACGACAAGGCTTACCAATGTAATCCTTAAAGTCAAGGATATTTGAGTGGTTGAAGTGTGTGTCACTTATTACAAATATTTCTGCCATTGTGTGCCTCTGTGTGCCTAATTAAATAACTGTTGTTTACTACTATGAAATATTGGTTGCTTGTAGACCTTTAGGGCCTTCAATTATTTCAAATGTAACTTCTTGGTTTTCTGCTAAAGTTTTATATCCATCACCAGCAATACCAGAGTGATGTGCAAACACATCTTTCCCGCCATCGTCCGGAGTAATGAACCCAAATCCTTTAGTTGCATCAAACCATTTTACTTTTCCTGTTACCATTTTATTTTACTTTTCCTTGTTTTGAAGTTTTACCTTCGTTAATTAAAGTTAAGCTATTGCCTAACTGTTATATACAGTATAGCCTCAATAAGAGATATTGTCAATCTTTAATTTTCCAAAAGTTGGCGCGGCTGAAGAGATTCGAACTCCTGACTTCCTGGTTCGTAGCCAGGTACTCTATCCAGCTGAGTTACAGCCGCGTATATGTGGTAGCCCGTAGGAGAGTCGAACTCCTGTTGCACGGATGAAAACCGTGTGTCCTAACCACTAGACGAACGGGCCAAATACAAAACTAGTATAACACCTATAAGATAGATGTCAACCTCTATTGGAGTGAGCGGAGAGAATCGAACTCTCATACGTGGATTTGCAATCCACTGCGTAACCATTCCGCCACGCTCACACATTGGCTGGGGAAGTAGGATTCGAACCTACAATCTCCGGAATCAAAATCCGTTGCCCTACCGTTAGGCCATTCCCCAAATTTGGCATAGATGCAGGGAGTCGAACCCCGGCTTACAGTTTTGGAGACTGTCGTGCTACCGTAACACTTCACCTATATAACTTTTTTTAAAACTACACTAACTTTGACCCTTTCGAGGCCTCTGTCTCTGCAAAGACACCTTATTGCAGTAAGGCGTAGTGTAGTCATAAAAAAAGCCCCTAATAAAATTAATTACTAGGGGCTTGTCTAAAATAACTTTTTTATAAAGTCGCGTTAAGACATACCCCTCCGTAACGGTTGGCACCAATCTATAATATATTGTTGTACTGTTCTTAACACGTATCTATTCCTTATTATGTATTTAATATACACTCTTTATTTTGTTGCGTCAACCTCTAATGTGTCTGCTCTGCCTTTTTTCCCGCAGTGTGGACAATGAAAGGTTGTTCGTTCAATGCAATACTTGTCTTCCATAGTAGCGAATGTAAACCAGCCCTTACATTGAGTGCAGGTTAAATGCCATATGATTTCTTTCACCGCATTGAACATTGTAAAAGTATTTAGCCTACAATCCTAGTATACCAAATAGATTGAACCAACCCATTGATGTTCCGATTACAACTGGT
>Ga0209137_1003726_pt1 | contig 12555 bp, 16 predicted proteins | sample SaaInl5LU_22_DNA_FD_184642 | JGI IMG/M metagenome (GOLD analysis project Ga0209137, IMG submission 184642) | Marine microbial communities from expanding oxygen minimum zones in the Saanich Inlet - ESP_105LU_22_DNA (SPAdes) (version 2) | ecosystem: Environmental > Aquatic > Marine > Intertidal... | reverse complement strand
GGTATCGATGGTGTAAGCCAACTCCAGATCGATCGGTGTGCCACTGCGGGCCAGATCCATCAGTTCCGAATTGCCATAACGCACGGAGATAGAGCCCGTGAGTGAGCCCATGCCCGGATCAATCGCTTCGATCTTTCCATCATCACGAATGGTCTCAATACGCTCAAGGTTGTTTGAGTAGGTGATGGACGCCGAAGTGACGTCGGCAAGCGGCTGGCCGCCTCGGGTCACGGATCCCTGAAATTGAGAGAAACGTGAGTAGATCAGCTCAGCGGGTGTGGCATCGACGGAGGTAGCCGCGACGGTTTCGCTTTGCCCCATCAACCCAAGAGTCGCTTGCGCTTCACCGGAGCGTTGAAAATTCAGAGCCAGGGTATTGGCACGAACGCCACTGAAGCGCAGATACTCGGGGACTTCGGGTAGCCCCATCTCCAACGTCATGCTCGGCAGTGTGGTTTTGCCAGAGGTGAATTCATGGGTGTAGGGCCCAGTACCTGACGTGGCAGGATCTCCTAATAATGCCTGTAACCAGAGGCCCATATGACGCAGATCCATGGGCACCACGATATCGCCATCGACATTAATCACATCCTGAAATGGCGCCGAAGGGTCGCGACCCTGTCCCAGAACACTGGACTCGATCAACCCTTGCTCGGAGTCAAGGGACGAGGAGACAAAGGGGATCTGATAGTAATCACCACTGGCGGGTGATTGGCCATATTGCGGCTCAAAGCCGAGCAACAGACGGCTGTTCCATCCATAGGCACGTGCCATGGCGTTCTCCTAAGGTTAGTTACGCCAGTGGATGGCGCGTGTTGAATTCAAGAAATATAGGGATGGTTGCAACCTTTACTGTTGCTCCACCTTCGATTGGTTCGGTTGAAAACTCGGGGCTGCCGGTGTGTAGCAGATCTACTGTATTGTTCAAGGTGCCTGCGTTATCCAGTGCGACACCGAGTCTTTGCAGCAGTTGATCAAATTGTTCATCACGTTGGGTTGATTGGGCCTGTTGTACCCAAACTTCCAGTTCAACACGATGTTGGTACAGATAGCGAAGTGGTGACAGCAGCATTTCAGGCTCGCCAGCATCACCATCGCGAAGAATGAGTAAACCTTCGCTGGGAATTGCGGTGCTGAGTACTTCGTTACGTTTAACTACAATCGGCATGAGCGCCGCACTTAAGTGAGCATGCAACGCACTGATGGCGGCTTCACGTTGGCTTGGCATATTAAGCCTCCCGCCAGTGTTTCAAAATCAGCCTCGGCAAGCGCCTGTGCCAATTTGCAGCTTCTGAATCAAATCGGATGCGCTTAGGCATTTTGACCTGGGGTACCAGCCAGAACATTACAACGGAAGTGAGTCCTCGGCCGGTATCACGGGCGCGTTGGCTGGCTTTTCGAAAACCGCGTAACTCACCGGTTTTACGTGAGTAAGAGGCGCGCATTTGGTTGGCGACCAACAGCGATGGTCCATGCTTTCGGTAGACAAATTGCAGCCGAATTCCACGGGCTCGCTCGAGATTCCCCGGTGTTACTTTCTGGCCCATGACTCGTTTGGGCGCGTTGGGTGTTGGTATGGCTAGCCAGAATCCATCTTTCGAGCGAATCACCGTACCCTCTTCAAAACCAGACAGGATCTTTTCGGCTTTGGTGTAGATCTCACCGGCCGCATGCAGGCTTCGGCCACGCTGCGGGTAGACATCGCCACGCCAGGTTCTGGCGAGACGTGTCCCTAAACCTGCGGCTGTGACTTGAGCTCGCATCCGGTTTTTAAGCCCAGTAGTTGCCTCTTTCACTGCAGCAGTAACGGCTATTTCGGCGCGATCAATCTCTGTTTCCAGAAACTGTTTTAAGTTGCCTTCAAACGCCGCCGTTAGTCGCAAGGGACAGCCTCCACGGTAAAAACCATGCGGTGCAAATCCAGTGAAGGTTCGCCCTGTAAGCGGTAGCAGCGATCATTCAACAGAATTTCATCTCCAGATTTGGGACTGGGTACCTGAGATTTTTGGATTTGAAGCTCGAGTGTTTCGCTGTGGATGCGGGTGTCTCGGTAATCGAGGATTACATCCGGTGCTTTGGGGATGACCAGGATCTCTCGTTCTTCAGAACCCAACGGCCGAAAGAGGGCAGATTGTCCCAATCCCTGGAACATCTGCCCGATCGCCTTTTCAAACGCCTGTATCACTGCAGTGCCTGATAGCTTTTCCAAGCGGTATCACGCTCGGCTTGAGTGATATCCCGATCAAGCACCTCTTCCAGTGCTTTGATCAGGGGCTTGCCATCTTTACCAAAACCATCTTCGCTTAATACCGCGATGGCATCGTGCAGTTCTGATTCGGTTGTTGGGGCATCTTCAGTGTTTGAAGGGGCGGTGCTTGAGGCATCTGTTGCGAGTGCAAAGCCTTTCGCAATGAGCGCTTTAGCCTCGGCATCCGGCAAGGCCACCACCGAATCTGGTGGCACCTTCCCTTTGTCGGTATGCAGGGTGATGAGTGTGCGTATCTGCATCATTTCATCCCTCAGGCAACGGTGGCACAGAACGACGCGTTCGGACGGTAAGGCACCAGCAGCGGTGCGGACTGCATCAGCAACCAACGTAGCGCTGGATCTTCCTCCAACCAGGATTTGGTAAAGTATCGGCTCGCTCGGTAGCCGGCTTTCTCGTCCTGAATCACGCCGTAACAGCGGGTACCTTCGAGCAGACCCTGGCTTGATAGAAGTACCGTGTAGTCCGGCAGCATATTGCGCGAGACACCAGCATCATCCACATAGGCGTCGTTGTAGACCCAGAAGTCGAAGTCACCGACGGAGCCAACATAACGTGCTTTATCGTTGCCCTGGCCGCGGATCATCGGATCAATATTGAGGGTGTTGCCGGTGCCGCGACGCAGTTCCAACAAGCGCTCAACCTTGACGTCATTCTTAAAGACACGCCAGGCCAGTGGATCCATCACCACGGTGCGGGCGGCTGCACCGGATTTGATCTGCACAAGACCCGCCCAGTTCTCGATATCATCCAGAACGTTCACACCGGTTTCGCCCCAGCGCTGGCCACCTGTTAGGGCAACGGTCAGTTCCGTGTCGCGCTGAAAGTCGATTACTTGTGTCGGGTAGTCTTCACCGGCGACAGTGATTTTGCCGGTGCGCAGTGCTTCGGCTGCCATCACCTCTTCACGACGGGTGAGGTTCTCGACCTGATTGGTCAGTGCGCGATTAAGCGCGGCCTCACGGCGATTCATCGGTGCGAGTGAGCCACCAATGGTTTCACCGATTAGGCGCTTTAGTGGGGCGTTGGGGTCGAAGCGGCGTTTGTCTTTGACGTAAGCTGGTTTGAAGCTACGTGTCTCAAACCCTTCTGCCGAGACCACTTTGCCTTCGACTAATGGTGAGACAAACGGCACCAGGCGCGGTTTTGATTTATCGATATCAAAGTGGATCTCTTCACTCTCCTCGGTTTGGATCGAGGGGAAAAAGGTGTCCAGCAAAAACGAGGCTGGACGTTCCAGATGCTCCACCACCCGGTTGAGCACATGCGTTGAAAAAATATCCATGGTGGGGTCTCCGGATTAAGGTTGGTTGGTTCGAATGAAGAGGGAGCGTGTACGGAAGCTTTCAGTGACGCTCGCGAGCGTATGGCCGCTGCCCAGTGTTAGCGCATGCGCATTGAACTCACCACTCAAGAACAGATGTCCTTCCACATCCCATGTGGCATCGATCGGCTGTGCAAGAATCGCGACCGGCACTTCCGAGCCATCGGTTGCTGTGGTTGTGCTAAGCACATAGGCTCCGGTCGCTGTGATTTGACCCAGCACCGCCCCCTGAGAGAGCGCCTGCCCACCGGTGATGGTTGCGATACGCATGATGCGCGGAAACTCACCGGCAATCAGATTTTCAGGTGTAAATACCCCTTGAGTGGTTACGCCACTGGCAATGCCTTGCATGCTCATAGTGCACCTCCACGTGAGTAGCGCGCGATGCGCTGGGCAATGTTGTCCGCATCATCCGATGCACTCTCATCGGCCGGTTCTATCGCTGGGTTATTCATCTGCGCCATGGCGGATTCAAACCCGCTGGTATGACTTACAGGTGAGGTTGATTGTTTGGGGGCCGCTGACATTGCAGCGGTTGCCATATCCACGCTCATATCGGTAGCAAAGGCTAGATGGCGGGCCAAGGATTCACGACCCTCAGCCGTGTCAGAGTCCAGAATGGCCGCAATGCGATCACGCTCTTGCTGACGACCCGCTTCAATTGATTGGGTATGGACGGTACCTGCATTGGCCTGTGTCCACTCCTCGTGAAGCGCCTGAATTAGTTGTGGGTGATCGGCTTTTAAATTACTTAGTGAAAGCGAGGCCTTCGGATCGACTGAACCGCTCGCCTCCGGGGTTGTGCCCGATTGGGGCTGTCGGTTGTGTTGGTCAGGCATGTCGGCCTCCTTGTTTGATGACAAAAAGCCCAGCGCAGTGGCAGGGCTGGATTCATAAGTTTGCTGGTTGTTGAGTTCTTGAAGGGTTTGATCGAGCGAACTGATGCTGTCGGCTAAGCCCTGTGCAACGGCGTGTGCCCCGATCAGCAGGTCACCCTGCCCGAATTGTGTTTTGACGGTTGGAGGATCCAGTCCTCGGTGTTTAGCAACTGCACCGATAAAGATTTCGGCCAGCGCATCGATGCGAGATTGCAGTCGAGCTCGGTCTCCCTCATCTTGCGGGTCCAGTCGTTTATACGGGCTTTGGGATGAGACGATCTCGAACTGCTCGGCATCGTTTGAACGTTTGTAAATACCGACCACACCGATAGAGCCAAGGGAGGCAGTTTCGGAAATGACTATCCGTTCGCAACTAGAAGCGATCCAGTAAGCACCGGAAGCGGCATCGCCTGAGCAGTAGGCGATGATGGGTTTACGCTCACGGGCTTGGTAAATCAGGTTCGCCAGTTCGGCGCAGCCATTGACCTCGCCGCCGGGTGAGTCGATGTCCAAGATGATCGATTGCACCTCTGGGTTATCCAGTGCTTGGCCCAGTTCGCGGGCGAGCACTTCGTAGCTTGTGGCACCACTGATGGTGGTGAACAGGTTGGCGTAACGAAACAGTGGACCGGTGACCGGAAGCACCGCCGTTTGGCCATACATCGTAGTTTGATGGCTGTGCTCTAATGGGCGGCCTAGTCGTGCCGTGATGGCTTCGATCGAATCCTGCTCGCGCCTGGCAATAGTGAGCACCGTATCGAGCGAGGGTTCTGTCATCGCCCAGGGTGTACCGGTGGCATAGTTCCAAAATCTCATCAGTGAATCTCGTTTAATTTAAAGTGGGGAGTTGGTCTGAGTGTTGGTTTCATCGAATGAGGGATCTGGTTCGGTATCGGGCTCGCTATTGCCAGGGTCAGATACTGGATCTGGCATGATCGGTTGGATAGAGAGCCCTAACTCACGCATCTTGCTCTGTTCGCGCGCGCGTTGTTCAAGCACCTCTTCCCAGTCCAGTCCCTGAGTGGCGCACTCATCTTCAAGGGTTGAAAGACCTATCTCCAAGCGAAGCTGCGAGGCTTTAACCTCTTTGACGGGGTCGATCCAACCGCGCCCTGGTCCTATCCATTTGCAACGTGTCCAGAGCGCTTTGTTTTCGTAGAAATTGGGTGCTTCAATCAGCCCCTTATTGATCGCTTCCTCTAACCAGAGCTCATACACGGGGCGTGCCCAATAGGTGGCTAACCACTGACGGCGGCCCATGAAGTAGCGCCAGGCTTCCATCAGCGCGGCACGCGCCGAGGAGTAGTTGGTTTTAGAGAAGTCTTTCATTAATAGTTCAAACGGGATGTTCAAACCGGTGCCAATGTGGCGCAGTACATTCTCTACAAACTGACCGTAGCCACTGTTTGGGCGGCTCGGTGTAAAGGCTGACACCTTGTCGCCTGGGAATACCGGAATAATCGCACCGCCTTGCAGTCGAACTTTCCAGTCGCTTCGAGCGGCAATGTAATCCTCGACGCTGCCACCAAACATCTCGCTGATCGATTCGCTATCGAGTGGCGTTTCAACAAAGGCCGCGATCATCGCATTCACCACGGCGGCCTGAAGCTCACTGTGTTCATAATGATCGAGCATCTTGAACAGCGGCATAACGCTGGCCAGCAGTGGTTTGCCGCGACTTTGCCCGGTGCGCTCTTTATCGTGGACATGAATCACACGGCGCCGACCAAAGCGAGTCTGTGCTGGGATACGCTCGAAGGTTAGGTTTAATCGATCAACGCCCCAATGCATATCGCCCGGATGTTGTTTTGAGATCCAGTAGGCGAGCGGGGCACCGTAACGGTCGACCTCGACACCGCCGCGCAGCCGTTTATCGTTGAGCTTTCCAGGTGGTGTATCCAGCCGATCACTCTCAATCAACTGCAATGTGGTTGCAAATACGCCACCGCGATCAGGCAGCCAGAGTGGCAGCGCTAGCGCTTCACCGTTGAGTAAGCCTGCTCTGAATACCTGCGTAGTGAGCCCATGAAAGTTGAGGCTTTTGGCGGCATCGCAGTCCGTCGTTTCCGCCCAGCTGCGCCAGAGCGCTTCGGTTTTACGGGTCCACTCATCGGCCCAGGTCTTATCAAAGCCAAGTGCTCGATAATCGGGCGTGGCGGCTAAGCGAAGACCGGTACCAACAACGTTATCAGTGATGGTTTGGATCGCGCCTGACGCCACACCATGGTTACGCGCCAGATCACGAGAGCGTGATACGAGAGTGCCGAGTTCATCGACGAGGTCACTATCAGCAGAGCCCGTTTGAGGCTGCCAACTGGCTAATTCTCGGGCGGTTAATGAGGCAGCTCTATGGGCTGTATCACGTTGCGCCACGGTTAAAACTCCACAAACAGAGCGCGTCGGCCAATGCCTCGCTCTTGGCGGCGAATATCAAGTTTTAACTGTGTGATATAGCGTACCAATTCAGACTGATTGGCTGCTGAGTACGTGATGCTGCCAAATCCACCGACGTTAACGCTGGCCTCTTTTTGGCCCGTCAATAACTGATGCAGGGCCTCTTCGGCTTCGCTTAGGCGTTGTTTTAAAACAGTCAGCTCGGTCATGCGCTCCTCGCGGTCTATAAATAGGGATCATCGGCCACCGCGGTAGCGCGTTGTTTAAACATTGCTTTTGTCTTGCCGGGTCGTGGCGTTTCAACGGCTGGGTGCGTGGTCGTCACCGCAATCTGTTCGTCTTGTTCGATCTGATCAACTGGAAGTGATTCAACCGCTTCGCGCATCTTTTGCCACTGGCGATCAGTAAAGCGATCTAGGCCATAAATGCTGGCGGCGGCACGAGCATAAACACGGCAGTCCAACGCCTCGTTGTTACGTGTGGGATCTTTTTCCCAGGTCGCGCGCGGAAAGCCTTTATGGATGCGAATGACTCGACGCTCTGCCGTTAATTGTTTGAAATACTGTTCGCCATACTCGGGAAAGTGGCAACTGCCCGGCGGTTCTATCTCGCCTCGTTCGCGCTCTTCATCGGTCAGTCTGGGTAGTTTGAGCCAACGATAGAGCTCGGTCTTGGCTACTGGGCCGCTTACATTCCACACCCGCAGCCCTCGGCGTTTGCCACCGGTATCCGCTTTGGAAACGCTTAAAATCAGCGAGGTGTCGGTATCACGTCCTTTAATGGCTACCACGGTACGAGGCTGCGACGCGCGTGCACCGGCGCCACCCCAGACCGCTTGGGGATGATTTCTGACCCAGCTGTACACTTCTTGGGTGGCGTAGCCTGAGTCGATACAAAGCACGCGAATAGGTAGTGTACCACCCCGTTGATGCGGCCAATCCTCAGCGAGAAGTCGGTCGAGTTTTTGCCATACCTCAGGTTGGGCGGTATCACCGTCCAATACGCGATAATCCACCGACCAGGAGCGTTTATCTTCACCCCAAGCGACAATCTCGATTTCAATACGATCGCGCTGCACGTCGGCGCCGGCCGTAAGAAATAAACCCTCGGCAGGTACGCGTCCAATAGGGTGGGATTCGCGCCGCTCGTATAGGCGCTCCCACTCAGGTGCTTCGAACTCCTCTTCAAAGGGCTCACCGAGAACGGTATTCACAAAGCCCTTCATCAGGTCAGGACTGTTTTGAGCCGCTTCAAACATCTCAGCGGCGTCAGACCAAGCAAACCAGCCGACTGGGCTGTAAAGTGATGAGAGGTGATAGCCTTGAGTTCGGCCATCACCCTCATGGGTGGCGATCCACTCGCCTTGTGCCAGCATCTGAGTCTTGTGGTGCTCTTCGATCAGGTACTCACATGACTCACAACAGTATTTAGCAGCACGTGGTTGGCCTTCAGACCAACGCAATTGGGTGAATCTAAGGGCCTGTTTATGGCCGCACTCGGGGCAGGGCACTTGATAGTAACGCCGATCAGAGGCATCAAACTCGCGTTGAATACGTGAGAGTCCTTTAATTGTGGGCGTGCTCACGAGCAGTATCTTGCGACGGCGCTGAAAGGTGGCACTGCGTCGCTCAGCCAACAGGATCGGGTCACCTTCCCCCTCAACATCGCCGGGATAGCCATCAATCTCATCCATAAAGAGGTATCGGGCCGGCATGGAGCGCAGACCAACCGCACTGTTCGCACCGGTCATGACCAACACCCCTCCGGGAAACTCTTTGGAGAGTACTGTGTTACCTGAGTCACGGCTGCGTGCAGGGGCGACGCGTTCACGAAGCTCTGCGACCTCCTGTATCTGCGGATCGATACGCTGGCGTGAGTTACGTTTGGCCATCTCAACCGTGGGTGAGACTGCCATCATGGGGCCAGGTGCCACATGAATTACATAACCAATAAAGTTATTGCCGGCCTCTGTGCCGCCAACTTGGGCGCCTTTCATAAAGACCACGCGTTGCACCGGCGAGGCGACGGATAAGCAATCCATAATTTCGCGTAAATACGGTGTTCGCTCGGTACGCCAACGACCGGGCTCAGCTGCAGATTTGGCTGAGAGCATGCGATAACGATCCGACCACTCGGCGACTCCCAGGAATGGGTCTGGCATTAGCCCATCGCGCCAAGCCTTCTCGATATCCAGCGCACCTTCGTAGTATTCAGTCGACACGGGGCTGGATCTCGGCAAGTTCTTTAAGGTGTTGGCGCACTTGCTCCTCGAGCGCCACGTGTAGCGCATGCGCATCGATGTCCAGATCTGCAGCCATCTGACTCGATATGCGTGATGGCCAGCTTATCCAGGCATCGCGTTCGGCGCGAGCCAGTTTGAACACATGCGCGATCGCCTGCGAGCGATCGACTAATTCTCCTTTGAGTTGAGCGAGGCGAACCTTATTCGTCTGCGCTTTGACCACTTCATTGGCAGTTCTAGCCTGCAGTAGCGATGTATTGCTGCTCGGAGGCGGAGCGCTGAAGGTTTCTGCGGGGGCTTGCGAAGGTTTGAGGTTATCTGCTTTCGGTGATTCGGGTGCTTTCTTGCGGCTGATTAAGGTGTTTTGAGTCCACTCTTGGTCAGCTTGATCAGGATCCAAAGTTCCATCGGCCAGCGGTGTGATGCGCCCTGTATCAATCGCTTTTTTAACGGCGACGTGGGATACGCCTCGGTGTCGCGCATACGCGCGGATAGATAGCCCCATGGATGTTTAACTCATGCGTTGGTTGACCTCCCCGAGATCAATTGAGAGCAGAATTGACTTGGCTTCTCGTTGGAACAGAGCAATGAATGACACCGTCGCCAAGACAATGTAAATGCTCGAAACCTAAGGAGAATGAGCCATGTCAATCCAAAAAGTACCTACCCTGTCACCCGATGAAATCGACCTGCTACTGGAATTTATCGCTCGCGACCACTTGATGATTGAAACCCTTGAAGTCCAAAATCGTGATGGATTAGATTTTCATGAAGTTGGTGTCGCGAATCTTAAAGCTGCCTTGCTTGCTGCATTTTATGCGGGGCGTCGAGCGGACCGCAGACAGGCGAATCGTCGCCAAACCAACTTCGGCCCTGTAACGCCTGCAGCTCAAGCTGTATTTGTGCCCTCGGTCGTGATGTGAGGTATCTGATGTCTGATCAACTCACCGGTAACCAAAAAAGCATCGTTCTGCATGCAGCCAATGAAACCAGTGGTGTAGTCCGTTGGTTTCCAGAGCATATCCATGGCGGGGCTCAGCAGAGGATTCTGCAAAGCCTCGCATCCAAAGCACTTGTTGCGCAGGATGGTGATACTTGGTGTTTAACCGAACTCTGCTACCAAGAGCTTGGACTGCCTGCTCCGGTTCACCTTGATGCCGAAATTGCAGATATTCCCGTTTTTGTGAAACCCACCAAGCCAGATTCTAGAAACAAGCCTGCGCGACAAACCAAGCAGCAGATCATGATCGATCTTCTCTCGCGAGCCGAGGGTGCAAGTATCCCTGAACTGATGAAGGCCACCGGTTGGCAACAACACACGGTTCGTGGTGCTCTGTCGGGTACTCTGAAAAAGCGATTGGGTCTTGAGATCGAGTCGATTAAAACTTCTGGATCTGACCGAACCTACCGGATACTTAAAACCTAGGATGAATCCTCATGAATGCGTTAAGTAAGCCAGTCGTTGCTGATCCACTGTACTGTGCTGCACTCGCTGCGTTGACTGAACTTGTGCCTAGCTATGCTGGTGCCGATCTTAAGTTAAAACAGCGAGTCTGCAATGCGATGCAAGCTGAGTTCGGTTCTGTTCAATGTTCGTTGGATCACGATCGCCAGTTGGGTCAGTGTGTCTTTCAGGCCGGTTGGCATAATGCGGTGCTCAAGCTGGCATTGGTTGGGATGCGAGAGTTGACAGATTAAATCATAGTCTCGTCTAGCTCAGTCTCAGCATCTACTGAAGATGGTTCTAGATCATCAAAAGATAATCCATCGCTTTCGCGGATAGCCTGATCTCCTGTGTAGCTTTGCCAGCGACGAACGATGACGTCGACATATTTGGGATCAAGCTCGATTAATCGCGCTCTGCGACCTGTTTTCTCGGCTGCGATCAGGGTTGTTCCTGAACCGCCGAATGGGTCTAAAACGATGTCACCAGGGCGGCTTGAATTGCGCAGTGCTCGCTCAACCAATTCCACCGGTTTCATCGTGGGATGGAGGTCATTCTTCGCAGGCTTTTTGATGTTCCAAACATCGCCTTGATCTCGCGCTCCACACCAATGGCGGTTCTGGCCTTCTGGCCAGCCATACAAAATTGGCTCGTACTGGCGCTGGTAATCTGCCCGACCCAGGGTAAAGGTGTTCTTCGCCCAGATAATGAAGGTTGACCACTTGCCGCCCGCTTCTCTGAATGCTCCCTGGAGGGTATCCAGCTCGCTGGATGACATGGCGATATAGACCGCACCTTTGCAGTGATTGAGCATCGGCTGAAAGGCGGCTAGCAAGAAGGCATAGAAACCTTCACCGAGATTGTCGTTCAGAATTGGACGGTGCGTACCGCGCTGTTTATCTTTGGCTGTGTTGGCGTAGTCGACATTGTAGGGCGGATCGGTGAAGACCATATCTGCGGTATCGCCAGCCATGAGGGTTGTAAAACTGTCGGCCTCGGTTGAGTCACCACAGAGCAGTCGGTGATTACCCATAATCCACACATCGCCAGAGCGAGAGATAAGCCCATCACCCAGGTCCGGTGTTTCATCTTCATCAGTGATTCCCTCAACAGTGGACTCTTCAGCGACAAAGATTTCGTCCAGTTCATCCGGATCAAAACCGGTTAGATCAAGGTTAAAGCCCTCATCGATGAGTGCCTGAAGTTCGGTGCGCAGTAGCTCCTCATCCCATCCTGCATTCTCAGCAATTTTGTTGTCAGCGATGATGAGCGCTTTGCGTTGAGCGGGTGTGAGGTGATCAAGCACGACGACGGGAACTTCTGTGAGTCCCAGTTTCTGTGCAGCGAGTAATCGACCATGTCCTGCTGCAATTATTTTGTCAGAGCCTGCTAGGATTGGATTGGTAAAACCAAACTCAACAATCGAAGCGGCGATTTGACTGATCTGCTCGGGTGAGTGGGTGCGAGCGTTACGCACGTAGGGCAGTAATGACTCTGTCGACCAAGACTCGATCTGTGTGGAGATCCAAGGTTCAGACATTGATCAATCCTGCCTCATAAACCGTTTGGTTGTTGTCTCGATAAGCCGTGAGGATTTGCTGTGGCTTGCCGTTCGTTTCGAGGCTGATGTGTGTCCAGCGCCCGAACTCATTGATCAACTGGCCGTAGGGTAAATCCATCGATTCGATCAGTGTGCAAAGATCAAAGGGAGTAATTCCTGGAACGATGATGTCGGCTGCCTTGCCCGTCATATGCTGGCTGGTGTTACTGCCGCCGATTGCCTGATTAAGCTCAACGGAGCGATAGCCAGAGGTGACAATCACAGGGCGAGCCAGATGAACACGTAGCGGCTCAAGGATCTTTTCGCAAAGACCACTCAGATTCGCAATGACCTGATCACTCGGTTGATTATCAATTCCCTGACGAGCCGCCGTTTCAGACACGACAAACTCTGCCAGCTCAAAATGTTTGGAAAGCAGCATGAATAATCTCAGTAGGTTGAAGTGG
>Ga0209137_1003724_pt1 | contig 12556 bp, 12 predicted proteins | sample SaaInl5LU_22_DNA_FD_184642 | JGI IMG/M metagenome (GOLD analysis project Ga0209137, IMG submission 184642) | Marine microbial communities from expanding oxygen minimum zones in the Saanich Inlet - ESP_105LU_22_DNA (SPAdes) (version 2) | ecosystem: Environmental > Aquatic > Marine > Intertidal... | reverse complement strand
TTAACGCTCAAATTGGCTTCTGCAACAAGGCGCCTAGACCAGTCACTTTGACGCGTACGACGCATGCGTGTGAAGGGGAAGGATTCTGACATGGCTCTACCTTTTTGAACGTGTAAATGAGTGACTTAGATTTGTCTCTATATATGCTCTATATATAAAGAATATATATACTGTATAAATTCGTAATAGCGAACTCGGCCCATGAGTGCAAACAATCTATCACTTTAGCTATAGAAGTTTGCTTGACTTTCAACAGGGGCGACTTCATATTTTTTTCAATTCTCAGTCGTTCGCGAATGGAAGAAGTATAATAATTTTAATAGGGTATGGGGAGAGTTATGCAGTTTTCATTGTCGGAAGACCAATTGGCGATACAAGAAATGGCGCATAGTTTTGCGACAGATCGTTTGGCACCCTATGCTGCACAATGGGACCAAGATGCTTATTTTCCTGTTGAAGCTCTGCGTGAGATGGCGGCTTTGGGTTTTGCCGGAATTTATATTTCGGAAGATGTCGGCGGCAGTGGTTTATCACGTCTCGACGCCAGCATTATTTTTGAAGCCTTGTCGAGCGGCTGCACCTCGACCGCAGCCTTTATGACGATCCATAATATGGCTAGCTGGATGATCGATAAATTTGGCAATGAAGCGCAGCGTCAAGAATGGTTGCCGTCGCTAACATCTATGGAGAATATAGCCAGTTATTGTCTGACCGAACCTGGTTCGGGTTCAGACGCTGCTGCCATGCGAAGCCGCGCCGTTCGCGATGGCGATGATTATATTCTGAATGGCTCCAAAGCCTTTATCTCTGGCGCCGGTGTCTCAGATGTTTATGTGGCCATGGTACGAACCAGCGATGATGGTCCCAAAGGGGTATCTTGTTTTATCATTCCAAAAGGTTCAAAAGGGTTAAGTTTCGGTGCCCATGAAAAGAAAATGGGATGGTCAAACCAACCAACTGCACAAGTTATGTTTGATGATCTTCGCCTGCCAAAGGAAAACCGAATTGGTGAAGAAGGCGAGGGGTTCAAGTTTGCAATGATGGGCCTTGACGGCGGACGATTGAATATTGCGGCTTGCTCGCTTGGGACAGCTCAAAAGGCTTTCGATAAAGCTATGGATTATGCAAAAGACCGTAAACAGTTTGGAAAAGCGATCGTCGATTTCCAAGCCACCCAGTTTAAGCTTGCCGATATGGCGACATCGCTAGAGACCGCCCGTTTGATATTGCGGCAAGCCGCGGTCAAAGTTGATGACGGTGCGCCGGATAAAACCAAGTTTGCGGCAATGGCCAAACGCTACGTCACGGATGCGGGTTTTGAGGTTGCCAATGAGGCACTTCAAATTCATGGCGGTTACGGATATTTGAAAGACTATGAGGTTGAGCGAATGGTTCGTGACCTTCGGGTTCATCAAATCCTCGAAGGCACGAATGAAATTATGCGAGTGATTATTGCGCGCGAACTTATGCGAGCTTAACGATGTCAGACAATTCAAAAGAGAATTCGACAAGTGCAGTGGTCTCAAATCTTTCCACCTCAGATGAGGTTATTTTATCGCAAGTTGGAAGCTGTGGTTTGATTACGCTTAATCGCCCGCAAGCTCTGAACGCCCTGACCTTAAACATGGTTCGTGAGATTGCGCCTGTGCTCGATCAATGGGCCGTCGATGATACGGTTTCGCATGTGTTGATTGAGGGGGCTGGAGAAAAAGGTTTCTGTGCGGGTGGAGATATTCGCGCGTTGCATGATTGGGGCCGCTCCGGAGCGGTTGAGACAGTTGGTTTTTACCGTGAGGAATATGTCTTAAACACGCGGATCAAACGTTTTCCAAAACCGTATATTGCCTTAATGGATGGCGTGACTATGGGCGGCGGCGTCGGCCTGTCGGTTCACGGGAGCCATCGGATTGTCACCGATCGTACGGTGTTTGCCATGCCTGAAACGGGCATTGGCCTGTTGCCAGATGTTGGTGGAACCTATTTTCTGCCGCGGTTAAAAGGTGAAATTGGAACCTATATGGTGCTCACGGGTGCCAGGCTAAAGGCCTATGATTGCCTTTATGCAGGTATCGCGACGCATTATGTCGCTGATGAACAATTGCCAAGTTTACGGCAAAACCTGCTGGAAACATCAGACCCGGATGCAGTGTTGGAGGCGTTAGCGCATGCAGAGTTTGCAGCGCCGATTGCTGGCTTACAACACGATATTGATCGGTTATTTTGGGGAGACAACTTGGCTGACATTCTCTCGGACTTAGAGGCGGATGGGTCTGAATGGGCAGCTAAGACATTGGCTATCATTATACAAAAGTCTCCGGTTAGTTGCGGTGTTGCTGTTCGCCAAATGCGCGACGGTGCGCGAGCTGAATTTGAAGAGTGTATGCGCATAGAAATGCGTGCTGTCACGCGTATGATGTCGCGTAATGATTTTTATGAAGGTGTCCGTGCCGTAATTATCGACAAGGATATGAAACCGCAATGGTCTCCATCGGCTTTTGCTGATGTCGATGCGACGCTATTGGATGAGATTTTTAATACTTTGGGAAACGATGAGCTGGAGCTTGGGGTTTAGCTACAAGTGCGAGGCTAGAGGTTTTCGCAAAATTTGGGGGGGCACAATGGATATCAGTTTTATAGGTTTGGGAAACATGGGTTTGCCGATGGCGTTAAATCTTATCAAAGCCGGTCACAGCGTTACGGGTTTTGATTTGTCTGACACGGCACTTATGAGTTTGCGTGAGGCGGGTGGGCAGACGGCCTCCAATATTTCAGATGCGGTTCAAGCTTCGCAGGTTGTGGTTACAATGCTTCCGGCGGGTAAACATGTTGAGGCTGTTTATTTAGGCGAGGCTGGTATCTTAGCAAATGCGGCAGCAGGGTGCTTGCTGATCGACAGTTCAACGATAGATGTGGATACGGCGCGGCGCGTATCTAGCGCGGCTGCAAAAGCTGATTTTGAAATGGTCGATGCGCCAGTTTCCGGCGGCGTAGGCGGAGCGGCTGCAGGCACACTTACGTTTATGGTAGGTGGAGGCGATAGCGCATTTAAGCGCGCGGAACCGGTTTTAGACGTGATGGGCAAGAATGTTTTTCACGCAGGCGCGAATGGTAACGGGCAGGTCGCTAAGATTTGCAATAATATGTTGCTTGGAATTTCTATGATCGGCACTTGTGAAGCCTTTGCATTGGCGGAAAATCTTGGGCTCGATGCACAAACATTATTCGATATATCTTCGACCGCTTCTGGCCAATGCTGGAGCATGACGAGCTATTGCCCAGCCCCTGGTCCGGTCGAGACCAGCCCAGCAAACAATGATTATAAGGCCGGGTTCGCCGCAGCTATGATGTTGAAAGATTTGCGGCTTGCTCAAGAAGCGTCAGCAAGTGCTGAAAGCCCGACTCCCATGGGGCTTCGTGCCGCTGAATTATATACTCAGATGGATGAAGCCGGACATGGAGAGATGGACTTCTCGGGCATAATTCAAATGCTAAAGGGCAATATATAAAGCTAGAAAATTTTTGGGATAAACCGATTGGTCTCTTTCATATAAACGTCATAGCCTTGTTTATTTTTGAGATGGTTTTCTAGCAGTTTTGCTCCGGAAACATTAACGAGGAAAAAGTTCATAATTGCCGGTGCAATTAACGTCCAGAGTAATTCAGGTGCAATGGCACATGCGGCGAGACCGATGCCCCACCAAAACAATGCATCTCCAAAGTAGTTTGGATGACGTGAGCGCGACCATAACCCAGCTTTCAAAATATCATTGGTTTGAGCCGTTTTACGAAATTGCGTGAGTTGGATGTCTGACATTGTTTCGATGAATAATCCCAAAGCGGCAACCGCCAAAAACGCCCAAGCCCAAATTGGTGCCGCGATAATTACAGAATGTGCAAACAGCCCAGTTAACGGGAGGGATATTATCATGATCAAAACCCCCTGGAGGCCGAAGACTATATAAAGGCTTTTCCACCAAAACTGGTTTGGCCCCGCATTTCGCCGCATCGAACGATAACGACGATCCTCCTCAGCTTCCCCCATCCAGCGTGTGCCCAGGTGCCATGTCAGCCTTAGCGACCACAATATCACGAGGCCATATAATCCAGTTATAGCTAGTGGCGGATTTGATAAGTTAACGAGAGCGAGTAGGGCAATCAGGCCAAAGCCCATCCCCCAGAAGACATCGACAACACTGGCATCTTTCTTAACGAGGCTAATAACCCATGCGACCACCATCATAATTAATATGGCATATGCTGACATCCCTAAAAAACTCATGCGATAACTCTCCCCAAATCGTAAAACAAAAACTCTGGGAAAGCTTAACCAATAGGGTGCAATTATCAATAGGGTCTAATTATGGATAGATAATGCGAGTGTTTCATCGTGTTATTTGGCTTTTGGGTGTTTGCGTCTGCGTGTCTTTTGCGTGTCTTTGGCAAAAGGGGCGCAGAATGAACGAATCACCTGGTCAGCCCAGCTTTATTTTTACTGATGTTTTGCTCGGCTTTTTTGCTGTTTGGGGGTAGTTTGGGGGGAGTTAGGGCGTGAGCTTGGACTGAATGCGATTAAAATGCGATTAATAAGGCGCAGAATAAGTTCAGTTTTGTTGGTTTTCGTGGACAACATGCGGCGGTTTCGCGCAAAGTCGAGTTAGGTTTTGAGAAAATCTATTCGACATGCTATTAACTTAAATTCAGTTTCTAGAGCATAATCTTAGAATTATTTAGTAGAGAGGTTTTTATGCAGGACCCTAAAGTATCACCGAATTCAGATCCGTTTTTTTCAGAGCATATTGGTCAGCGAGACCCAGATATTGCACGAGTTTTAGAGCAAGAGTTGGATCGTCAGCAAACTCAGATCGAGTTAATTGCTTCTGAAAACATCGTGTCACAGGCCGTCATGGATGTGCAGGGTTCCGTTCTAACGAATAAGTATGCAGAAGGTTATCCTGGCCGTCGTTATTATGGCGGTTGTGAATTTGCAGATGTTGCCGAGAGACTTGCGATAGAGCGTGTATGTCGCCTCTATGACTGCAGCTATGCTAACGTGCAGCCGAATTCAGGTTCGCAGGCCAACCAGGCTGTCATGCAAGCCCTTTTGAAGCCGGGTGATACGATTTTGGGAATGAGTTTGGCGGCCGGTGGGCATTTGACCCATGGTGCGGCGCCAAACCAATCTGGTAAATGGTTCAATGCCATTCAGTATGGTGTTGGTAAGGAAGATCACCTGATTGATTATGATGAGGTTGAGCGGCTTGCTAAAGAGCATAACCCTAAAATGATCATTGCTGGAGCGTCAGCTTATCCTCGTGTTATCGATTTTGCTCGGTTCCGTGAGATTGCAGATTCTGTTGGCGCTTATTTCCTCGTCGATATGGCGCATATTTCTGGGCTTGTCGCGGCTGGCGCGCATCCAACTCCATTGCCCCATGCGCATGCGGTTACCACAACCACACATAAGACCTTGCGTGGCCCTCGGGGTGGTTTGATTTTGTCCAATCATGATGACCTTGGCAAAAAGTTTAATTCGGCTATTTTCCCAGGTATACAGGGTGGGCCTTTGATGCATGTTATTGCGGCGAAGGCTGTCGCTTTTGGTGAGGCGTTGCAGCCTGATTTCAAACTCTACATTCAGAGTGTAGTTCAGAATGCTCGGACGCTCGCTGAAACGTTGCGCGGACATGGTTTTGATATTGTTTCTGGTGGAACGGATAATCATTTGGTTTTGGTTGATTTGCGGCCAAAACATTTGACGGGTGATGTTGCTGAAGTTGCACTCGAAAAAGCGGGGATTACCTGTAATAAGAATGGCGTTCCGTTTGATCCAGAAAAACCAATGGTTACGTCTGGGGTTCGCCTCGGCACGCCAGCCTGTACAACGCGTGGGTTCGGCGTAGCTGAGTTTCAGCTTGTCGGAAACCTAATTGGTGAAGTTTTGGATGCAGTCGGTGCGGATAATGAAGCAGAAGTGTCTGCCTCGGTTCGCACTCGGGTCTCGGAGCTATGCGCAAAATTCCCGATTTACAACTGATAATTAGGACGTAGAACGGATGCGCTGCCCTTATTGCACAAATACAGATACTCAGGTCAAAGATAGCCGGCCAACGGAAGATAATACGGTAATTCGTCGCCGTCGTATTTGTCCTGATTGCGGCGGCCGCTTCACGACATTTGAGCGTATCCAGCTTCGAGAATTGACGATTGTTAAAAACACCGGGCGTAAAGTTCCATTTGACCGCGATAAGCTTATGCGATCTGTGCAAATCGCTCTGCGAAAACGTCCCGTTGAACCAGAACGCATTGAGCGTATGGTTAGTGGAATCGTTCGTCGCCTTGAGAATTTAGGCGAAGCGGAAATACCTGCCAAAGTCATTGGTGAGCTGGTTATGGAAGGCCTTTATGGTCTTGACCAAGTTGGTTACGTCCGTTTTGCTTCTGTTTATCGTAATTTCCGTGAGGCGAAGGATTTTGAAGATTTCCTCGGGGAAATGTCTGATCATATCGATTAGGTGTTGCCTCGATTTAGAGGTAAGCGGAAAACTGTGACGTTCTTAAGTGTAAATTCAGATAGCTCTAACGCAGGCGGATCGCATGAATATTTCATGGGGTTAGCCTTGCGTGCCTCCAAGCGTGGTCTCGGTAATGTTGGGCCCAATCCGAGCGTCGGTTGCGTGTTGGTCAAGGGTGAGCAAGTTATATCTATTGGTCATACGCGAGCGGGTGGGCGTCCGCATGGTGAAGTTGACGCCTTTGATTTTTTGGTTCGATCCGGGCGTGGAAATAATGAGAACAATAAGAGTGTGACCGCCTATGTAACCCTTGAGCCTTGTGCGCATCACGGTCAGACCCCGCCTTGCGCTGAGCGTCTAGTGGCTGAAGGTATTTCTACCTTGGTATATGGCCATCAAGATCCAGACCCTCGTGTGGCTGGAAAAGGCCTGAAAATTCTATCTGATGCAGGGGTGGAGATAGTTGGGCCAATTTGTCAGACACAGGCGGCTCAGGTCCATCGTGGGTTCTTTACTCGTATATCTAAATCGAGGCCGATGGTTAGTTTGAAGTTAGCCGTTAGCAAAAACGGTTTTATGCGAACGCCGGACGGGCAGTCGCCGCAAATTACCGGCGAAGCGGTGCGACGCCAAGTTCACCTTATGCGCGCGGAGCATGACGCTATTCTAACGGGTATCGATACAGTTTTAGCGGATAACCCAAAACTAGACTGCCGCTTGCCCGGTATGTCTGGTTTGTCACCGCGCCCGATCGTGTTGGATAGCCAAGCGCGCCTGCCACATGATTGTCAGCTCGCAAATGATCCTAGGGATGTGATTATTCTAACCAGTAAGACAGCGCCTGAGCGAAACGATACAGAGCAACACCGACTAGCTGCCACAGCCAGTGGGCTTTACGATGGCTTAGATATTGAGGCTGCTCTCGGTTGGCTGGGTAATTTAGGCATAAATCGTTTGATGGTAGAGTGTGGCCCAAAGTTAGCGCGCAGTTTTTTAACTGCGGGTCTGGTCGATGAATTGGTGATTTTCACCAGTCCGACGGACATCGAACTGGTCGGGGATAGTGATCTGACCTATATCAGTTTACAGGCGTTTATGGCGTCTCAAACTATGCATCTACTAAAAGATGTGCGTATAGGTGTCGACCGGATGCAGCATTGGTCGTTAAATGAGGAGGTTTAGGTGTTTACAGGCATAATTAGCGATATTGGTGAGATTATTGGTTTGCAAGATGACGGCGATCGTCGGTTTGAAATTGCAACTAAATATGACCTAAATACAATCGATTTAGGGGCGTCTATCGCGTCTTCGGGCGTTTGTTTAACGGTAATTGAAATGGGAACGCGCGATAACGTTAACTTCTATGCTGTTGAAGCGTCGAAAGAGACGTTAGATTTAACCACCGCTGGACAATGGCAGCTTGGCACCAAATTGAATTTGGAGCGCGCTTTGCGGTTGGGGGATGAGTTAGGCGGCCACCTTGTTTCTGGGCATGTTGATGGGATTGCAAGAATTATATCCATTCGGCCTGAAGGTGCTAGTAAACGGTTCGTTTTTGAAGTTCCAGATAGTTTGAAAAAATATATTGCCGCTAAAGGCTCAGTTTCATTGGATGGAACGTCGCTAACGGTGAATGAAGTAGATGATAATCAGTTTGGTGTGAATATGATTTCGCATACGCAAGACGTCACCTGTTGGGGATATTCGCAAGAAGGTGATTTGGTAAATCTAGAGATAGATGTTTTGGCCCGCTATGTTGCGCGGCTACAAGAATAGGGAGCTCGGGAACTCATGACAGAATACTCACAGTTTATATCGCCACCAGAGGATATAATTGAAGACGCTAGAAATGGTAAAATGATCATTCTTGTGGACGCCGAAGATCGTGAAAACGAGGGTGACCTTGTTATTCCTGCGCAAATGGCAACCCCGGAGGCGATTAACTTCATGGCTAAGTTCGGACGCGGACTGATTTGTCTAACTTTGACCGATCAACGCGCAGAACAGCTTAATCTTGAGCTAATGTCGCGGCAAAACCAATCGCGTCATCAGACGGCATTTACAGTCTCAATCGAGGCCCGAGAGGGTATTTCGACCGGTATTTCGGCACATGACCGCTCAACAACAATATCTGTGGCCATTGATCCGACCAAAGGCGCGACTGACATTGTTAGCCCGGGGCATGTGTTCCCGTTAGTTGCACGTGATGGGGGCGTGCTTATGCGCGCCGGCCATACCGAAGCTGCGGTTGATATTTCACGCCTTGCTGGCTTATACCCAGCGGGCGTTATCTGCGAAATTATGAACGATGATGGCAGCATGGCGAGGCTTCCTGATTTGGTTCAATTTGCGCAATTGCATGGCCTCAAATTAGGAACGATATCTGACCTGATTTCCTATCGTCGCCGCAAAGACACGATTGTTGAGCGCATTCATGAGCAAAACTTTGCTACGGAAGCAGGCGACTTTAAGGCTGTTATCTTTAGAAATACGGTTGAGGATGAAGAGCATATCGCATTAATTAAGGGTGATATTTCGACACCAGAGCCGGTGCTCACAAGATTTCATTCGGAGAATATAGGGCAGGATGTATTGGGTGCTGGTGGTGAGCGCGCAAAGACTTTGCGTGAATCGATGCGCATCATTCAAGAAGTAGGGCGCGGGGTTATCGTCTTCATTCGAAATACGTCCAAGAGCCCGTTTTCCGATAATTTGTTTCCGAAAGCCGATAGTGATCCAGTACCAAATCGGTTGCGTGAATATGGCGTTGGTGCACAAATCACGCTCGATTTAGGTCTCCACGAGATTATTCTCATGTCGGATACACCTAGAACCGTTGTCGCACTAGACGGGTACGACCTAAAGATTGTCGGTCAGCAAGCAATATTAGGGTCTTAGAATCAGCTATTTTTACGCATAGCTTCGTGTGAAGAGTATATAGCGTATTTGAATAAGCGATTGGGCGAATACTAAACTGGAGTGAATATGTCAGAACCTAAATCATCATCACAAGCGGCAGGTCGAGCCGCGCCCCATGTACTGCTTGTGGAAGCTCGGTTTTATGAGGATATGGCCGATGCGCTGGCTGAAGGTGCGATTAGCGCATTGACGCAAGCTGGCGCAACTTATGAACGGGTATCGGTTCCGGGAGTTTTGGAAGTCCCGCCGACTATTTATATGGCGAGTAAATCGGGCAATTATGATGCTTTTGTCGCTTTAGGGGTTGTTATTCGTGGCGAGACAACGCATTACGAGATTGTATGTAATGAAAGTGCGCGTGGAATGATGGAACTTGGTATTCGCGATGGTCTAGCTACTGGTAACGGTATTCAGACGGTTGAGAATGAAGAGCAAGCTTGGGCCCGTGTAAAGATTTCGGATAAAGACAAGGGCGGCGGCGCGGCGCGCGCGGCTCTGAAGCTTCTTGAGTTGCGCCAGAAATTTATGGCTGAATAATGAAAACTGAAACACATGGTGCTCGATCTGCAGCGCGATTATTTGCTGTACAAGCCTTGTATCAAATGGATATTGGGCAGACCCCGCTCGAAACCGTCATTCGTGAGTTTGCTGCGCATCGCTTAGATATTTCGCAAGATGAGGTGGAATTGCCTGAAGCGGATCGAGACTACTTTGAACGCATCGTTCGCGGTGTCGTCAAACACCAGGAAAAACTGGATATCAAAGTAAATGAGTTTCTATCGGATAATTGGCGTCTCGGTCGGATCGATAGCACGCTGAGAGCTATTTTGCGTTGTGGTGCTTATGAGCTTGTTTACAATCAGGATGTACCTAAAAAAGTTATTGTTTCGCAATATGCCGATTTGGCGCATAGTTTTTTCGATGGACCAGAAGGTGGCATGGCCAACGCTATGTTAGACAGGTTCGGCAAAGCTGTTTCGTCCGGAGAGATTTTGCCTACTGAGTGATCATGTCGTTAGATGTGAAGCTCAATAGAGCGACCACTTGAGGTGAATTATGAATATCAAAAAAGAATTTGATTTAGCCTCACATGGTTCGGAATTTACTTTTATAAAAAATTTGTTGCGTCCGATATCTAATTCTAGAACTTCGCTTAATTTAGAGGATGATGTTGCTTGTGTCGAGGTTCGCGATGGGTATGACCTTATCACATCCAGCGATGCTCTGATTTCCGGCGTCCACTTCCTTGAAGATGCGTCGGGCAGTGTTGTGGCGCGTCGATTGGTGGCTAGTAATGCCTCAGATATTATTGCCAAAGGTGGAGAAATAGCGGGTTGTCTGATGGTGTTTGCTCGCGATCCGTCTTGGTCGGACGCTTGGTTGGTGGAGTTCGCAAACGCCTTGAAACAGGCTTTAGAGGCTTTTGAAATGCAGTTATGGGGAGGCGATACTGTTTCCTCGCCTACGGGTATGGTCTCGCTAACCATTAATGGTTGGGTTCCCCAAGGTAAACTGATCCGCAGAAATGGTGCCCAGATTGGCGATGACGTTTATGTTACGGGTTGTATAGGTGATGCCTATTTAGGCCTGAAGGCGGCGATAGATAACCGCGATTGCCCAACACGGCCGGCCTATGAGGCGCCGTTTCCGCCTCTTAAATGGGCGCCTCACCTATTGGAAGTTGCGAGTGCGAGCCTTGATGTTTCGGACGGTTTAGCCGCTGACTTAGATCATATTTGCAGGGCTTCGAATGTCGCTATGCGCTTGGATGCGCTGAAGATACCGTTATCGGATGTTGGCAGGCGTTATGCTGGCCAATTTGATGATGATCAAGGAGTGATAGATCTGATTACGGGTGGGGATGATTATCAAGTTGCGTTTTGTGCATCGGCTGATTTGAGGTTAGATATCGAGATGCGCGCGCGCGATACAGGCGTCCAAGTTACACGAATCGGTGAGGTTGTTGAGGCAGAAGACGTTACGATGGCGTATTTTTACGGCGAGGGCGTTAATAAAATAGGCTTAGAACGACGCGGATACAGCCACTTTTAGACTAAAACTAATGTTTTAGCTTTTATTTAGGTGTTTTTATTGCTTTTTGGTCGAGTTTTTGGCATTTTCGCGACACTTAAACCTGAGATGCCATAAATGCGTCTCTATTCATTATTTTGGGGAAATACTCATGAGCACATTAATGTGGCTGATTATCGCTTCCGGCATCTTGGCAATTGTCTATGGTGCGTGGGCGGTTAGAAGCATCCTTGCAGCAGATGCAGGAAATGAGCGTATGCAGGAAATTGCATCCGCGATTCAATTAGGGGCTAGCGCCTATCTTAACCGCCAATATACGACCATTGGTGTCGTTGGTGTCATTATCGCTATCATCGTCTTCTTTTTACTTGGTTTAAAAGTATCGATTGGCTTTGTAGTTGGTGCGACGCTTTCGGGCATTGCCGGTTACATTGGTATGTTGGTGTCGGTTCGTGCGAATGTTCGTACAACGCAAGCAGCTAGCAAAAGTTTGGCGGCTGGCCTGTCGATGGCGTTCCGGTCTGGCGCGGTTACAGGGATGTTGGTTGCTGGTTTAGCACTACTTTCCGTTTCTGTTTATTTCTTCGTGCTGATCAATGTTTATGGATTGGCGCCAACTTCACGTGAAGTTATTGACGCGCTCGTGGCGCTCGGCTTCGGTGCTTCGTTAATTTCAATCTTTGCTCGTCTCGGCGGCGGTATCTTTACAAAAGGTGCTGACGTTGGTGGTGACTTGGTTGGTAAAGTCGAAGCTGGTATTCCTGAGGATGATCCACGTAACCCTGCGACGATCGCTGATAATGTTGGTGACAACGTTGGTGACTGTGCGGGCATGGCGGCTGATTTGTTCGAAACCTATGCAGTAACGATCGTTGCGACCATGGTTTTGTGTTCAATCTTCTTCGCTTCAGATGCATTAACGATGATGATGTACCCACTTGCAATTGGAGCGACGTGTATCGTTACTTCAATCATTGGTACTTTCTTCGTTCGCCTTGGTAGCAATAACTCAATCATGGGTGCTTTGTATAAAGGCTTTATCGCGTCTGCAGTGCTTTCGCTGATCGCGCTATACTTCGTAACCGATATTATTA
>Ga0209137_1003721_pt1 | contig 12567 bp, 20 predicted proteins | sample SaaInl5LU_22_DNA_FD_184642 | JGI IMG/M metagenome (GOLD analysis project Ga0209137, IMG submission 184642) | Marine microbial communities from expanding oxygen minimum zones in the Saanich Inlet - ESP_105LU_22_DNA (SPAdes) (version 2) | ecosystem: Environmental > Aquatic > Marine > Intertidal... | reverse complement strand
TGGAGACTAAAACAATGTCAAATCTTACAATCAATGAGATCGCAATCGACGCAATCAAGAAAGCCTATACTGGCCGCTTTGGCGCAGAGGACAAGTTCGCAGAGCACATGGACATAGCAAAACAGCACATGCGCTGGACGGATGCGGTTGCACCCACCAAGAACAACCTTGCCTCTGGCAAGTCAACGGCCACCAAAGAGAGCCGCGCGCAGTTGGTGCAACTCTTTACTGGCGTGTTGAAAAGCAAGAAACGCGCCCATGACAGCGCAGCAGTTGGCGCAGAGATAAAGGATCTCAAGAACCAGCTCATGCTGCGCCAAGAGCCTGCGCTATACGCGAAGACTGGCGGCAATCTGGCCAAAGTTGAAAGTGTTGAAAATGGCAACGCGAAGGTCAAACCAAAGCCTGCCGATAAGACAACCATCGAGATGCGCGATCAACTCATAATCAACGTCAAGAATTGGGTAGAGAAAAACAGCGTTGAGCTTGGCCAAGATTATACGCCGACACGCAAGGCGATACTCGCGGCAATGGAAACACTGTCAATCAAACGCTAACATCTTACGGGGTAGGGCTTCGGCTCTACCCCATTTTTTTATGTCCTATGATACCAGTATCCCGGTAGCGTTGCGCCTTACCTGTTGCGCATTGGCACGTTACGTGCTACATATACACAGGCTCATACCATAACGCCCTCCTCGGCCCGCTTCGGCGGGTCTTTTTTTGTTTAGGGATTTCCTCATATAATATGATACCAGTAGCTGAGTAGCGCCGCGCCACACCATAGGATGTCATGTACCAGTGGGGTTAGCGCACTACCCGCTACGTTTAGGGATTTCCCTAAATGATCTGATACCAGTATCTGAGTAGCGGTGCGCCTCGCGCAAAGCCTAAGTGTCTGAAAGTAAAGCAATGTATCATTTGTACCGTCCGTGTACCGTTGCAAATGGGGTCTAAGTATCTGATATTAAAACAATGTAGCGTTTGTACCACTTTTATAAGTATATATATCTACCTTTTATTGAAGGGTATAAGAGAGGGTCTTTTCCCTAAAAACCCTTTCAAGAATCTTGACATATCACTATGGTACAAGCGTTACTTTGCTACATCCCTTTAATATCAGTAGCTTACAGCCACACGTGGTGGTACATGATGGTACATACAACGTATACCCACCACACGATAGTTCTAAACACCTATTGACATTTCTCGATACTTGTGTTATGTTATATGTATGGTCAGCGTTTCGGCAGGCTTGATGGGGCTGTTCGCCCTATCCGTTCAATCAACCAACAGGCAGCACCCGCTACCTAAAACCATTTAGGGAATTCCCTAAATCAACCGGAGTAAGACAATGTATGACAACGAGTGCAACACATGCGGTGAGATGTTCCCTATCAGCCGCGCCCGACTTGGTTACAATGTATGCCTGATGTGTGGCGACCTTGTAGCCGCAAGCCAACGTGCAAGCTGGTGCGTAGTGCCGCTCCCCAAGCAAGGCTACACCCGCGTAACCAACAAAGCTGATCTACTCAGCCTCAACCAGAAAACACGTTAGGAGTAAGACAATGATCGAAGAGGCCATTAAAAATTACTACGGCGAACGATGCCCAGAATACGATGCTGATTGTGTCGTATGCCAAGCGTGGGAACAATACAGTAGTATGGCAATAACTAAACGGTTTTTATTGTTCACATCGGCAACATACTACCCGTATGGCGGAATGGATGATTGCAAGGGCGAGTTCGCTTCGCTCAATGATGCTGTCGATCACGCGACTAAATCTAAGGACTACAGTGCAACGGAAGGTATGCACATACTTGAGATAGGTAACAAACTAATTGTTTGGCAGTGTGACCGCACAGGCCAAGTAACCAACGCTATACCTTTGTCCGAGTACATCAAAATTGAAAGTGACTAACCCAAACCATTTAGGGAAATCCCTAAACCAAACAGGAGAAAGACAATGACTGAAGCAGAAAAATTCGCAAAAGACTATTGGGATGTAGATAAGGGCACGTTACGTGACTGCATCACCCAAGCGCCATCAATCAGTTCTGCGGCAATGATCGTGGACTTCAACGCGTCCGTCTGGACTGCCCGTAAGAAAGACCGCAAGGCATCGGATGATGTCACTAACATGAACGCAGCAGACAAGGGCGTGGCCAATGTGACTAAGAACCTACTAGGTGACTGCGACGAGCTGCGTGCCGTCCAGAAGTTCGCGGGTAACGTACGCAACATACACTACAGCATGACCATGCCGTGGTCTGACAATGGCTCCCGACTGCTAACCACAGCGCAATACTTCAAGTACAACGAGGTTATGACCGACCTACAGCAAGAGTTCTATCGGTTGGTCAACGAGTTCTTGAATGTGTACGACTGGAAGATCATGCAGTCTCAAGCCAAGCTGGGCGCTATGTTCAACCGCGACGAGTACCCAACGCGTGACAGCCTACATGACAAGTTCGGGTTCCGTATGTCCTATGTACCACTGCCTGATGCAGGTGACTTCCGTATCGACATTGGCAACGAGGCCATGACGCAGATCAAATCGCAGTACGAAAGCCACTACACGCAAGCCATCAAGACCGCGATGAATGACATATGGCACAAGCTGCACGATAACCTGACCACACTTGCGCGGCAACTCGACGTGAACGAGGAAGGCAAGGGCAACCGCCTGTATGACAGTGTGTTCGACAGGGCCATCGAGCTGACCGAGATGTTGGGTACGTGTAACGTGACAGGTGATAGCCAGATGGAAGCCATGCGCCGCCAACTGGAGCAAGCATTGCATGGGTTGAACCTCGACCAGATCAAGAACAGCCCCACACTGCGCGAAGATACGCGCACAAAACTCACCGCTGCCATCGCAGCCCTGCCAAGTCTGGATATGTAATGGACTGGGGTGACTGGCAAGACTGGATCATTGGGGCGGCTATCGTCGCCCTGATACTACTGTGGATACTAGCCGTATCCTTCAACTGGATTTAACCATTTAGGGAAATCCCTAAACAAACTGGAGAACGACAATGAATAACGCACAACAAATGTACGCCCTCGACCTAGAACAGTGTGTCGCCGCGATCAAAGCAGTGGGTAAGCTACGTACCATCCTCATGGAAGGTGACATGGGTAACGGCAAATCATCAACCATACACACACTAGCAGATGACCTACCCGATCACACACCCTGCTACTTTGACTGCACCACCAAAGACATCGGTGACTTGAACCTGCCCAACATGGCGGTGATGAACGAGCAAGGTTTTGTGACCTTTGTGCCCAACGAAGAATTGGGTGCGCATTTGGGTAAACCGATCATCCTTATGATTGACGAGCTAGGCAAGGCCAACCCTGCTGTTAAGAACGCACTGCTACGCGTTATGCAAGAACGTACGGTGGGTAGCATCAAGCTGCATCCTGACAGCATCGTGTATGCGACGACCAACAAAGGGTCTGAGGGTGTGGGTGACATGTTACCACCACATGCACGTAACCGTGTGTCCGTCGTACAGGTTCGCAAGTCAACCAACATGGAGTGGATCGAATGGGGTATCAACAACGGCATTGACCACACGCTGCTTGGTTGGTGCAAGGATAACCCGCATCTGTTCGCATCGTTCGAGGACATCAAAGACCCCGACGAGAACCCGTACATCTTCCACCCCAAGCAACAGCGCAAAGCGTTCGTAACTCCTCGTACGTTACACGCTGCGTCTGACATATTACACCAACGTCATGCGTTCGATGACCAGACGCTAACGGCTCTGCTGATGGGTACTCTCGGTGATCGCGGTGCTATGGACTTGATGGCGTTTGTGAAGCTGGCTGACCAACTGCCAAGTCTACAGTCTATCAAGGATGATCCGTCGAACGCCAAGGTTCCCGACAGTGCAGCGGGTATATGTATGGTTGTCTATCGTACACTTGCGTCTATCGAAGCTGACTGGCTCAACGCATGGATGGACTACATGCCACGTCTGGATGTCGAGGCACAGGGTATGTTCGCCAACGGCGTACGCGCACCCAAGTACAGCAAGCAGTCGATGGTGATGAAGAACAAGAAGTTCACCGCGTGGGCCATGCAGAACAACTACATGTTCGCAGCGGATAAAAAGTAATTAGGGAAATCCCTAAATGGAGAATGACAATGTTAGCAATAGGTAAACAAATCACAGAGGAGCAACGGCTGTCCAAAGCGGTCGTTGACATCATGCCTCGCATACCTGAGATCGCAGGGCTTCTGATGATCGGTGAGCGTAGTATCGACGACACGGTGCCAACAGCCTGTACCGATGGACGTGACGAGTTATACGGACGGGCGTTCGTTGACTCATTGAACGATGCAGAGCTGCGGTTCGTCATAATACACGAGGTGTTCCACAAGATGTATCGCCATCTGATAACATGGGCACACCTGTGGGAGTTGGACAGTCGCACGGCCAACATCGCTATGGACTACGACATCAATGGCAAGATCATCGAAGAGTATGGTCAAGATGGTTGGGTCAAGATGCCGGAGGGTGGTTGCCATGATCCTAAGTACAAGGGTTGGGGTACGGCTAAAATCTTCTGGGACATCTATGATCCTGATGCAGCCAACGATCAGCCGCAGGGTGGTAAGCCAGACGATGGACATCCCCAAGGGTTCGATCAACATGACTGGGAAGGTGCCAAGGACATGACACCCGACGAGCAGCGCGAGATCGCACGTGAGGTGGACGAGGCTATCCGTCAAGGCGCACTGGTCGCAGGTAAGATCGGTGATGGCGCAAGCCGTAGTCTCGACGAGCTACTGAAACCCAAGGTGGATTGGCGCGAGGTGTTGCGTGAGTTTATACACACAACATGCGCAGGTAAGGACTTCTCTACATGGAAGCGTCCCAACAGACGGTTCATGGGAGCTGGTATCTACATGCCCTCCGGCGTGTCGGAGAAAGTCAAATGTATCGCAGAGCACAACGACATGTCTGGTTCAATCGGCAAGCGTGAGCAACAGGTGATGATTAGTGAGTTGGTCGGTATCTGTGACGCGGTAACACCTGACGAGTTACACGTAAGCTATTGGGACACCGAGGTGCGTGGGTATGAGAAATATACCAACGACGAACTGAATGATGTGGCAACCAAGACGAAACCCGTAGGTGGTGGCGGCACTGATGTACGTTGTGTACCCGCGTACTTGCGTGAGCATAACATCAAACCACAAGCATCTATCGTGTTTACAGATGGTTACTTGTACGGCGGTTGGGGTGATTGGGATCATCCTGTGTTGTGGGTGATACTGGATAACAAGAACGCCAAGCCAGACAACGGCGTGGTGGTACATGTAAAATCGGAGGATTTGTAATGGGCAAAGTAAAAGCATTGTATATGGACGCGCAGGAAAACCCGTTCATCGCGTGTCCCGAATGTAAGGACACAGAGCGGCATGGACAGGTGCCAAGTGAGGAATTTAAGTGGGTGTGCGGTATTCAAGAACCGTTCGAGGTGTGGGTCGAGTGCGAGAACTGCAAAGGGCTTGGTGAGATCGAACGTGATTGGGAGGATGAAGATGAATGACACGGTCAAACAAATGAAACTGCTGGCAAGAGCTGAGAACTCTGTGGCACGTCAGACGTGGGGTCATGCCCCGAAGCGTAGTGGCGCACCGCGGACGAAAGAACTACCGCCAAGGGCTAAGAAGATAGAGGCGTACCTGCAAGATGGTATGTCTCGCACTGACATCGCCAAGGCCATGGGTAGGAGTTACCAAGCTATTACTAGCTACATCAACAGATACGATCTTGGGAGCTGACATGTTAGACCATCTACCTGACACGTTATCAGCAGAGTTGGACCGACTAGGTGTAAAAACTACAGGTAACAATAACACCGCTGTTGGTCACGAAGCAGAAAAAATAAAGCGTGACTACACGTTCAAGAAACCAAACCTTGATGAACATGGAGAACCAGACTTTTGACTGATGAGGAGATTGATAAGAAGATTGAGATCGCTGGCGCTGTCGGCGCTGTCGTAGGCTTCATATGTGGTGCAGGTCTGATGGCCCTTGTAGGTATCATATTTTGAGGTGGTCGTGTGGGTGGCCGTGAATGTTGGCACATTTGGTAGCGTCGAAACCAATAAACAGTTGCGATGAGAGCCACCCACTTGAAGTTTATAAACCCCGCCAACAGTGTTGGCAACAATCATTTAGGGAAATCCCTAAACAAACTGGAGAAAGACAATGGCCTTATATCGGCAAAACAAACACCTAACGTCCTTTGATAGAGTAGCGGTAGCATACGATGCTATTAAACCGTTACGTGGTAAACTCAGTGATGCTAACGTGCGTCCTCTTGGTGACCGCGCGCGCAAGTGGGAGCGGATCAAAAAGATCAACAACAACTGCTACGTGCTGACAGACGGGTATCACACTGGTGATGATGTGTTTACGGGTTGGGGTTGCGGTGGTAAAACAGGTAAACCAACCGATGCAGACATGGTTAACCTTGCACCAATCGTGTGGCGTAAGCATAGAGATGGTACGACGACAATCAAGGTGCGTAACGGTACAGGTCAAGGCGCACACAATGGTCGGTATAGTTTCTTAGACAGACACTTGCCGAACGGTATGCGGTTCATCATTCGTAACGGTAAACACTTTATATCGTTGGGTCACGGCACCACGGAGTATTATCTTGCCAAGAGTAATACGTTAGCTGCGTGGGCATTGCCTGACGATGCGCATAGAACCCAATGGAATAAAAATCTAACATCCCGTGATGATGGTGTGGCGCTGACGTTTCGTGTTGATGACGACAAAATATCTTTTGTAGACGGTGGCAAGTCGCTCCCTGTTCCGCCCAAGGTACGCGTGGACAAGAAAGCCAAAGCCAAGATGAAGGATGCTATTGCTGAGTTCCGTGATTGGGCGTTCACCATGTATCCTTTGTTACCTACCAAGGACTACGAGTATAGCAATCGTATCCGTGAGGAAATACGTAGCGAATTAGGTGGTTATGGATGGAGTACACTCGGTAGTTTTGATGGTCACCCAGAGGTTACACGTAAGATAATAAATGACCCTGACCACGACTTACGCCTGCACCTGATGTACGGGATCATGGGTGAGACTGACTACCATCTGCGTCACACGTTTGACAGTGACGAGAGACATGTGAAAGCTGTCAAAGCACAGTTCAACCGTAAGATCAACAAAGTCTGTGGTTTTACAAAACAAGTGAGAGGATGATATAATGGGACTAGATCATAAAACCGTAGCACAGGCTAAAGAATTTTACGAAACTAACACCGCGCTGTTAGACGAAACGCAACAAAAGAACCCTCAGTTACTTGAGTTTGCCCGAACCGTAGAACGTGCGATGCGCGTGAAAACCGTACCGCGTGACCGTAACACCGCATGGGTCTACCGTGACAACGACCTCATGGCCATCGGGTACATAGGGTATGGCGATTTCGCAACCAGTGTGCATGGTGACGACAAGTACGTTGTCTGTGCGCGGGGTATAGAGAACATGAAATACGCCGAGCATGGAGATCAACACAATATGCGTATGGCGTTGAAGATGGATACCGCCATTAAACATGCTAAGAGATACCTCGTACCTTACAGCCTAACGGAGTGCGCTTGCGTGTTTGCTCGACAAGTCAAACAAGAAGTTAGCAACGTAAGAGTAAGGGTCAAAGACAAGTATTCTGAAACCAAGAAAGCTGTAGGTCTCAACGGGCGTAGCTGGGGTGACGAAGAGAAAGCCGCAAACCGCCTGATGTCAGAGCTTCGCAGTATGCTACAGGCAGGGCATAGCTTCATTGATAAGACGTTGGACGCAGACATTCGTGCAATGTTTGAGGCAGCGGATGGGTTTAAACACTTCGAGGAGGTTGTGCCTATGGACTTCATACATGTTCACGAGCAGTGGGGCAAACAGGTCGTCGGGCGTGTCACGGTAAAAGACATAACGGCGTGGCGTCCCGAACACGAGAACGTGTGTACGTTCCGCGCGGAAGAAGTGCCCGAGGAAATCCAACATGGGTGCGCCGCCCTAAGTATGTGCGAGGATGGGCACTTTGTCGAAGGGGTTGGGTACAAGGTCAATGACCACACATTTTACCTCTACAGGTAAGGTGCTATAACATGGACGCAACCAAAAGTATTACTTACCGCGTTAACATAGCGTACGATACTAAACAGGTCACTATCACAAGTATTGGCATGGAAAGTGTTGACACAACCGTAAAGGATAACTACAATTCTGTAGACGAGTTACCGACTTGGATGCAGGATCGCCTTGCGGTGCTGTCTATGTTGGAGGTTCCACCCCCACCAAATGATGTGGCTGGCGTGGGATCACGGATAGGCCCGTACTTGTTCTGGGTCTACAATTAGGGAAATCCCTAAATGGCGAGGGGTCACGGCTCCTCGCTTGGGGGGTACTGGTATCAATGGAGAACGACAATGACGCCCGAAGCAAAAGTTAAAAAGAAAGTTGTGTCACAGCTAAAAGAGCTACACGCATACTATTTCTACCCAGTTACGGGCGGGTATGGCAAAAGCGGTGTACCTGACATCATAGGGTGTTACCGCGGCCTATTCTTTGGGATCGAATGTAAGGCTGGCAAGAACAAACCCACCCCTCTGCAGGAAAAGAACCTGAAAGAGATACGCGATGCAGGTGGTTTGGACATGGTGGTCAATGAAGAGAATATGAATGACGTGGCAAAAGACCTTAGAGGTTGGGCCACCGTTATCGACGGTAAACCCTAGCTGTGAGTGGGTTGCGGTAGTGACATTGTCCCGCGAAAACCACAGCAGTACGAGCAGAGGAACTCCATGCACTCCAGAGTGCGGTATATTTAACCTCTGTGATCGTATCGAAGAAACCGCGATATGGTTAGCCCCTGCGAGTTCAAGCGCAGGGCACCACTTTAACAATGGAGGCAGACATGGATGATGATAAATTAACGCCGTTCCAAGAGAACGAACTGAAATGGTTGCGTAGGCAGGTCGATAGGGCGCAGGATGAAGCGCATCGTGTGGACGCACACCCCAACGCAAAACAAGATTTGTGGGTAGCACGAGAACACCTTGATGTGTTTGTCCGCGATCTAAGGAAGGCGGGTAAGAAGATATGAGTAGGGTCATAAACATAGCCGCCGAGCGTGGCAGTAAGGTGTTTGAAGATACACTACAGAACACGCAGTACGGCGATAGTATTGTGTATCATGTAGGAGAATATGCAGGGGGTACGCACCGCGCTCCTGCAATGCAAGCCAGTAACGAAGGCTATGTAAACCTTGTGCAAAGAAAGTTAAGTCCAAAACTTTTTGAATACATTGCACAGCGGCGCAAAAAGAAAATAAAAATACGCTTTTAAAAGCGGCGGACTAGAAACCTCAATAATCGTTTAGGAGAACGACATGACTAAGAAGAGTAAAGCGGATAAAATCTGGGCGTATAGGATCAAACACCCACAGGCCACAACAAGCGAAATCGCTAAGGCTACTAAATCATCCTACAACTATGTTCACGCGCTGATGGCTAAGATCGGCACACCGAAAGAAGTGTTCGAGAAGGAAGCGAAGAAGGTTACGCGTGGTCAGGTGTTAGACACAGCCAAAGAATACGTCACCAAAGATCGTGCGGCTGACCATGGCAACATGGAGGATAACTTCAACACTATCGGTGCGTACTGGTCTGTACATCTAGGTGTGAAAGTCGATGCTACTGATGTGGCTGTGATGATGAACCTGCTCAAGGCTGCACGTATCAAGTCAAACCCGAAGCACCCTGACAACTGGGTGGACGCATGTGGTTACATGGCATGTGGTGGTGAGATAGTGAGTAAGGGCTGATGGACCTAATCACGTTAGATTTTGAAACCTACTACGACAGGGACTATTCTCTGCGTAAGATAACAACAGAAGCCTACGTCCGTGATCCTCGTTTTGAGGTGATCGGCGTAGGTGTAAAACTGAACAACGGAGAAACGGAGTGGGCCAGTGGGACGCACGAACAGATTAAGAAATACCTCAAGACCTTCCCTTGGGATAATGCTATGTTACTTTGCCATAATACTATGTTTGATGGTGCCATTCTTAACTGGCGTTTTGATATTCGTCCTCGCATGTATACCGATACTCTGTGTATTGCCCGTGCTCTACATGGGACTGAAGCTCGCGCAAGTCTCGCTGCGGTTTCTGAGAGGTACGGTGTCGGCACTAAGGGGCACGAGGTACTCAACGCACTCGGAAAACGGCGTGGAGATTTTGCACCCGAAGAACTAGAGCGGTACGGCGACTACTGCGTCAATGACGTGGACCTTACCTATAAGTTGTTTAGCATAATGGCCAAACAGTTTCCCCGCCAAGAGTTACGTTTGATTGACGCCACCCTGCGGATGTTTACCGAACCGATGTTGGAGCTGGATAGGGACTTGTTGCGGTCGCACCTAGAGGATGTGAAAGATCGTAAGGCCAAGCTGCTAGAAGCTGCGGGGGTGACGGATAAGAAAGACTTGATGTCCAACCCGAAGTTCGCAGAGCTGTTAAAAGGTTTCGGCGTCAAGCCTCCTATGAAGATCAGCCCTACCACAGAGAAAGAGACCTACGCCTTTGCCAAGAGTGACGAGGCGTTCAAACTTTTGTTAGAACATGAGGATGATCGTGTGCAGTCGTTGGTAGCTGCACGGCTCGGCACGAAATCCACGTTGGAAGAGACACGGACACAGCGGTTCATAGACATCGCTGACCGGGGGCGTCTGCCCGTTCCTGTAAGATACTATGCTGCGCATACAGGCAGGTGGGGTGGGGATGACAAGATCAACCTACAGAACCTGCCTAGCCGTGGGCCTAACGGTAAGAAGTTAAAGGGCAGCATCATAGCGCCTGAAGGGTATTCGCTGATCGACTGTGACAGTTCGCAGATTGAGGCACGGGTATTGGCGTGGCTTGCAGGGCAGGATGATCTGACCAAACAGTTCGCAGATGGTGAGGACGTATACAAGTACATGGCGTCCAGCATCTATAACGTGCCAGTAGATGGGGTAAACAAAGACCAAAGGTTCGTGGGCAAGACCACTATTCTCGGTGCAGGGTACGGCATGGGCGCACCGAAGTTCCAAGCGCAGTTGCAAGGCATGGGCGTCTACATAGAATTAGATGAAGCGCGGCGTATCATACAGGTGTACCGCGATGCCAACGGAGCTATTAGTCAGTTGTGGAGAGATGCCAACAACATGGTGCAGTACATGCAGCGGGGCGACAGTTTGCAGTTTGGTAAGGAGGGCGTGTTGAAAGTAGACGCACCTACCAGCTCAATAATCTTACCTTCTGGGCTACCTATGTTCTATCATGGGTTGGCAGCGGAGCAGGGTGAACGAGGTCCAGAGTACACCTACAAGACCCGAAAAGGTCCGAACCGTATATACGGCGGGAAGGTTGTGGAGAACGTGTGCCAAGCGGTTGCAAGGTGCATCATAGGCCACCAAATGTTACTCATTGCCAAGAGATACAAAGTTGTGCTAACAGTACATGACTCGGTTGTGGCTTGTGTACGAGACGAAGAGCTAGATGAAGCACGGGCATACGTCGAAGAATGTATGAGCCAGACGCCTGATTGGGCTGATGGACTACCGATCACCTGTGAGAGTGGCACGGGCAAATCATATGGGGAGTGTGAATAATGGATGATCGACATGAGTTTATAGCCGCGGAGATAGAACGTGCCTACGTTAATGCGGACGACGATTGGAAAAAAGAATATTACCATAACGCCGCTAACTACCTAGCTAAAAATCGTTATGTGGAAGGCGGTAAGATTTGCGCGTTTTGCAGGGCGCAAGGGATGGCCGACCCGCACCATCACAATGTTTGGGGTGCGATGATGACCTCATTGCGGAAGCTAGGTTGGGTTGAGAAAGTTGGTATGGTTCAACCCACTACAAAACACACGCACATAAACCAAGTGTGCCAGTGGGAAAGTAAATTATTCCGATGACACATAAAGTATGGCCGTGGTCCTTCAGCAAGATCAAAGATTTTGAGCAGTGCCCTAAACAGTTCTACCACAAACACGTCTTGAAGGAGGTGCCGTTTGTGCAGACAGAAGCTATCTTGTACGGCAACGAGTTTCACAAGATGGCAGAAGACTTCATTTCCAAGGACGTACCTGTGCCTGCGAAGTTTAGTTTTGCGGCCAAAGCCCTAACATCTTTGAAGGATAGGAAGGGTGACAAGCTATGCGAGATAAAGATGGGTATCACGGAGAACCTAGAGGCTTGTGACTTTTACGCCTCTGATGTTTGGTTCCGTGGTATCGCTGATCTGGTGATACTGAATGACGAAGTGGCAACAGTTGTGGACTACAAGACGGGCAAGTCTTCTAAGTATGCAGACAAGGGGCAGTTAGAGTTGATGGCTCTGGCGCTCATGGCACGTTACCCACAGATCAAAAAAGTTCGCGCTGCACTGCTGTTTGTGGTGTGTAATGACTTGGTGAAAGACACCTACATGGAGTACGATAAGAGTAAGCTGTGGGAGAAGTGGCTCGGCCAAT
>Ga0209137_1003720_pt1 | contig 12570 bp, 15 predicted proteins | sample SaaInl5LU_22_DNA_FD_184642 | JGI IMG/M metagenome (GOLD analysis project Ga0209137, IMG submission 184642) | Marine microbial communities from expanding oxygen minimum zones in the Saanich Inlet - ESP_105LU_22_DNA (SPAdes) (version 2) | ecosystem: Environmental > Aquatic > Marine > Intertidal... | reverse complement strand
TATCATTTTTGCCTCCTTTGCCTGTGGCTGGCAATGGTTTGAATTTATATTTGTCAAAAAGGGTCTGGGTTTTCATTTGCAATTCGACAAGATTCTTGCTGTCGATTTGAGATTCGGCATCGTCGCGCGCATCGCTTGTCTCAGGTAGGTTGATCGCGGCGGCGATTGAATACCAGACATAGGCATTGCCATAATCAGGTTCGGCAAGAATGGTTAAGTAATAGTTGGCAAATTGCGGAATTGCGTTTAGGTCATTGGCGTCGACGCGCGCTTGTAATGCCTCACCAACGCGGCTCCGCACCTCATCTGCAACCTTTGGCGGCAGCAAATTTACAATATCATTTGCCAAATCTTCAGCATCTTCAATGCCGCCTAGCTGGGCCTGCCATGACCAGAACAGAGCCTCAACATAATTGCGTGGGCGGCCCTTGCCAGCATTCAGTAAAACCGCGAGATTATGCTGCGCGTCATGGCGTGGCATTTTGGCCTGAGCCTCAAACAAGGTTATGGCATGGGCGTAATCCTTGTCCTTGACCGCCTTGACCGCTTCTTTAAAGGCCTTGTTTTCCATCTGGGTTTGCGGGTCACTGGCGTTGGCAGATATGCCCAAAAGACAAGCAGCGATCACAAAAAGACTAAAAATCACGCGTTTGATTGGGGTGGAACGAACCATCACCGCCCTGCCATCATCACCAACTGCAGATACAGAACGCGTGCTTTGAATTTTGAATTTGGTCGTTGTTCATAAACAACAATCCGTGGGCGATCGGCATTTTGGCGCTGGAACTCAATCAACATATTTTCAGGCAGAAACACGCCATGGCTTTCAAGCGTGCCGCCGGGGTCGTTATCAAACGCGGCCCGAAAATCAGCATCAATCCATGTGCGGGCAAGCGCCTTGCCAAGGATATCGGGTAAAAATTCACGAACATCGTCACGGCCGGTAAAACGTCGCTCGCCATCATAAAGCGAAAATGATTGCCGGCTCGTTTCGGCGGAGCGGGTTGCGGGCAATTGCTTCGCCACGGGAACCAGCGATGTGTTTTGCTGTTTTGCCATTTTCTGCCTTCGCTTAATAATCTGTTAATATGCTGCATTAGCAACGGCTAAACAAGTTGAATTTTAAGCTTGGCGATTTGCCCAATGACGGCTTGATTGCTGGTTTGCCAAAATGAACCAAACTTGGCGATGATGAGGCTTTGGCACAAAATTTGCTGGGATGGTGCGAAGCAAACTACGTTAGGTCTGATGATCATGATTTCGGTAATACGCAGCGGTATGTCGGCAGCCTTGAGTGACCTTGATGTTACGTCAAACAACATCGCTAATGCTGGAACAACTGGCTATAAAAAGCGTGAAGCCAGCTTTGTGGATGTTTATGCTGATACGGTTGCCATGGGTGTTGGTAACAAGGTTGGGTCGGGCGTAACAACACCTGAAATGCGGATCATGCGATCACAGGGTGAACTGAAGCAAACCGGTGCTGTTCTTGATTTAGCGGTAGAAGGCGAGGGAATGTTCACGCTTCGCAATGGCAGTAATTTGGGCGATGTTCTTTATACGCGCGATGGTTCCTTTTCGATTGATTTGAATGGTGAGATTGCGACAAGTGCTGGTCATAAAGTTATGTCGGCAAATGGCGTGTCGATTATGGTTCCGATGCGCGCCGCCGGTATCGTTACCGAAAATGGTGTCGAACGGCTTGGGTCGGCTGCGTTAAGCAGTGTTGTTATCCAACCAGATGGAACCGTTGAAGCAACCTATGGCGGCACGAACATTGTTGCTATTGCAAAAATTGGCCTTGCAACTTTTGCCGATGCGAACCGTCTAACCGCGATTGGCAATAATATGTTTCGCGAAAATGCAAGATCTGGGCCAGGGAATTTAGGGCAGGCGGTAAAGGATGGCCGTGGTAAAATCCATTCGGGCGCTTTGGAAATGTCGAATATCGACATGACTGGCGAATTGGCCAAGCTGATTCGCGCGCAACAAGCCTTTTCCGGAACATCACGCCTGCTTCAATCCGAAACCGAAATGGTGCGTAAATTCCTTTAAATGACCAATAGTCATTTATTTAAGTGGCATTGTCCACACTAGATTTGTGATCGCCGCATCAACCGGCGGATCAATGAATAAAATCCCGTCATAATCAACCGTTAGCGGTTTGTCTAAAGTCGCCAATAGATTGATTGGGCGTGGACCCGATTGGCGCAGCTTTTGTGCCAAATCATCAAATGAGCTTTGCGGCAGCGCGATGGTTGCCTTCATAACTGCGCGATCAGCCGGAATATGCAGGGCGCCAACAAATGATGGTGCGGTTTGCCGATTGGGGCAGATGATCATTTTGCATGACCCGCGCGCAATCGATACCAAAGATAATGATAGATGCAGCTGTTCTCGGAAGGGATTATGCTGCAGCTGATGTTCGGCAAGCTGCAATGACATCTGAATTTCGTTGATTTCATTAAATTCAGATTCGGCCATGATCAATCAATATGCTGTGATTTAGAAATATAGGAACGCAGATTGGCAATCGCTGATTTTTTGATCTGCGAGACGCGTCCAGTCGAAACTTCTAGCACAGCAGCAATCTCAAACACGTTCAATTCTTCGACATAATAGAGCTGGATCACCAGCGCTTCTTTTTCGTTTAGTTCATGGATCGCTAATTTCAGCAATCCTTGAAGTTCACGCTGGTTAAGCTTTTCTTCCGGCGAATCCTCATCAGAGGCATACCAGATCGAATATTGGTCATAGACACTATCTAGAGAGTCATGTGCATTTGCCTGAAACGCATGCTCCCATTCTTGAAGCTCAGTTTCAGACATGCTCATGGCAACGCTAAGTTCGGTAACAGTTGGCTGGCGCATTAATTTACTTTGAAGCTGGCTTTGCGCCACATTATAGCGCTTTTTCATCTGAATCGTTGTGCGGCAAAGATTTGAGCTTTTGCGAAGATAATCGATGATCGCGCCCTTAATGCGGATGCTGGCATAGGTGCCAAAGGTGGCACCTTCTTTGAGTGTATATTGCTGGGCGGCGTTAACCAAGCCGGTAAAGCCAACCTGCATTACATCTTCGATTTCAGTTGTGTGGCGCGTTCGGCCATGAATTTGCCAAGCAATCTTCCTGACCAAGTCACTATGTGTTTTGATCAGCTCATCAACGTCTATCTTCTGATTGGCATAATGATCACGCGTTGCCATGTTCATTAACTCGTCCCGTCAAAAAATTTCACCGCGTCATGTGTGCTTTTGTGTGTCTTCATCAAATGCTGCGCAAGCGCCTCATAATTTTGAGCCAGTGAAGATTTTGGCTGGCTGACGCTGATCGGCTTACGCTTGATAATTGACTGCCTGATAGCTGTTGATTGCGGTATCATACCGGCGTAATGCAATTTTACGTCCAAAAACCGTATTGCGATGTCACGAAATTTTTTAAAGTTAGCTTCGGCTGTTTTTGAGTTCTCGGCCATATTCACCATAATTGAAAATTCGCTGATGTTTTTTTCAATGTGTGCGGCCTTTAACAGCGCATAGGCATCCAAAAAGCTTGTCGGTTCGGCCACCAAAACAACCAGCGCAATATCAGCAGCATTGACGAAAAATAATGTGCTGTCAGATGCGCCAGCTGGACAATCAACTATCAGATAATCAATTTCTGTTTGCAGGCCAGATAGGCCAGCCAACATGCGATAGCGCGCCTGATTGTCAAGATTAAGTAATTCAATCAGCCCGGAACCGCCAGAGATAAAGTTCAGCCCAAGTGGGGCTGGCGTCATAGTTTCGGCCATGCTGGCTTTACCAGCCAAAAAATCAGCGGTTGTGGTTTTGGGATTGGTTCCAAGTAAAATATGGGCATTGGCAAGGCCGAAATCGGCATCAAAAAGAATGACACGTTTACCAAGTCGACACAGGGTAGTCGCCAGATTGACCGCCGTGTTGGTCTTGCCAACACCACCTTTACCGCTGGTGACTGCAATGGATGTTGCCATAATATTCACTCTAAGCCCTTGCCCGTTGGCATAATTGCTTCATGACTGCTGAAATTCTCTTTAAGATACTGCAATAGGATGTTTTCCGAAGCAAATATTGACGCTCCAATTACCGATTTTGTTCCTGACAGAATGCTGATACGCGCATCTTGTTCAATATAGGCAGAAAATTCACTTGCCGTTGTTTCACATTCATCAAGCTTGGTCAGCGCAATCATTGGTACCAGATCGGCAAAACGCTGCATCGTCAATTCAATCATCGCACGGCTTGTGCTGCCCGGAATGGTGGCAATAATGCCAATGTCTTTGGCGCCAACATGCGCTTTGATTTCGGCAATTTTTTGGCTGGCCTCATCCGGCATCGCGGTAACATCAATCACCATGATATCATAATCGGTCATTTTGTTGAAATCGGCAACTGGTGTTTCCAGGGAAAGCGTGCAAACTGGTACATTCAGCAATCGGCCAAAACCCTGCAGTGAATGGTTTTTTGATGCGGACTGTCCATGCAAACTGGCGGCAATGATTTCCTTTTTTGGATGCTCCTCGCGAAGCATTGCGGCTAATTTTGCCACCATAGTTGTCCGGCCAGTACCGGTGGCGCCAACAACAAAAATCAACCTTTTTGACAATAATGATTCGGCACGTGGACAGGCTAATTTTTCCGCCATGCCATGAAAAAAGGCATCACAGCCATCGTCGTAGGTCAGGCCAGCATAACGCTCTTTAAGAAGGTCTAGCGACGCAGCGGAAAATCCGGCACGTTGTAATTCCAACCTTGTACTTGCTGATAGGCTTGGATTAACCCCATCAAGATCGGTAAGCACGAGGCCTGACAGCATTTTCTGCATTTGCCTAATATCATGGCGAAGTCCAGCGATATCGGCCGCTGCTGCGGTAGTGGCTGGTATTTGCCCAGAAGTGCTAGCTTTTGCTGTTACTGAAGGCTTTGCCAGCATTTGGCCTTTTAGGATGTCGCTAAATCCAGCTTCAACAGACGGTACCATCGCTGATTTAGCATTTTCGGTTGTTGCCTCCATAACAATGCGGCCATTGCGCTTGGTGGTAGAAATAATCATCGCATCAGAGCCAAGCTTTTCCCAGATTTCATCCATTGCGGTTGCAGAGTCTGCGGCTTGTACGGTTATTGTTGGCATTGTTCATCCTCCTTTTTTGGATGACGGCAAAAGTGCCGGATCTTATTTATCTTCGAGCTTGTTGTCAGCATCACCGCTGATAGTGGCGATGACATTGATTTTCCGGTTGTCAGGCAATTCGGTGAAGCTTAGAACCGCCAGATCGTCAATATGCTGGCGCATGATTGTTGATAATTGGCGGCGAATTTGTGGCGACACCACAAGAACAGCTTGGCGGCCATCGGCTGATGTTTTTTCACTGGCCTGCGCAACTGATTTGATCAATCGCTCGGCAAGGCCGCTATCAAGAAGCAACCCGCCATCATTACTTTGGCGTGACATTGAAATCAGCATATGTTCCAGTTCAGAACTGAGCGTAATCACGGGCAGGGGCTGGTTGAGCGGAGCAATTTGCTGGATCAAAAGACCTGCAAGACCCGGGCGTAAAGCTTCGGCAGATTCGATGATGCCAAGATTGCGACCAGCCAGATTGGCAAGTGTTTCTAGAATCTTACGGAGATCGCTTATTGGCACCCGCTCGGCCAGAAGCTCGCTTAAAATTCCTGTTAATGCATGTAGTGGCACCAACTTGGGAACGACTGACTCAACAAGACTGGGCGAAGTCTGCGCCAGATTGTCAAGAAGCACTTTGACATCGTCTTGTCCAATTAATTCATGTGCAAATTTGTACATGATTTGTGAAATATGCGTTGCTAGCACTGACTCAGGCTCAACAACGACATAGCCATTGCTCTCAGCTTCGGCTTCTTTATGTCGGTCAATCCAGATGGCATCCATGCCAAATGTTGGATCTTTTACTTCGACTCCGGCAATCTTTACACTTGTTGAGTCGCCCGGAATAGCCAGTTTTAAATCAGGATAGACCTGATCTTCGCCAACAATTGTCTGGCCAATCCGAATGCGATAATCATTCGCTTTCAGGGCCATATCATCGCGAACTCGCACCGGCGGAATAACAAAGCCAAGGGCCTTGGAAACCTGTTTGCGTATACCAGTGATCCGGTTCACAAGTGGCCCGCCAGTTGCCTCGTCAACCATGCCAATTAGGCCATAGCCAAGCTGCACCGAAACGGCAGAGTTATCGGTAACATCGGTCAAATTGATCTGGTCAGGTGATTTCGCACCCTCATCTTCAAGTAAAGCTGCATCACCAGACTGTTGTTGCGCCTCAAGCTCGTTTTCGCCTTGTTCTCTTTTACGCATCAAAAATCCGGCAAGGCCGGCGATGGCAGCCGCTGCCAAAAACAGAAAATTCGGCATGCCTGGAACAAACCCGATCAATAGCAATACAGCCGAAACGGGAATCCAGGCGCGTGATAGGCTGATCTGTTTTCCAATATGCGCTGCCATATCTTCGGTTGTTGAGACGCGGGTTACGATAATGGCTGTGGCAATGGCCAGCATTAGCGATGGAATTTGCGCGACAAGTCCATCACCAATCGACAGTAGAATATAGGATTCTGAGGCACTGGAAAATGACATATCATGCTGGGTAACGCCAATGATCAGTCCACCAATGATATTGATTGCGAGAATCAGAATACCGGCAATGGCATCACCTTTTACAAATTTTGACGCACCATCCATGGCGCCGTAAAAATCGGACTCTTTGGAGATATCTTCACGGCGGAGTTTAGCCTCGTCATTGGTTAGAACGCCGGCATTCAAATCGGCGTCAATCGCCATTTGCTTGCCGGGCATTGCATCAAGAGTAAAACGTGCTGTCACTTCGGATACGCGGCCAGCACCTTTGGTAATTACGACCAGATTGATAATCACAAGAATGACAAAGACGAAAATACCAACGGCATAATTACCAGCAATAACAAAGGCACCAAATGCCTCGATCACCTTGCCTGCAGCCGATGTGCCCTCGTGGCCATTACCTAGAATGATCCGTGTTGAGGCGACGTTTAGACCAAGCCGAAGAACGGTGGCAATCAATAGCAAACTTGGAAAGCTCGAGAAATCAAGCGGGCGATAGGTATGTAAAGCTACCATTAACACCAGAAGTGAAACCAAAATATTGGTTACAAAGAACGTGTCAAGAAGGAAAACGGGTAGGGGCAGAACCATCATAGCTACTAGCGCCAAAATGCCAACTGGCATGATCATAGATGACAAAAAGCCTGCCGCGTTGCCAAACCCAAATCTTGTTAGCGTCATATTCATGACATTTGCCTTGTTTTATGGTTTAAACGGCACAATAAATTGACATCATTGTTTACAAACATTGTGTATTTCAACCGCTAAACCTCTGATTAAAAGTGTTTTACTTTGCCGCTATCCAGGTGCCATCGCGGCGGCCGGATGTGGGCCATAGCTGATAAAGGCAAAATCTGTGCCAACATTTGATTTGCAGAAAGAGCTTAGTGCGAAAGGCGTTTTTCTTGCTTGGCCTTACTTGCTAGGTCTTTTGACCTTTATTTCTGATGACATGGCTGAGTTAGGCAATACCAAACTGGTTGGCATAAAAAATGCATATCCAGGTTAGGTACCTTGATTTTTGACGAAACGGAGCTCAAAATGCGCAAGATTTTCAAGACAGTAGCGGTCTGCAGTATTGGCGTCGGTTTTTTGACCGCATGTCAGCACAATGGCACAGCAAGCCTCGATGTGGCTGGTGCCACAAAGATAGCTGCAGTTGAGGCCTCACAAACCCAGACAATTGTAAATTTGAAAGATGTCCTCGATGCTAGCGCGGAAAATATTCCAACGCTGACTGCCGTTGGCTATGCAGTTACATCATCCCAGCCGGGCCGTGGTGAGGCGCAGAAACGTTTAATGGCGATCCGGTCCGCCCGGATGGCGGCAATGCGCGATTTGGCCGAACAGATTCACGGATTGCAAGTGGATTCAAGCACAACTGTGATCGATCTTGTTGTGCAGAATGACACGTTTCGTGGTGTTGTGAATGGCACCATCCGCGGTGCTCGCACCGTTCGGATTAATCCAACTGGCACTGATACTTATGAGGTGGTTTTGGAAATTGATCGAGAAACCATCAGCTACCTACTTACAACAGCGCGCAAGACTGTCTAATGATGTTTAGTCGAGTCCTTGCATTGCTGTCGGTCGCCATCTTTGCCCTGTTAACTGGCATGCATGCGCTTGCTGGTGAGGGTTTGCGCTTGGTATCGGCAACAGGACGCGCGGTGATTAATGATCAGGCAACCTTGCACGAGGCAAAAAATATTGCGCTTGAAGATGCGTTATATCTTGCAGCGTTGAAAGGTGGTGCCAAGATCGATGGGTTTTCATCGGTACAGGCCGATACGAGCCTTGATGACCATTTTGTTGTGCGCCCTTCCAGTGAAATTCTTGATTATCGCATTGTTAATGAAGTCAAAGATGACCTTCACTATGAAGTGACCGTAGAGGCCGCCGTCGGCAAGATTGCCGAACCTGCATGCCATGATCGTGCGGTTGGCCATTTGACAATGTTTGCGCCTACAATGTCGATGACAAGGTCGGTTCCCGGCTGGCTGTCAACAATGCCGTCAATAATGATGATGGACATTTATCGGCAGCTGGAAAATACGACCAATCTGACCTTATATAATAAGGGCGCTACGGTTCTTGATCCGATGCAGATGAAGCGAGATGCGCGTTATGATTATAATGCATTAATAAATGGCAAAGCCACGATCCGTGATGGTGACTTTGCCTTTGCAACTAATATTTCATTTGAAAGCCTCAGCGACGGCTCGGCATTTGGCCAAAGCCAGCATTTGCGCGCCATCATCACGACTAGCCTATATTCAGGCAGTAAGCTGACACCGCTTGGCGAGGTTCGTGACGAAATCAAGCTAAAGCTTGGCGAGCGCTCGTTAAGCCTGCTGATTAGCAAATTAAGTACAACTAAACGCGATATGGTAAAAACGGCCTTGATGAGCGGGCTTCAAAACCACGCCAAGGCGATTGCTTCGGCTACTTTATGTTTGCCACTAAAGGCTGTAATCAAATTAGAGAATGATAAGCTGCATGTTAACCTGGGGATGCGGCAGGGCATTCAGGTTAATCGTCTGGCGATGGTTTCTGGCGTTAGCAGTAAATGGTCTGTTCTGCGGGTAATTGAGGCTGGTGATGGATATTCAATCCTTGAGCCGCTTAGCCGCCAACGCAAGCCAGTTGATTTGAATGGCAAGCTTGCGACGTTTCTGGAGAAGAATTGATGCGCTATTTGACGTTTGTAATTCCATGCCTTTTCGGCATTGCCATGAATGCAGCCATTGCCGAGCCAATTGTCGTACTGACCTATGCGGCGCGTGACAATGGCGCTGTTGAAGATGCTGCAAGTTCACACCCGTTTCGCATGGATCCGGATTATTCGGAAATGCATGAGGTGGTGCAGGATGAAACCCTCGGTCATATCATGAATGCTTATTATGGTGGCAGCGGCATGAATATGAAATTTGTTGAAATGGCTATCGTTCAGATGAATCGCCATGCCTTTGTGCGGGGTAATCCGAATTTTCTCTATGCTGAGAAAACCATTCGTCTGCCATCTCTAAACCAGATCAAAGCCTTGGCAACCGGCACAAAGCTCGAAAACAGCTCATCAGAAGGTAGCAGCGGACGGACAAATGAAATTTATTTCTTTGGTGGGTAAATCTGCCAGCATTTTTGGACTATGCGCAGGCCTGTGTCTTGCCAGCAATCTGGCTATGGCGAGCCAAAATTTATCGGGTGCGATGATCAAAGCCGAGATTAAAACATCCTTGGCTTCACTTGGCATGGCCACCGACCCTGCGATCAATCAGGACAGACAATTCCTGCCTTGTTCCGCAGGTTTGACGATTGAACCTATGTTCGGCAGCTATAAGACAGTTCGCGTTTCATGCAGTGACCCGGATGGTTTTTCAATTGCGGTTCGAACTCAAATTCAAACTGATACGCCTGTCGCTGTTTTGGGTGGTCACGCTGGAAACGCATTACAGTCTTCAAGTGAGGCGCCAAAAATTGTCAGGCTTTCGCGTAGCCTGCGGCGTGGCGAAGTTATCACCAATGATGACCTGGCACTGGTATCGAGCTCAGATCACCGCTATGTCGGGTATTTTGAAGACCTAGATGATGTAATTGGGCGAAAAACGAAACGGTCATTGAGTGTTAATCAAGTCCTACAAAACAGGCATCTTGAAATGGATTGGCTGGTTCAAAAAGACCAAAACGTCACTATCGAAACACAGATTGGTGGCGTTATAGTTACCGGATCGGGCCTTGCTCTTGATAATGCTCAGATGGGTGATTTATTGAAGGTTTTGAACCAATCAAGTAAGGTGATTGTTGAGGGTCGCGTGGTGTCAGAAAAAAAAGTGAAAATAATTACTAAATAAATTTGTACTCATGTCGTTACAGGTATATCGGAGGTCAACTAAGATGGTTGGTATTGTAAAAAACACTGTTAGTCGTATGGATCCACGCAACGCGTCTGTTGCTGATCGTTCGTCACAAGAGGCGACCAAAGTTTCACCTGCTGCAGCTGCAAATGCTAGCGACAGTGTCGAGCTTAAGTCTGCCGATGTGCCGTCATCGATCAAACAGATGGCATCATCAGCGCCAATCGATGAGGTGAATGTAAATCGGATTAAAGAAGCCATTAAGCGTGGCGAATATCCGATCAACATTGATCGAATTTCTGAAGCGTTGATGGAAGCGTATAGGGAGATGAAGAGCTGATTACAGGACAGGATTCTGTAATGGTCAATTCACTTTCTGCGACTGACATCATTGAGCATGTCGAACACATGCTCGACCGGTTAACTGCGTCACATTCATCGGCAAAAACTTTTGCTGATGAATGTCTGGCGCTTGAGGCATTTCTGGAAATGCACGGGGATAGTTTGTTCAAAACTGAAAAATTAGATGACGCGGACCGCGCCCGTGTCTTAGCAGTGATCACGCGCCTTGATCAATTGCAAAAGCGCGCCACCGTAAAAGCGGCTATTCCAGACGAATTGCAAAAATATATTGCCGATAATGATGATAAACCTGCATAGTGGCAGGGATAATATGTTTACTAGTTTCGGTTGAGGATTTTATCAAATGGCAGATATGGCCAGTTTTTTCCAAAACCCTTTTATCATTGTGGTTCTAACAGCTTTGGCTGTGGTCCTGTTGTTGGTCGGGCTTGTTGCGGCGAGAATTCTCTTCAACCAACGTCTTGCCGATCGGCGTGTTGCAAAAGTTGCTGATAATCTGTCTCAAGTTGGCGATACAGTAATTCGGCTTCATCTTAGCCTTGAAACAATTGGTGAGAGGCTGCGTGAAATTGAGAAGAAGACTGGTGGTCTGGCCGAAGGCTTTGATCAGAGCCGGCAAGAGCTTGCCGATTTGGCGCAAAATTTCAGTGGTGACAAACAGATGAGCCGTGCCATTGAATTGGCGCGGAACGGTGCGACGGCAGGTGAATTAACGCTAGCGACAGGTATTGGCCAAGATGAAGCCGAAGCCATTGTCAAATTTCATGGACCTGCAGGATCCTAGCCGGTCCATTCAACTGCCAGTTTTGGCGATTCCTTACATTGTGAAAATACTGCGTTTGCAAGCAAGGCGAGCAAATCGTGTGCCGCGGCTGATCCTGACACTGCCATCATTGCGATCTAGCTCTAGTTTCATGCGGCTGGCTTCAATTTCAATATGATTGTCACTGATGGCTTTGATGATGGCGGTTCTATCATTGCCATAGCCAATGATTTTGACTTCACCGCCAATATCGGTGTCATTGACAATGATTGACTCAAGATCAAAACTGGTGCTTTCACAGACATATTTTTCGTGCCGGAACCGTTCCGCCGGACAGGCGGCAAGGCCAAAGGCAATGGCAAACCAGATTGCGGCTTTACCAATATGATAGATCATGTTTTGTCATTTGCATTAACTGATAATTCATCATCAGCTGAAGTTGGTTGTTCGATCTCGGCGGCGTCGTCAATTGTGGCATCGTCACTTGTTGCGATATCCGCGGTGGCCACAACCGCTTGTTCGTCATTTGCTGCCTCGGCGGTTTGTTCTTCGGTCATTGCCGATGGCATAGTCTCATCATCATTGGCATTGCCACTATCATTCGCTTCACTGCCGCCATTTTCATTTGTAGCATGATCATCGGCCTCTGCGGCAGAGTTTGTGGCGTCTTTATTGTCAAAATCATCTTCAAGGAATTCGATGATATTACCATTTTCATCAACGCGAACAGCCTTCCCCGACTGGATTAGCTTTTCTGCATCTTCGGGTTTGGCATCAATGATGGCACCGGATAAGAACCGAACCCCCTGAACCTCGCCCGGCGAGGTCATTTTCAGCCGCGCCCAGCCATCTTCAATTTCGGTAACATCATCATCATCGTCGGCATCCATATTTGCGCCGCCAAGGTCAAGCGCGCCAACATTTATTTCCGAAATATTGGTCAATGAAGGGTCA
>Ga0209137_1003714_pt1 | contig 12582 bp, 19 predicted proteins | sample SaaInl5LU_22_DNA_FD_184642 | JGI IMG/M metagenome (GOLD analysis project Ga0209137, IMG submission 184642) | Marine microbial communities from expanding oxygen minimum zones in the Saanich Inlet - ESP_105LU_22_DNA (SPAdes) (version 2) | ecosystem: Environmental > Aquatic > Marine > Intertidal... | reverse complement strand
GACTCATGGTGAGGTATCCCACCACATTGGTAAGAAGATGACCGAGAAGGTACATACGAGTAAAAAAGATTACAAAAGACCCAAGTATAAAAATTGGGAAAAAGATTTGGAAGATTAAATTAATTTTCGTATCTTTGTAATGTATATAATTATATATGAGTAAAGATTGAAGATGGGAATAAAACCACCCACTTAGTGTTACTGGACATCTTTACTTATTTTTTTGGCCCGTTCGTCTAACGGTTAGGACACGCCCCTTTCACGGGTGAAATAGGAGTTCGATTCTCCTACGGGCTACAAAATGAGATTGTTTAATCATATACCAATTAGGTCATACACTCGTAAGAGTATACTAATAGTATGTACAGAAAGGTAACGATACAATCTCATTTTATTGCTTCCATAGCTCAGTTGGCTAGAGCAGCTGATTTGTAATCAGCAGGTCATCAGTTCGAATCTGGTTGGAAGCTCAACGGAAGTGTGGCAGAGTGGTCGAATGCGGCAGTCTTGAAAACTGTTGTACTGCAAGGTACCGGGGGTTCGAATCCCTCCACTTCCGCAATATTGGTCTGGTAGTTCAGTTGGTTAGAATACCTGCCTGTCACGCAGGGGGTCGCGAGTTCGAGTCTCGTCCAGACCGCAACTTATTTAAAACAAAAAATTATGATTACATTTATTATTATCGTCTTATCCCTCACCATTGTTGGGTTGGGATTTGCGTACAAAGAAATTACTTCATTAAGAAAGGAAGTACAACAAAAGAATCAAGAACTATATCACTTAATATCACGAGTAGATAAGAATATTGAAAATGTGAATTCAATGGTTCATACTACCATTAGAGAAGTGGAGATGGATGTTAAATCTCAATTACAATCACGAGTAGATAAATTAACCTCTCAAGTAATTAAGACCACGGATGCGATTCGTAAAGATATTCCACCTACCAACGATGAGTTAATGAAACGAATATCAGATTTGGAAGAAGGTTCCCATAGATTGAGAATGAATATGTAAATTAAGTATTATGAGTCAAGGTTTTGTAGATTGGTTGTTTGGGATGTTGGTATTTGGATTACTAGCCTTAGTGATGTTTGGTATAGGATATTTTATGAATCCTTATAATCATTTTTCTTTTTTAGAATGTTGGGGATTGATTATGCTTATCGTAGTAGTTCGTAGTGGAGTTTTGACTTGGAATGAAGAACTTGAGGAAGATGAATAGATATCCTGATTATAAAGGACCTATTGATTATATTAATAGTACACCATATCAAGTAGTAGCTACTTACCCAATTACACGAGTAAAAGATGCTAAGTTAATTAAAGATTGGTTAGGATGTGATAGTGCATTTAAGAGCAACCGAGATAATCTTTTTATCTTTTGTAATGAAATACAAGAAGTTGAATGGGAGGATATTAAACAATTTATATGAAACCAGATTACTCTACATATTGTACACTGCCCTTCAATCATCTCGCAGTTGAGCCAAATGGTGATTTAAAACTGTGTTGTTTATCCGAACCCTTTATACCACGAGTTAATATAAATAATCAGACTTTATATGATGCATATAATTCAGAGCCGTTTAAGAAGGCTAGATTAGATTTACAATCGGGTGTAAAACATTCTCTATGTAAGATTTGTTGGGAAAAGGAAAAGTTAGGTATGCCATCTCACCGAACTCAAGTTGGTTTACCTAAAAATCATTTAGGTGAATGGACAGAAAGAACTACTGAAGATGGTAATATTGAACTTGATTTTGAATACATAGATATTAGATTTTCTAATCTATGTAACTTTAAATGTATCATGTGTAATCATGATTATTCATCAACTTGGTATGGGGATAAAGAAAAGGAAGATGGTAAATCTCGTGTATTAAAAGTACGAGAAAACTTTATTGAGGAAATAAAACCATACATTAAGAATTTAAAAAGTGTTTATTTTGCAGGTGGTGAACCTTTAATAATGCCAGAACACTTTGAAATTCTATCGTATCTACATCAAACTAACCGAAACATTCATATAGTATATAATACGAACTTATCTGTTATAAAATATGATAAGACGGATTTGGTAAATATGTGGAAAGATTTTGATAAAGTTATGGTTCAAGTTTCTTTAGATGGCCTATTTGAAATTGGTGAAACGATTAGAAGTGGATTTGACACTAAAAAATTTTTTGAAAATATTAAAATATTAAAGGATAATGATATTAACTATCACATTGCACATACAACTGGTAGTTATAATATAAATAATATTTTTACTTTTATTAAACAATTATATGATAATGAAATTATATGGAATGATGATATGGTTAGTGTTGCTAACTTAGTTATATATCCAAAAAAATATAATATTCAACATATGACATTAGATGAAAAAATAAATGCAAAAAAATACTTAGAAGATAACATTAAAAATTTATCCGAACCTAGAATTAAATCACAAATATCAGATATAATAAAATTTTTAAATATAAAAACTTCCTTAATATAATAACCAAATCATGACAAACGAAGAACACATTGAAGAAATCTTAATGGAGGCATCCGCTCTTAATCTGAGAAAGGATACATTGGAACTATCTACCCAATTAAGAGAAACAAATCCTAAATTAGATAGAGTAGCTTCTATTGAATTGGCTTTCCAAAAATTAACTAAATAATCTTAAATACCTATATTTATAGGTATGAAGTTGGTAAACAAAAAAGCTGATTTAAGAAATCAATATGGTAATTACTCAAGTAATACTATTGTTGGTAACTACTCTCAAAATCAAATAACATTAGAACCACAGGAGATTGGAGATATAACTTCAGTACCTGGGGATTTTCGTGTTATATATTCTATCGATGGACAATTGTTTGGTTCATCTACTTACTTATCCGAAATACGAAATTCAGACAATCCGTATATTACTAAATCTACTTTACCTATTATAGAGTTTAATAGTAGTGATTTAATAAACTCGACTGATTTTAAATTTAGAGAGGATTATTCTGAAAGTACAGTTACATCTACGTTAGAAAGTGTTGATGATTTATCAAAACATATTGCATGGTTATTGGATAAATCTCAACAAGAGTTACGTAAACCTGGAATCGATTATGGTTCATATAGTGTTTCAATATCATCTTATGACCCATCACTTGATGTAGGTGACGAGTCTGACCCTGGATTGGGTTTCGTTTTTTCAAAAGAAGCACAAACACTAATAGATTGAGATATGAAAGATATTACTATTAGTACCGTAGATTGGAGAAAGTATTTAGATGTAAATGTTAACCCACGTGCTAAACGATTCTTAGATGCTAGAGGTAATGATGTCTTATGGCAGATTGCACAAAACTTACATAAAAATAATAATTCTCGATTAGTAATGTTGGTCCATGAAAATGCACCAAGCGGAATTGAGATAAAAAGTAAAGATTATAATGAGGTATTTGATTTATGTATAAAATACTTTGAATCAAAAGAACAATATGAAAAGTGTCAAAAGATATTAGAATTTAAGAATTATTTATCCAAATCCAATATAAATACACCAAAAAGAGAACTAAACAAAAATTTAATATAGTATAAATAATATACAAAGATATTATCTATATATTTATACACATAACCAAAGAATAGGAAAAAACAATGAAAGGTACACTTTTCTCCGCAGATTTTGTAAAAGATAACAACGATAATTTGAGATTATTAGAAATTAATACCGATACGGTGGTTACTACCTCCAAGTTGGGAGATTTAAATTTTGATGAGCTCAATACAATCATGTCAACTAATTCTATCACAGAATTGGTATTGGTATATAAGCCAGGATTACATGGTGAGCTTGTTGATACTATAAAATCTTACATAAGTGCAAACGCATCTTATATAACTCAAGTAACTGATATACAAGAAGATTTATCTTCTATATACCCAAGTACAGTTGAAGATAGTAGTTCTAAATTTATACTTAGAATGGCATATGATGAATCTGCATTATTCGATAGTGAATATGCTAAAGGAACTTTAAATACATTAAATTTATTTAATTCATATAATTCATCAAGTTTAACTGCAGGATATTACTACTCATCATCGGTGGATGGGATAGTAGATAACTTAGATAGAAATATTAATCCAAATAATATTCCTGATGTTGTTACTAAAGATGTAGTAGAGCAGCATAATCCTTTGGATTTTCATAAAATTGGAAATCCAAATGAAAGTGATACTAACGATGATAAGTGGAATTCATTTATAAACGAAAGTAAATCTGGCAATAAATTAATACAACAATATCATTACAATTCCAATGAGGTAATTGGTGGTAAAATTACTTCCATTAGAAGTTTTCATATTGTATATGGTCCAGAACTAAACCTCATGACCTTACTTGGTTATAAGGTACCTGCTATTTTTGAACTACCTGTATCTTTAGATTCTGAGGTGGATAACACATCATATACCAATAAACTTCATGATAAGCATTATTATGAATATACCACAAATTATATTAAATACGGTGCAAATGGTATGTTGGATGCACATAGTGTATTGAAATCTGATAACACATATTCAACTTTTAAAGATTTAGTAGTTGGTGATGAACTTACATCTTATTTCTTATCCGGTTCACCACAAATACAAACACAACAAGATTATAATGATTGGTATTCTAATGGAAGTGAATTCCCATCAGGTTCATTTGTAACCTCATCTGTGATTGTATTGAAGGAATCTAAAGAATTAAAATACAATGGTTTGATTGAATTAGTAATAGATACCGATTCTGTGTTCTGTGGTTCTGCAAAACAATTTATAATATTTGAATCAAGTTCAAATACTACAAAATATTTATCAGCAAACCAATTAGATTCAACGGACCATTATTTCTATGATTTGAATGGAAGTATAATTGATATTGATGCTGTTAATTTCTATGTAACTGAAGAAAGTTCATTAAACATTGTTGAGTTGGATGTTGAAGATACGGATACGTATATAATAAGTGGTTCAACTTCATTTAATTCAATTGTAGCTCACAACGCTCCTTGCTTTGTAGCTGGAACTACTATTCATACTCAAGATGGTATTAAGGTGATAGAGGATGTAGTTATTGGTGATATTGTATCTACCTATAACCACGAACTAAATATAAATGAGTTTAAAGAAGTACAACAAGTTATTTCTAAAACAGTTAATGAAACTGTTACTTATACTTTTGAAAATGGACAAACATTAGAAGCTACATTAGACCACCCAATTTATTCTGAAGAACATGGATATGTATCTTTCAACCCATCACTCACCGCTGAGATGTACGGATTAAAAGTTAATCAAGCAGAGGTTGGACAAACTATAAAAACTTTTGATAATGTTGAAGATGGAGTAATTTCGGAATTAACATTAAATAAAGAATCTAAAAAAGTATACAACTTAAAAAGAGTTAGTGATAACAACAACTTTTACGCAAATTCATTCTTAGCACATAACCGTTCTTGTTTTGTAGCTGGAACTGAAATTATAATCAAAGATGGTGATGTTAAAAATATAGAAGATATCCAAGAAGGTGATGTTGTATTGAGTTATAACACAGAACTTGGTATTTCTGAAGAACAAGTAGTAATCGGTACTAAACAACCATTACATACTGATATGGTAACTTATACATTCTCAAATGGAACTGAACTAACATGTACATTTGACCATCCTATATTTGTTAATAATCATGTACTTGCATCTTTTAGTCCAGATTTAACAAATAGTAGATATGATTTGGATGAAGAGGTTGTTAAAATAAAAGAAGGCGATGATGTTCATTTAAGTAATGGTACAGTAACTCAGATAGAATCTATATTAGAATTACCATTAAAAGAAACACAAACTTTTATATTTACGGTTGAAAATAATAATAACTTTTACGCTAATAACATATTAGTACATAACAAATAATAGATATGGAAAATCCAACATTATACAAGAAAGTAGAAATTACTCAAGTAGTAAATAGAACAACACAAGATTTAACTTCAGCAGAACTTTCATCTGTAAACACTACCGTAGGGAAATTCATAGATTTGTTTAAACAAAAACATATTTAATGAATCCATATAGTTATGTTAATGAAAAAATTCATACTAAGTTAGGTCCAAGTAATATTCAAGGAATCGGTGTTTTTGCTTTAAAAGATATAAAGCAAGGCACCGATTTATTTGAAAAGTGGGAAGGTCCTACTGATATCTACTCATTAACTAAAGATGAGTTTTTTAGTTTAGATGAATCACTACAACAACATCTAAACGATTTATTTAGTTACCAATTTGGTGTACCCACCGAAGAAGGTAAATTTCTTTTTCATCTTTATCACGATTGCCATTGGGTATATACTACTCCATATCATTTTATTAATAGTGGATTAGATAGAGCTAACGTTGATAAAACTACATACAAAGCTTTAAGAGATATTCTTAAAGGAGAAGAACTTCTGAGTAACTATGGGCGGTATGATAGATTCCCTAAAAAACAAGTTATATAATGAAGAATAAAGAATTAAATATCACCAACCAATCTATTACCTTTAAGGATAACCCACGGAGTGTTGTAATGGATAGAGGTTCTAAATCTTTAATGGATTTTTATTCTACCGTTGTTTGTCAAAATAAAGGGTCTGTATTAGATATTGGATTTGGTATGGGATTTTCAGCAGAACGAATGAGTTCGTTAGCAGACCACTATACTTGTATAGAGATAAACGAACAAGTATACGAAAATGCATTAGAGTGGGCAAAGGATAAAGATAATGTTACAATTATATTTGGGGATTGGATTGATGTAATACCTACATTAACTCAAAAGTTTAATGGTATCTTTATGGATACTTACGCTGATATGAATTACGATAAGTTTGAAGAGTATTGTAAAACCATAGCAGATGATGATTGTATATTATCTATTTTTAATTATTTTTCATTTAGAGATACTAAAGAACTAAATAGTTATGAATATGCATTGGATTCCAATAGATATGAAACCATAGTTCAAAACCACCACACGGTTCATTGGACAGTATTCAATGATGGTTCGTTTAATAAGGCTCCTACTAATCACATAAAAACATATCAAACATCAATCATATGATGGAGTATATAAAACTATCTGATACTGAAACTATATACCGGTCTAAGTACTCTGGTGTATATACTCAAAGTGATTTTTTAAAAAAAGTAGAAATTAATTCAAAGTATACTTCTCAAAATCACAACAATTCCACTTGGATAGAAATTGAAACACCCGAATTTACTGATGTAGAAAATCACATCAAACTGATGTTATCCGGTATTACTAAAACCGAAATACAAAATTATAGTAAACATACTTGGATATATTCTCAAAAAAAGAACTTTAATTTAGAGTGGATGCACCAACACCTATTAGTTCATCCTAACAATCGTTCTACAATACGTACCGATTATACTTTTACATATTATATACAAATACCAACTAACTCAAATAATGATGAAGGTAATATTGTATTTGAAACAAATGATAAAGTAAAACATAACTTTTCGCCAAACGAGGGAGATATCTTCATATTCCCAGCTGATATGAGACATACCGCCATACCTACACCCAATTGTGATAAAGAACGAATTGTTATGGCTGGTAGTTTTTGTTTAGATGTATTTAATCAAAAAATCGTAACTAAATCATCCATATGAATACATTAGTATGGACTTATAATACTGAGATAACATCTGAATTATTTCCGGAATATACTGAACGGGATAGAACAACCATGTATATCAACTACTATCGATTATCAATAGATAGGGCGAGTAAACTTGGATATAGGTGTATACTTTACACAACTAATCTTCATTTAAAGTATTTTAATGATTTGGATGTGGAAATTATTATAGTAGAGAATATTAATAGTAAGTTATTTGATTTCATTAAAATAAAAGTATTGGAAACTCGTAATGATGACTACATACTTATCGATGGTGATTTGATACTTAATAAAAAATTAAATATTCCAACCAATGTATCTATCTCATACGATTTTTTAGAAATAAAAAGTTGGGATATGATATATTCAAAATATGTAAATACACTTACTAATTTAAATTTAAATAATTATATCAAGGAGTGGACTGGGATTCGTAGAAGTCATATTACAAATTGTGGTTTATTGTATTTCACAGATTCTAAATTTAAGCAATTATATATTGATAAGTGGTATTTACTTGATAACTTTATTAAAAATCATATAGAAATAACAAAACAAATAAACTATTCAGCAACAGCTGCTCAATATTTATTGACTGAACTTATTGATTATTATAATATAGATTCCGTATCTTTCAAAGATATATCTGATAATGAATCATATACTCATTACTATGGTGATTCTAAATTTAAAAACCCAATTGTACCAACTAATAAAATAATTGAATTAAACAGTAATCAAATAATATGATAGGATTATTATCGTTAGAGGAATGTAATACATTGATAGATTACCATAACAATTATGGTAAAATGAATATTACCGAATATCCACACAATCATGGAATCTATAAATCACGATTAAATTACAATGTTAGTCTGGTCACTCGTGATTCCGAAACCCAATGGGTCTATGATAAACTATCTAAATTTTTAGATGATAAATATCCTAATAATAATATTGATAAATTGGAATTTCTGTATCTACATGAATTTACAGAAGGAATGAAATTTACTAAACATATTGATAGAGATAGAGATTGTTCTTGGTATATGATTATTGGAGCAACTCTGAATGATGGATTTGTGGGAGGGGAATTGGTATTATACGAACCAAATAATGTAATCGCAAAAAATGTTGGTGAAGTATATATTATGAATTCAATGAGACCACATGAAGTAACCGAGGTTGTATCTGGTATACGTTATTCTTTTGTTATATTCTTAACTAAACACGATTTAGGTATATCTAAAACTTTATTATAATTTATTATCTAATATTTATATTCATCAAATATAGATAACCAGTTGATGTGAGTATACTAAATTTAATAATTTTAATTATTAAATTAAAATCATCCTTAATATGACTTATTTTACTTTAAAAGAATGTAATGATATTATAGAGCTATTCTCAAAACTTCAAGTAACTCAAAGAGATGAAACTCCAAGACGTATCAGTTATGAGTTTTGTAGTATTCCTTTTTCTAAAGAATACATTTGGATTTTTAATGTATTTAATTCCTTCTTAGAAGATTCCTTTGATATAAAGGTAGTTAAAAATTTAGATACAATTCACTTGTTTAAGTATTCGGTAGGAGATAAATTTTTAAAACATAAAGATATATACTATCCTGGACAAGTTTATAATGTGGGTGTAAATTTAAATGATAATTACAAAGGAGGTGACTTTGTTCTTTACGAGCCATATCAGATAATTCCAAAACATGCAGGAAAGTTATACACATTTAAGAATACAGTTCAACATGAAGTTATCGAAGTTACTGAAGGTATTCGTTGGAGTCTTATTGGATTTTATTTTTATGACCATTTAAACATTACACCACCTATAATATAATTTAAAATTAATATAAAATACATAGTATGAAAATTATAATCACGGGATGTCATGGTGCTTTGGCTAAAAATATATCCAATGTACTAATTAATGGTGGACATAGTATTGTATGTTTAGATGAGAGAAGTAGTATTATCCAAGAAAACATAATTGAGAGTATATCCAATTCTGATGTATTTGTGAATTGTGGTTACCGTGATAAAGTACAATCACTTCTCTTTGAAAAAATTTATAATCATTGGAGATTTGAAAAAAAAACAATAGTAAATATATTAACATCAGCACTTGTTTTTGGTGGGAGTAATAAAATCTATATAGAAAACAAACAAGATTTAGAGCAGTTAACGATTAAATTAAGAGATGAAAACAAAGAAGTCAGAGTCATCAATGTTTACCCAAACACTCTCGAAGGTAGAGCCAACGGTCCTTATAATACCGTAAAATTAGATGAAGTATCTAATATCGTTAAGTGGGTTATTGAACAGCCACATGATATGGAAATATTTCAGATTGGTATAAGTCGAACCAAAACTAAAAATGATAAACAGTTGATATGAGTATACTAAATTTAATAATTCATATTTATAGTAGAACACTTAGTTTTACTAAATGAGTTATAATATTTTTTATAATCACTTGTTGGAATCTAAATTATCTTTTGAAAAAAGAGAGGAACTTTCTATCTTAAAAATTTCAAAAGATAATTTTAAATCAAATCGAATTCTTATAAAACAATCCATCGATACATTTCACTCCGAAATAAAATGGGAAGAGATGTGGGATTTATATGAATGTGAAATAAGACTTCTACAAAATCAAATACTTTATTTACTTTTAGAAAATATTAATCCCATCGGTCATGTTTGGTATGATGGTAATTATCTTTATAATGCTTTTGTATCTAAACAACGATATGATGGGGATTCCCCGTGGTTTATTCAACAGACCATGTGGGATATGAAAGAACATTCTAATATATCTTCAATTAAATTATATACTGATAGTTGGAATATTAGAGCTCAAAAGTTTTGGAAAAAACTTGGTTATGAAAAACTAACTTAATTAATTAACTATGCCACAGAACATTGAAAAAGACGCACCCAAGGGTAAAATTAAATTCAATATAACTCTTTCGGATGAACAGAAAGAATCCAAATCAAGTATCTTATACCATCCGTATAATTTCTTATTAGGAAAAGCTGGTAGTGGTAAAACACTCTTAGCAGTTCAAGTTGCATTGGACATGTATTTCACAAGACAAGTTAATAAGATTGTCATAACAAGACCAACCGTTTCCAACGAGGATAATGGTTACCTACCTGGTTCTCTTTCTGAAAAGATGGAACCTTGGTTAGTTCCTATTCGTTCTAATATGAGAAAGGTTTATAACAAACCTGCTATTTTAGAAAAGATGGAAAAGGAAGAAAACATTGAGTTAGTATCCCTTGCCCACTTTAGAGGAAGAACCTTTGATAACTCAGTAGTAATTGTAGATGAGTTCCAAAACTTAACCAAAGCCCAATTAGGAATGGTCTTAGGTAGATTGGGTAAAGGTTCAACTATGATTTTAACAGGTGACCCACAACAAATTGATTTAAAGTTTTCGAATGATTCAGCAGTACACGAAGTTCCTAAACTAAAAGGGTCAGACCATGTATATTCTGTATCATTAAAAGATAATCATAGACACGAAGCTCTTAATGAGGTTCTTAAATTATTATATGAGTATTAAGAAAAACTATATATGTGCAGTTCCATTTTTTAATATAGAGGTTCATGATAACGCAAATTTTCTATGTTGCCCATCATGGTTAACTAAACACTTACCAAGTAAATCAAATGTTGGTGAATCATGGAACTCTATTGAAGCAAACGATATACGAGAATCTATATTAGATGGTTCATATAGATATTGCGATTCATTACACTGCCCGTACCTACATCAGTTAGAAACATTTGGTGATGTGGGCAAGATTAACCCATTGTATCATAAGGATAGTGTACCATCACATTTACAATCTAAAATAACTGATTATACGAATGGAGTATTAAAACCTACTACAATTCAATTTTCATTTGATAGAACATGTAACTTGGAGTGTCCATCATGCAGAGTTTCTCTATTTACTGCTGATAAAAAGAAAATTGAAGAAGTAGAATCAACTATTCAAGATATAGAACTTAAATATGGAGATAGTGTTAAAGTTCTATACATCACAGGAAGTGGTGACCCATTTATATCAGTTGGATTTAGAAACTTTTTAAGAAACTTTGATAAAACAAAATGGCCGGAGTTGACAGATATACACTTACATACTAATGCAACTAAATGGAATAAAAAAATGTGGGATTCCATGAAGGATATACATCCATATGTAAAAACATGTGAGATATCAATAGATGCTGCAACTAAAGATACTTACGAAACTAAAACAAGATTAGGTGGTAATTGGGATGAGTTGATTGATAATTTAAAATTCATTTCTACAATACCAACATTAAAATCAGTAAAAACTTCCTTCGTAGTTCAGCAATCAAATTATAAAGAGATGAAACAATTTTATGATTTGATGTATCTTATATTTTTAAATAAAGTAAATGTATTTTATGGAAAAATTACTAATTGGGGAACCTTTACTAATGAAGAGTTTTTAAAACACAAAGTATGGGATTCATCACATCCTGAGTATGATAATTTTATAGTGGAGGTTAATCGAACATTACCCGCTAAATATTCATGGAGTAATCTACAAGAATTTATAAGCCCTACAAAATCTATAATCTAATTAAGAGTTCCTTTATGGCAGCTACCTTAGAGGTGAAAATTCCCCCACATTTTTAAATAAGTGATGGGGGATTTTTAATTTTAACAAAACTTTAACATTTAGAATTTGGAAAACCAAATCTTATTTCGTATATTTACAGAGTAAGATTGAGAAAGATGAAAACAATTAAGACATATAATAAGATAAGGCGAATTAGGTAATATTAC
>Ga0209137_1003710_pt1 | contig 12590 bp, 9 predicted proteins | sample SaaInl5LU_22_DNA_FD_184642 | JGI IMG/M metagenome (GOLD analysis project Ga0209137, IMG submission 184642) | Marine microbial communities from expanding oxygen minimum zones in the Saanich Inlet - ESP_105LU_22_DNA (SPAdes) (version 2) | ecosystem: Environmental > Aquatic > Marine > Intertidal... | reverse complement strand
CTTTTCGAATGCTCTCTTTGCCAAATTTTTCTCTCAGTTGATCCATAGTTCTTTCAGTCTCGATACGCCGCTTCCGATCTGGCTCAGCGAGGTCAGGAATATCGCCAAGTCGTTCTTGCGTAAGCGAGCCGACGCCGATCCCGATCAGACGAAAAGCCTCTCCCGAATATTGCGAGAGTAGACCATTCAATAGATGCTGGCCATCCGTAAATATGCTGTCGGCCATTTGTGTCGCATCATGGCGTGTATGGTTGCGGGTGATCGTTTTGAAGTCAGCTGTCTTGGCTTTCAGTATTATGGTTTTGCCGGCCATGCCTTTGGCTTTGCATCGATCTGCAGTTTTTTGTGACAAATGCCAGAGGGTCTTTTCTAGCTCCGCAGGGTCGCGAATATCTTTGTTAAATGTTGTTTCGCTAGAAATCGATTTAGCGACGCTTTCCGGCACGATAGAACGATTATCACGGCCCCGCGATAGGTAGGCTAGGCGCAGGCCAGTTTGGCTGTAGCGGCGCGCCATTTCGCTTTCACTAATTTGCTGGATCTGATGTATATGCGTTATGCCGTCGCGTTGCAGAAGCGTTTGCATGGCTTTGCCAACGCCCCAAAGTTTTGACACGTGCATGTCGCCTAAGCGAGAATAGGCTTCGCTCTCGCCAATTACGGAAAAGCCTCTTGGCTTGTCTAAGTCAGAGGCAATTTTGGCGAGGAATTTATTGTGACTGAGACCGATGGAAACGCTAATCCCAACCTCGGCCTCGATCGTCTGGCTGAGTTTAGCCAGTGTAATAGCTGGCGCTTGCCCGTGTAGTCGTTCGGTTCCAGATAAATCCATAAAAGCTTCGTCGATAGATAGTGGTTCAACCAAAGGTGTGAGTGCCCGCATGCGCGCGCGGATATCTTGGCCAACTTGGCTATATAGTTTCATGTTGGGTGGCACAATGACGGCGTGCGGGCATAGTTTCTTGGCTTGAAACATTGGCATAGCCGAGTGAATTCCAAATATGCGAGCTTGATAACACGCTGTTGAGACGACCCCACGCTCTTCTCCGCCGATGATGACTGGCTTATCGGCTAGTTCTGGGCGATCGCGTTTCTCTACGGCAGCGTAAAACGCATCGCAGTCTAAATGCGCAATACTTAGGGTGAATAGTTCACTATGTGATAGGAGCCGCGGAGAGCGACATGAGGGGCAGCGCGCCACGGCCCGAGGGAGGACAGCGAAGCAATCACGACATAGAGCTGGCGGGTCTATATCGCTATCTTCGATATCTGCTTTAATATCCGCTTTGTTCGAGTTCTGTATGTATCCAGTCATGCGCTTCTTTCCAGCAGTCTATCCGCATCGTCGCTTCTTTTGCCGGACCGATTAATTTAGCGAGGCGCGGATCTGCAATAAAATGGATGCGCTTGGTTTCCGGCGTGTGTTTCCCAACACTATCAATATTATGGGGAATATCGTCTAGGAAGAATACGGGTGCTTTCATTTTATTTTCTAGCCACGCCATAGCCGGACCCTTAGGGCCGGAACCCACCAATACTGGATAAGACATGCCGTGATCGCGCAAATTATCAATTCTCTCTCTTTTATGGGCGATAGGGAGGTTGGTAAGAATAATAACTTGGGCTCTTTTGGATAGGCTGTCCAAGGATGCGGCGGCATGATCGACAGCTGTGATATTACGCGTTGAAGCCGCAAAGAATTCGTTGATCAGATCAGGGACGTCGACAACTTCATTGGTTTCTTTTGATCGAATGTTTCCCGAGATCGCAAAATTCTCTAAGTTGATCCAAAGCCCTAAACCATCCAGATAAGCCTCTAATGCCAACATGAAGCGCAATAGAACCTCATCGGCATCCGAAACAATCAAAGGGCGCGATGGGTCCAAATCCAGTTCCTGCATTTGTTTCAATATTTCTGGTAGTGGGCTCATACAAATTCCTCTTTATTCAACTCTAATTTATTCAACGATACGGCGGCAAGTATGACGCCTGACCATTGTTTCGGGCAGGCTTTGATTTGCTATTTTGGTTCTAACTCATGTCCAGTGCGGTAAGGCACCCCCCGGCAATTCAATACGTGCTTGGGCAGGGCTATCAGGTGATATACTCTGATCTTCACAAAAATCGAGCAATACAGGTTCATCACTTAAAATAAAGTCGAGAACGCCTGCCAAGGTTTCTGGGTCTCCAGCTTGTTCAATTAAGTCGGCCCCCGACAAACCTGACATATCGCAAAAACTTTGTAAGTGGTCGTCATGAGAGGCCAACCAGGCCAGTGCCTTCAGGGCTAAAATTTCGGCTTGTTCAGGATGCATTTATATCTCGGTAAGAATTGACGGTAACAGACCATAAGTCAGGCCGAAGCAAAACCCAAGCAAAACTAAAACGAGCCTTGAACTAGGCATAAAATGAGCCTTGAACTAGGCATAAAAAAAGGCGCCAAAGGCGCCTTAATTAAAAAGGGTTGGAACCCTTACTTAATTTTTGTTTCTTTGAATTCAACGTGCTTGCGCAAAACTGGGTCATATTTCTTTACGACCATTTTTTCCGTCATGGTACGAGCATTTTTCTTCGCAACGTAGAAGAAACCCGTTCCGCCGGTGCTTTCAAGTTTAATTTTCACTGTGGTTGGTTTAGCCATAACTATCCCCAAAAATAACTGAAGCGAAGCTAACCTTCGCGATTGGCCGCAAACTAAGCGATTTTGAGCTTAAGTCAAGCGCTTTGCACGATTAAAGGTCCACAAGTTCGCTTTTTCCGTTACGAAAACGGAAATATGGAACCGATAATGCGTGGCGTTTGTTTTCACCATGTTCCAGGCGTTTCTCTACAATTTGAAGTACTTGCTTGGTTATTATAGGTAGGTCTAAATCATATGCCTTGTCGAGGGTGAGCCAATGGAGGTCAGTTAATTCGCCTGACGCGCCGGTTAGGTCTTCGGGGTCATTATGCAGGTATTTTGCGTCGACCATGAAGAATCGGGTGTCGAATCGGCGCACACGAAAGGTCGGTGTCACCGCGCGGGCGATAAAGTGAACCGCCTCGAGGGGCGGAACCACACCATGCTGCAAATAGTCTCTCCAGCTCGCATTTTGGCTCTGATGATGTTGGCTAGCCTGTGAACCAATGATTAGCCCTGTTTCCTCATAGGTTTCTCGGATTGCCGCCAGTGCCAGTGCACGCAAGCGTAGCGGTGTGGTCTTAGATGTGACTTCTTTTTGCAGTTTGGCGAGAACGCTTGGGTGAAGTTCTGTCCCAAGTTTTACGCGCGAGTCTCCAGGGTCAACGCGGCCGCCGGGAAATACGAACTTATTCGGCATAAATTTATGTCCGGCTGAGCGCTTACCCATAAGTATGCGTGGTGCTTGTTTCTTGTTTTCTTGGACAATAATGAGGGTAGCCGCATCGCGTGGGCGAACATATTGTTGGCTGAGATCGGATTTCTCATCACCGGCATAAAGGTTTTTATTTGGTTTGCTCGCCTTATGCTTATTTTCAGTCATTTTGCTCCCTCGCGCCAATCGTAGCTTTATTTAGACGTAACCACACCCTCGTGCTCATCAGATGCTTGTTCAAATCCATGCAACCTTAGCGCCCATTGCAAGCCGACAATTCCACCTTTGACAAGGGGCAGGGTAAGCAACGCAGTTGTCATCGATAGAACCGAAAATATTGCCGCATGAACCCATAACGGAGGCATGTAAAGTCTCTCAACGATCAAAGCCGTTGGTACGAGAATATGACCGACGATGAAAATAGTAAAATATGGAGGCGCATCATCAGCTTCATGGCCAGCGAGATGAAGCCCACATTTAGGGCAGTCGTCGCGAATTTTCAAATACTGCCGATAAATATGCCCTTCGCCGCATTCAGGGCAGCGCATTTTCAAGCCACGCCAAATGGCCGGCCAAATTTTTCGCTTTGCCAAGTTATGGGGTATGTCTTGGTTCGCGAGTTTATTTGGAGTTAGTTCTGTCATTTTTTACTGCCACTATTATTGCCGCTATTATTGCCGCTATTATTGCCGCGCGCCTTCGTCTTTTTTGCTATTTTTCGCGAACTAGGCTTTTTAGCAAGCCCTTTTCTAGCACCCGCTTTTGCGCCTAGTTTTGATGTTGTTTTATTACGGAAGCTGCGCTTGATTTTACCTGTCCGACGGGGGCCAAAGAAATTGCTAGTATCTTCGGCAAGGGTAAACAGAAGCCCACCTTTTACAGGGGTCGTTTCCACTAGTTTGACTTCAATAGCTTGCCCTAAACGATAGGTTAGTCCGGTCGTCGATCCCTTTAACTCGAACCCATCATCATCGGCATAAAAGCGTTCCGCGCCCAATCGCGACACAGGAATTAAACCTTCTGCACCCGTTTCTTTTAGGCGCACAAATAATCCAGCCCGCGATAATCCTGAGACCTGCGCATCAAACGTTTCCCCGACACGGTCTGACATAAAGGCGGATAAATAACGCTCCATCGCACCGCGTTCAGCGAGCATAGCGCGGCGCTCTGTTTTAGAAATTAGATCCGCTGTTTCCTCCATGTCAGAGACTTCCTGATCCACCAGCCCGTCGTCACCAAACTTAAGGGTACGGATGAGGGCACGGTGAATAATGAGGTCGGCATAGCGGCGAATTGGCGAGGTAAAATGCGCGTATCTGGCGAGGTTGAGGCCAAAATGACCAATATTATTACAGCTATATACGGCCTGTGATTGCGCTCGAAGAACCGCTTCACTAACCATTTCAGAATGGTCTTCGCCCTCAGCGCCTTTTAACATGTGATTAAACAGCCTTGGCAACATGGGCTGGCCGAGGTCAATACGAATTCCCAATGGACGAACAAAACCGGCAAGGCCGCGCACACGGTCTTGCGATGGTCCATCATGAATTCGGAAGATGGCTTTACTGCGCGCTTGCAAAAGTGTTTCCGCGGCACAGCTATTTGCCGTCACCATCATTTCTTCTACTAACCGATGGGCTTCCAGTCGAGGCGGAGAGGCGATCTCGGCAACTTTTCCGTCGTCAGACAAACGAACTTTTCTTTCGGGACGGTTAAGCTCAAGCGGACCGCGCTGGTCGCGTGCTTTGGCCATGGCTTGGTAGGCTTGCCATACAGTTTTAAGCGCGATTTCATCTTCTGCATGCGAGCTATCATTTGTGCCAGCGGCATCGATGGCATCAAAATGGGCTTGGGCTTGCTGATAACTATATTTGCCAGCAATGCGAATAATCGCGCGAAAAAAACTATGGTTGCGCTTATACCCGTCGGCATCGACTTCCATACTAACGACCAGGCATGGCCGCTCTTGGTCGACCCGTAACGAGCAAAGGTCATTGGACAAATGCTCGGGTAACATAGGGATAACGCGGTCTGGCATATAGACTGAGTTGCCGCGCTTGCGGGCCTCGACATCCATTGCACTGCCTGAGCGAACATAATGTGCGACATCGGCAATGGCGACCCAAACGATAAAGCCGCCTTTGGGGTTGACCTCAGCGAACACCGCATCATCGTGGTCGCGGGCATCTGCTGGGTCGATGGTGACAAAGTTGAGATGACGCAGATCTGTTCGCTTCGAGATTGCATCGGCGTCGAGAGGTTTTTGCGCAGTCGCTTGGTTCAACACGTCATCGGGAAATTCAATCGGGATGCCTTGTTCGGCAATAGATAGAAGCGAAAACGCGTTCACATCATTTATCGAGCCGATGGTTTCGATCCATTTGGCTGACTTTTCTCTATCACGGGGACGGCCTACTTTTTCGGCAACAACCAAATCACCATCCTTAACGCTGTCTGGCGTATCAGGAAGTAGTTTGAAATCATATCTCTCTCTGCGGTCAGCGGCTATCAGCACAAGGCCATGGGGCATGGACTGGACCCGGCCAATAACACGCCCACCTTCTTCCTCAATTTTTTTGATAACCCGTGCGGTATAGCCGTCACTAGATTGCGTTAACCTCGCTAAAGCGCGGTCTCCAATCGCAAGTCGAGGACTGCGCGCGGCAGTTCGCTTATGGGTCTTATTCTCGAGCACGCGAATTTTAGGTGGTTGCGCATCTAGTTTCGCGGCAGGTTCAGGAGCGGTGAGATCAGCTTGCGTGTCAGGCATTGGCTCGGCAACAGGTATCGCGATAAAGCCACCTTCACGGTCGCGGCTGATAATTTTAATCATGCAAACATTGGGCAGGTCGCCAGATAGGCGCATGCCGCTTAGTTTATCGGATTTTAAGATGCCTTCAGCCGCTAGGTCTCTTAGTAACTGTTTGAGAGGAATGCGATCACTCCCCGTAATTTGGAAGGCACGAGCGATTTCTCGTTTTCCTACCTTGCTGGGCTGTGAAGAAATAAAATCGATAATTTCCTGTCGACTTGGAATTTGGCTCACGAATACTCTCAATCTAAAATGCGGACGGCCAGCTAGGGCTCAAATGCTTGGGCCTTAGCATATACCATTCGATGATTCGAGTTCGGCTTTTTTTGCCTTTTTCGTAAGGCTGCTTCGTTATGACTTTTTAGCAGCGGGTTTTTTGGCAGCGGGCTTTTTCGCAGCTGTTTTCTTGGCGGCTACTTTTTTTGCAGGCGCTTTTTTAGCAGGTGCCTTTTTAGCTGTTGCTCGTTTTGACGGCCCTTTGGCAATCCGCGCTTCGATCAGCTGCATGGCTTGTTCCATCGTAATTTCAGCAGGGTCATCGCCTTTTGGGATCGTTGCATTGGTCTTGTCGTGTTTTACATAAGGACCAAAGCGGCCATCCATCACGCGGACTGGCTTGCCGTCATCCGGGTGCTCGCCGAGTTCCTGAATAACGCTCTTATTTGTAGATCGGCCTGGGCCTTTGGCTTTTTTCTCGGCAATCACCGTAACAGCGCGGTTTACACCAATATCGAATACATCTTCTGGTGTTTCCAAGGTCGCAGATTGTTTTCCGCTTCGCAAATAAGGGCCATAGCGGCCAATATCAGCCGTAATCTCTTCACCTGTTTCAGGGTGAATGCCGACAAGACGGGGCAGAGAAAGTAATTTCAGCGCATATTCGAGATCCATATCAGCTGGTTTTTTACCGGCTGGAATGCCGGCGCGTTTTGGCTTCTCATTTTCCTCGGTTTTATCACCAAGCTGGATATAGGCGCCGAAACGACCATCTTTAATCTGAACATCCATTTGTGTAGCTGGGTCTTGACCCAAGACGCGCTCAATATCACCTTGAGTGGCGGCTTCTCCAGCAAATGGACGCGTGAAACCACAATCAGGGTAACGTGTGCAACCTACAAAAGCGCCAAAGCGACCGGTTTTCAAACTCAGCTGGCCCTCACTACATTTTGGACAAACGCGGGGATCACCATTTCCTGTATCGCGGAAAATATGCTGACCCAAGACATCGTTCATCCGATCTAGAACATCCGTATTGCGAAGCTCAAGCGTTTGCTCGACCGTGGGCTTAAAGTGATCCCAGAAGCGACGAAGAACATCATGATAATCTAGCTCACCATTTGAGACACGGTCTAGGTCGCGCTCTAGGGCAGCCGTAAAGTCATACTCGACGTAACGATCAAAGAAGTTTTCCAAAAACGCCGTAACCAAACGCCCTTTATCCTGTGGGATAAAACGATTGCGATCCATGACCACATAATCACGTTCGCGTAACACAGATAGAACACTGGCATAGGTAGACGGGCGGCCAATGCCGAGCTCTTCCATTTTCTTAACCAGCGTCGCCTCACTATATCGTGGTGGTGGCTCCGTAAAATGTTGTTCTGGAGAGATTAATTTGGTTTGTAGAGCGTCGCCCTCATTAACTTGTGGCAAAGTTGGCCCATCTTTCTCTTCAGGCTCTTCATCTCTACCTTCTTCATATACGGCAAGGAAACCAGGGAATGTGATCACAGTTCCGCTTGCGCGCAAACCCGTCTTAGCATCCTGGCTGCCGATGTCGATGGTTGTGCGCTCGACACGGGCCGGGCTCATTTGGCACGCCAATGTGCGCTTCCAAATCAGTTCATAAAGCCGAAACTCATCTTTGCCGACGAGGCGCGATACGTCAGCTGGCGTACGATCAATACTCGTTGGACGAATGGCTTCGTGGGCTTCTTGGGCATTGGCTGCGGACTTGGAGAACTTTCTTGCGGCACCCGGCAAATAATCAGGGCCATAGTCGCGCGAGATAGCTTCACGAATTTCCGTTAACGCTTCAGGTGCTAGGTCCTGGCCGTCTGTCCGCATATAAGTGATGAGACCTGTTGTTTCTCCGTCGATCGAAACCCCCTCATAGAGCCGCTGGGCGACCTGCATGGTGCGGCTTGCGGAGAAACCAAGCTTACGCGAAGCTTCTTGTTGAAGGGTAGACGTGGTGAACGGAGCCGATGGGTTCCGGTTACCAGGTTTTTTCTCTAATTTCGAAATTGAGAATTGCGCCGCATCTATCTCTTGGCGCGCACGCTCCGCATCTTGCTCGGATTTAAGCGTGAATTTCTCGACTTTTTCGCCAGAGAGGCGCGTCAGTCTGGCAGGTAACTGACCTCCGTTTAAGGTTTCAAACTTGGTATCTAACGTCCAGTACTCTTGAGCGATAAACTTATCAATTTCCAATTCGCGCTGACAAATAATGCGAAGGGCAACAGATTGCACGCGGCCTGCTGAGCGCGAACCGGGAAGTTTGCGCCATAAAACCGGCGATAGGTTAAACCCGACAAGATAGTCAAGTGCCCGGCGAGCCAAATAGGCATCCACGAGTTTGACGTCCAGATCGCGCGGATTGGCCATGGCTTCGAGAACCGCATTGCGTGTAATGGCATTAAAGACGACACGCTGTACCGGCTTATCACCGAGAACTTTTTTGTTTTTCATGACCTCAAGCACGTGCCATGAGATAGCTTCGCCTTCACGATCCGGGTCAGTGGCTAGAATTAAGCGGTCTGCTTTTTTTAAGGCGGCGGCAATTTCGTTAAGTCGTTTTCCGTCCGGTCCGCGAACTTCCCATTCCATTTGGAAGTTTTGGTCTGGGTCAACTGAGCCGTTTTTTTCAGGCAAATCGCGCACGTGTCCATAAGATGCAAAGACTTTAGCATTTGATCCTAGATACTTATTTATCGTTCCCGCCTTGGCAGGTGATTCAACAATAACGATGTCCATTGTATTAACCAATTTCCTATAAAAGCAATTTACGAGCGCCTTCTTGTGTTGCCATAAATGGGCAAATTATCTCTCTCTGTCAAATGCAGATGTTTAATAAGGTACGTTTTTAGCTAAAAAACCTTACATAAGACCGCGAAATTATAGCTGCGACCTTAATCTATCCGCCAGTTTGTGAATGTATTAACCGCTAAACCTTAAAAATTAACTTTGTTGCAGATGTTACATGTCATGAAGGCTGACGCGCCCCATCTCATCGCGAATAAGCTTGCCTGCAAGGTCTAGTTCCAGCAGTGCCATGTGTAAACTGGGAAGTGGAACACTGGAAATCTCATGTAGTTTATCTATCTGAACTGGCGTGGGCCCCAATAGATCGAAGACCGTCTTTCTGACCGTCATATCGATCACCGTTGGTGCGGAGGGTGGAACCAAATCACTTTGTGCATGCGCGTCGAACTGCGACCAGTTTAATTGACTACTTATAATTTCGATGATGTCATCTGCTGTTTCAACAAGGCTTGCGCCTTGACGGATCAGATGATTGCTTCCAGCACTGCGCGGATCTATGGGCGAACCCGGCACGGCCATTACTTCGCGGCCGTATTCATTGGATAGACGTGCAGTGATCAGGGAGCCTGAGCGTTTGGCCGCCTCAATGACGACGACGGCCATGGTTAACCCAAAGATTATTCGGTTGCGCCTTGGGAACCGCGTTGCTTGAGGCTGCGTTCCCGGAGGGTTTTCACATATAAGAAGACCTTGTTTGGATATGGCGGTTTGTAGTTTTTCATTTTCGCGTGGGTAGAACACATCTGCGCCATTAGCAATGCAGGCGATGGTGCCTGTTGCTAGAGCCTCGCGGTGGGCAATTGTATCAATGCCTCTGGCTAATCCGGAGACAATTACGAGATCGCGTTGAGCGATACCTCGGGCTACCATTTGACATATCTGAATGCCTGCGGCGGAAGCGTTACGCGCGCCGACAATCGAAATCATGGGCCGCGATAATAGGGTTTCATTCCCGTAAATAGAAAGTACGGGCGGGGCGTCGGGTATGCTGGATAGGGCCGCCGGATAGTTTGGCGCGCCGAGAACTAAAAATGTCCCGCCGAGGGAGTGTGTCTGTTCTATTTCTTTTTCGCAGGCGTCTAGTGCGTAAAGTTTGAAGTTACCTCGACGGCCACCTTTTTGGGCTAACTCAGGCATTGCGGCAGCGGCTAACTTGGCACTTGGGTAGATGTTTTGAAGTTGGCGAAATGTTAATGGCCCGACGCCAGACGTCCGACAAACCCGCAAAGCAAAAGGGAACTCCGCAGGGGAACACCAGCTCATAAGATGTCGCTTTTTGTAGCCAAGCAAATAAGTTTGGCGCGCACGATATTATAGTTATAGCGATCGTGGTTGCCAGCTGGCTGGATGGTTTTCATAATATCTACCTTATTTTTATTTTATATTAATTTTAGACCCGAAAAATAGGGCCGAAGAAATAGCGGAACTAGGAACAGAGCATAATAAACGCGCTATGTCTGATTAAATTTTAGCTCAGCTTTATTGTTTTTTATTCCCGCCAATTCTGGGTTCCGTTCCAGCAGCCAGTCTCTTGATATTTTCACGATGTGCCCAAAAAGCTAGCGCCGCTAAGATTGCCGCGCATATCGCTAACACCGGGTTGCCAGTAAAATAAATAATAATCGGTATGACGCCACAAGCCACCAGAGCGGATAGGGACGAGATGCGCGTGATGAGCGCCGTGATAATCCATAAACCACAAAAGATTGCTCCGGCGGTTACACTTTGGGCAAATAACATTCCGATAAAAACAGCAATGCCTTTACCACCTTTGAAGTTTAGCCAAACCGGAAAAACATGCCCAAGAAATCCAGCGACGGCCGCGACCGCAGCAACTTCGTCACCAAATTGATGGGCAAAAAAGGCTACTGGTATAGCTGCCTTTAGAGCGTCAGCAAGCAAGGTAGCGATGGCTATTGTTTTGTTACCTGTTCGTAAAACATTCGTTGCGCCGATATTTCCAGAGCCGATATCGCGAATATCACCTAAGCCGGCGAGCTTCGTGAAAAACAATCCAAATGGAATTGACCCCGCTAAATACCCGACCAAGACTGCAATGGCGGTGAGGGGTGCGAGCTCTGCGAATGTGGTCATGGCTGTATCGCTCAATCGATATCTTCGCGGGCGAAAATACATTTGCCGCCAACATAACTGGCGATAACTGCGCCTTGAACACGGCGTCCATCTAGGGCAGCGTTTTTGGATTTAGAGGCTAGGAAATCTGCATCAACTACCCACGGTAAACCTAAATCAACGAGCGCTAAATCAGCAGGACGGCCTGGTTGTAATGTGCCGGAGTTGAGGCCAAGGATTTCTGCAGGGCGCTGGGTCACGGTCGCCAATAAATTTAATAGATCGAGCTGTTCAGCGTGGTGCAATGTGATGAGGCTGGTGAGCAATGTTTCGATACCGATTGAGCCATATGCAGCTTGGTCGAACGGTTGACGTTTCGCATCGGCATCTTGTGGGTTGTGGCCGGAGACGACAACATCGATTGTGCCATCTGCTAGGCCATCAACCAATGCCATGCGATCTGTTTCTCCGCGAAGCGGCGGGTTCAATTTGGCAAAGCTACGATAATTTTCAACATCATTTTCATTCAACATAAGGTGATTGGCGGAGACAGCGCTGGTAACTTGCAGTCCTCGTGAACGAGCCAAGCGAAGCGCCGAGACACTATCAGAGCATGATATTTGCGATAGGTGATAGCGCGCACCCGTCAACTCAACCAACCGCAAATCGCGGTCTAAAATAACCGTTTCAGCCGCCGCCGGTATCCCCGACAAGCCAAGCCGCATAGATAATTCGCCTTCATGCATGACACCCGCACGCGCAAGATCTTCATCCATAGGGTGGTGCACGATTAGGGCTTCGAAATTTGCGGCATAAGACATTGCCCGACGCATTGTTAAAGCGTTCATAACGGCTTTGTCACCATTTGAAAAAGCTACGGCGCCGGCTTCCATTAGCAAGCCAAATTCGGTTAGCTGATCGCTGTCACAGCCTTTGGTTATCGCCGCCATTGGGTGGATGCGAACGACAGCAGTATCGCGGGCTCGGCGACTGATGAAGTCGACCAAGGCCGCATCATCGATAACGGGCCGTGTATTTGGCATAACGATCATAGTCGTTACACCGCCTTGTGCTGCTGCCAGTGAAGCGGTTGCCAGTGTCTCACGATGTTCGTCACCAGGTTCGCCAGTGTAGACCTGCATATCTATCAAGCCAGGCATCAAAGCTAGTCCAGTGCAATCGACAATATTCTCAATTGTCTTGCCGGATGCAGATGCAGTATTACTCGACGAGGCATTAGACGAGGAAGCAGGTTCTATGGATAGGATTACGCCGTCTTCGATTGTTAAGTCACCGATTTGGTCGAGACTTTGGCTTGGGTCTAA
>Ga0209137_1003702_pt1 | contig 12610 bp, 9 predicted proteins | sample SaaInl5LU_22_DNA_FD_184642 | JGI IMG/M metagenome (GOLD analysis project Ga0209137, IMG submission 184642) | Marine microbial communities from expanding oxygen minimum zones in the Saanich Inlet - ESP_105LU_22_DNA (SPAdes) (version 2) | ecosystem: Environmental > Aquatic > Marine > Intertidal... | reverse complement strand
ATCGGAGGCAGTCATAGTTATTATAATATCATGACAGCAAGTTATCAAGATGTGAAGTTTGATATTCAGAAAGATGTGGCCGAAAGTGTAAAGTTAAAGAATAATAGACAAAGTAACTTTAATGTGTCAGACAAGTTTGAGTTTGATGAGTTACCTCTGCATAAGCATCAATCACGTAGCATATATAAGTTATCATCTACTGGTGCATATACTATTCGAGGTGGTACAACAAATTCATATGATGAAGAGGAAGATGTAGGAGGACATAAGAAGAAACTAGTGGCCTCGGCGTTGAATCACCTTTTGACAAAGAGCGCCATTCAAATCAAGGTAAATGGTTCAGAGTTTATGGCTCCTGATGGTAATGATACTCTACATTATACTCTTGGTAACAGTATTAGGTTAATCTTCCTCGGTAATATGGGTCAGAATAAACAAGCTAATCGAATCGATCCTAAAAAGTCAGGTGATTATATAATCTTTGCAGCCAAACACTCGTACGGAGATGAAAGGTATCATGTCACATTAACATGTGCGAAGGTTGCTAACTATAATAGTGACGAGTATATGACTTCAGGAGTAAGTACACGATGATACCATCTACTGACATCGAATATTATGGAGATGAGACTCGTTGGTTCATTGGTAATGTTGTCGACATCAACGATCCATTACACCTCGGGCGGGTACGGGTACGCATCTATGGTATTCATTCACCTGACACTGTAGATATCCCACTTGGCACTTTACCATGGGCACAAGTAGTATCACCAACCACAGAAGGTGGTAGTAGTGGTATAGGAGCGAACACTGGTCTTAAACCAATGGCACAAGTATATGGTGTATTCCTTGATGGTAAAAACTCTCAGCTGCCTCTTGTCCTTGGTTCAATACCAAAATATGAGTCAGTGATCGTAAAACCTATCGAGTCTGACGTTACTATGTCAGATAACCCTGCATATACAGATGGTCCAATCACGAGTAAGAATAAACTTCCTGCAAGTGAAGTAGACAAGAATAATTTACGTGGTACTAATAATATGGAAAGAGCATATAACTTTTTCTTATCAAATGAAATACCAGGTGGTCCACTCAAGCCATGTCAGGCTGCAGGTATCGTAGGTAATCTTATCGTCGAGTCAACTCAAAATGGAGATATATCGCCTACTGCACTTAATAATCCTGAAGGTTCGTACGGTATTGCGCAATGGAACCCTAATGCAGGAAAACCATCGCGATTGTCTCAGTTGCGTGAATTTGCCTCTGTAAATAATCTTCCAGTTGATAGTCTATATACGCAACTTAGATTCATAGTATATGAATTGTTTGTAGTACCAGAAAATTTTGGTATGGCTAAGTTACTTGCCGCCGAAGATGTTGAAACAGCATGTAGTGTATTCGAAAAGTATTATGAAAAACCAGCTCTTGGTACATCGGCAAAGAGACTCTCTTCTGCCAGAGAAATATACAGTAAGATGGAAAGCTAATGACGATAGATAAAGAACAAATGCAGGCTCAAGCTGGTGTAGCGATATCGGCTCTTCGTCAAACCGGTTTAGTGTCTGAACAACAGTTACAAATCGCTGCAGCAATGTCCACTACAGCTATCGAAGTATTAGCCGATCTTGAAGAAAAGGGCGGGTTTCAAAACCTTGGGGCAACTGCTGTTGAAGGTGAAACTACGACTGACGGTCCAGTCATCGCAAAGATGACAAATAACGGTCCAGCCAAGATCGAAAAGACTAACACAAAGACGACGAGTCAAAATAGTTTGACAGGTAAGGCTGCAGGTAATGGACAACTTGGTATCTTTTTAACTCAAGCATCACCTCAGGCAGTAACAAAATTACTTCAAGATGTGGTGAAAGCTAATCAGTCAGAGATCGATCAAGTGAACGAAGCAACCTCACCTCTCCCAGATACAGTCAAGACAGCCATCAAAAAAGATGCAAAGGCCGAGATGATGACTTCAGTAGTCACATCAACAAAGAGCCAACAGCGTTCTCTCGGTAATCCTATTGGTTCAGACGTTGATGACTTTGGTTCTCTTGGTGGTAAGTTTGGTAATATCCTTGCATCAATTAGTTCTCTTGTACAGGGTACTGGATCATTTAAAGAAGTAGGTCAAGCGATTGCCGAAGAAGGTTCAAAGGTAACAGATCCTACTACTGGGGCGATAGACTATACGACAAATATTGTAGAAGAGAATGGTAATACAAACATTAAAGGTGCAGTATCAAAGGGTAGTTCGATCAGCAACTTCGTTAGTGCGGTGTCTGCTTTAAATATTAGACTCTTAGCCAAGGGGTTTGCAGGTAGAAATACTAATACTCTAAAATATAAGTTTGAAGAATTAACTTCACAAGAGGAATATGAGCTCGAGATCACAAACTCGAATCGTGAATTACAAAATATGGTGATTGACTGGTTAGGTAATGCAGTTGATGAGACATGGACTCCAAAGGAACTACATACTAAGTTGGCTAATTCAATCGATCGATCAGTCGATGCTATTCATTCTGGATTACAACATCACTATATCGTCTATCCAACAGGGAAAGTTTATCGTGGCAGACCACTAGACATTGAATCTGGTAGTCAGAACGATCCTGCAGAAAGAGTAGGAGCTATGAATGTCTTACTCATTGCTGGATCAACCGAGTCAAAGGCAAATCCTGCATGGGAAGAATATTTGAGTGTACGCAGTATAACTCCTGACCAGTGGGGTTCTCTTGACATGCTAGTCGAAAGCTTCCTCAAAGTAAAACCTGGTGGTGAAGTATTGACTATACAAGACATTGATCCAATGAAGTCTAGACCAGGATTCAGCGGTGTTACATACGCTACGAAGTTTGGCAAAGAAAGCATCTATCAGTCAATCGTCGGTAGCAGTAAGCTAGATGTAAAACAAACTGTTGCAGAGATCGTTGAAGAAGATCCACCTATAAATGTTCAAGGTGTTCCTGATCCTTCGAAGCCTAAGAGTATATCAGAGTTAAAAGCAGAGGCTGCAAAAACAGAAGTTGATGCATCAACTGCAGCTGCAGGTATAACAAAGGCAAAGGCAGATATTAACAAAGCACAGTCCGAATTAAATAGTAAGTTAGGCGATGCAGCTAAGTTAGGGACAGGGTTACTAGGTAACTTCTTAGGCAATATATCTTCTTCTGAATCATTACTTGAAGGCGCGATCAAAGCTGGCCAAGAAAATAGACAGACTCTTATTGATAACGGTTATAAGTACAACCCAAAAACTCAGGAATGGACTAAATGAGCGAATATGATGTAGGAAACGGGACAATACAACAAGACGGGTTTAAAGATCCGTCAGGTATGTTCCCTCGTAGACAGTACATGAACATTGCTTCGACTAATATGGCTGCTCGAGGTATCAAACGTAATAACCTATACTTAGGCGGTGGCCACGTTGCTCTTGACCTTGGTCTTAGAGAAGGACCAACTTCACAGTATCCACTCAACCAAGTAAGAGAGTCTGTGTCAGGTCATATCACTGAGATTGATGATACTCCTGGTAATGAGCGTATGTTATTTAAACACAAGACTGGTGCAGGTGTTGAGCTCAGGCCAGATGGCACAGTCATCGTCTCATCAGTGAATAATACGATCCGCATATCAGGTGGTGATGAGAAGGTGATTGTCGAAGGTAACGGTGAGATCATATATAATGGCAACCTCAAGATAAAAGTTGCTGGTGACTTTGACCTCGATGTTGGTGGTAACTTTAACTTGACAACTGGCGGAGATAAGATCGAAAATATCAAAGGTGGTGTACGTCAGACTATCACCAAAAACCTTGAGATGAACGTCATTAAGAATAAGACAGAATATGTTGCTGGATCAATGAGCGAGACGATCTTAGGCAATAAGACTTCAATCACGAAGGGTATCACTAGTGAATATACCGAAGGTGATAGAGAGATGTTCGTTGGATATAAAGACCCAGATGATGGGACTGGATCTCTTGTTGGTACACTTAAGATCACAGCAGCCGATGAGGTATTCATGACCTCTGATAATATTAATATCGTTGGTACAGACATCACAGTCGCTGGTGACCACGGAGATATTGGTGGTGACAATGTCATCATGCATAACTATAATATGTTTACTGGCCATTCTATTGATGTTGGAGATACAATCACCGTACCTACAATATACAACACAACACAAGTAACGACTGGTCATGCAAATATACCAGTCGTGTATGGTGATTTACAGGGTACTGCTACTCAAGCCATGGTATCAAATCAGGCGGGTCTGCATCCTTCATCAGGTGCACACGCTGGATCAGGATATGGTTATACAGCTGCGACAGATACTACTGCTGATATTGCGGTTGATGCAACTACCCGTACGAGAGTTGATGCAGATGAAGCTACCGAGTATTTACATAAAGGTGATCGTGGTATTCGAAACGTGCGCATCGATATTAGTAATGATTTAAAGAATTCAATTGATAAGTCGACTCCATACGGTAACTTAAGTAGTCGAAAGTTGACTACGCCCGAGATTCGAGCAAAGTTGAGAGACGCAGCTAACTTAAGAAACAAAGACTTCATTGGATCACAGCTGACAGAAGGAAAACTGTCTGCAACATATATCAATAAAGTACCAACTAAGACTGGCAGAGTGGCAAATAATGAAGGAAACATCATTCGTGGAATCAATATCTTGCCAAATGCTTCGGCTGGTGCAGATAAGAAGGTGACAAAGTAATGGCTTCTTTTCAGATAGATCCAGCATATAACCCAGAAAAACTGAGTGATATTACATCTTATACAAAACTTGCGCCAGGTATTACGATGGCAAAGTTTCTCGGTGGATATGGCTCAGCTGGCACAATGAGACATATCACTAATAGAGAAGAACGTATTACACTCGCAAAGAACTATGCTATTCATGCATCATTGATGAAGATGATAGACAAGAATAAAGCTATGTTCTCTAATCATCGTATGATAGTAGCAGAAGGTCTGTACAAACCAGCAGCCGATGAAGTCATGACGATTGGAAGTATTAACTATCTTAAATCAAAAGGTAGAGCCGTAGTCTATGAGTTACGTGGACTTGACGGTAAGATATCAAATGAGAAAACATTTGACCTTGCTTTGTACCTAAAAGATAATGCAAACTTCGAAAAGATGATACTCAGCTATGACACCTTTAATCCAGACGGCAGCCTAACATGTCAACTAATCATCATTACTCCTATCATTTCTCCAGAAAGTTGGGAAGTTTCATACGTAAATGAGTTAGAAACTAGGTTTAATGAAAACGTCCAATCTACCGGAGAGCTCGTAGAAATTATATAAATAGACTTATAATATAAGGAAATAACATGGCAAAAGCATTCTCAATCGAAGACGGCAACCTATCAGGCCGTAGTATCGTACAGTCACAAGGCAGAAGTTATTCTGACATTGACCTTGCGTTTTTGCCTAAACCATCTGGTGATCTATATAAGAAGACTAATGCTGCAGCAGTAAAGCAATCTGTAAAAAATATATTATTAACGAGTACAAGTGAGAAACCATTTCAGCCACAGTTTGGTGGAAACTTGGGTACTGCTCTCTTCGAACTCGATACTGATTACCACCCTGAGGTTATAGTTGAACAGATATCTACTACTATACATCGTTATGAGCCAAGAGCTCGAGTATTAGATATTGCTTTTACAACATACCCTGATCGAAACGAAATTAGAGCTACGATAACATTTGAGATATTAAATGTAGGAGAAGTAGTATCACTTGACGTTAACCTAGCGAGGCTAAGATAAATGGCTACTACTATTAAATCGTCTGACCTTGATTTTCAAAATATCAAAGGTAGACTCAAAGAATATTTTCAAGCGCAAGCTGAATGGCAAGACTATGACTTTGACGGTGCAGGTATGTCAAACTTACTTGACGTCTTGGCATATAACACTCATATTGGTGGTCTTACAGCAAACTTTGCGTTAAATGAAAGTTTCCTTGAAACTGCACAACTACGTAGTTCAGTCGTGTCTCATGCTGATACACTTGGATATGATGTAAGGTCAATGACTGCATCGCGTGCACTATTGAATATTAGCTTCAGTCTTGCTGGTGTAGTGAATCGTCCACCTTCGGTACAAGTTCCGCGGGGGTTAACATTTACTTCTCAAATTGATGGTACTACATATACATTCAGAACTACAGAAGCATACTTTGCAAAAGATGATGGTACAGGTCTTTATAAGTTACAAACTCCAACTGGATCATATGATATTCCAGTACTTGAAGGCGTAGAAAAGACAAAGACTTTTATCGTAGGCGAAAAAGAAGAGAGACAGATTTATGTTATTCCTGATGAAAAGATGGATAAGTCTACAGCTGTAGTTGCTGTGTATGACACTGTTAGCTCATCTAACTTTACAACATATTCGCCAGTAAAGAATGCAGTGCAGATCACTCCTGCTTCTGAGTTATTTACTTTACGCGAATCACCAAATGGTTATTATGAGATGAATTTTGGTGATGGTATCTCGTTTGGAAAATCTCCTGAGCCTGGAAATAAGATCGTAGTCACATACCTATCAACAGCTGGACCAGCTGGAAATGATGCCACAGTATTTACACCTACTGGTAGTGTGACAGTCTTAAATTCTACTTATCCAGTTACTGCTGTTACTTCGTCTGAATCAAGTGGCGGTTCTTTGAAGCAATCAATCGCTTCTATCAAGAGCTTGGCTCCTTACGCATATGCTACTCAACAAAGACTTGTTACTTCTCTTGATTATAAAGCAATCATCCAAAGTAACTATACAGACGTTCAAGACGTTACTGTTTGGAGTGGAGATCAGAATGTACCAGTCGATTATGGTACAGCGTACGTTGCTTTGAAGTATGCGACTAATACACCGCAATCTATCAAAGATACTGTAGAAGCGAGTATTGTTAATAACTTTACAAAAAACCTATCGGTCATGTCGATCAGAACAAAGTTTGTAGAACCAGTTGAAGTCTTCATGGAACTCAATACAGTGTTTAACTTTGATCCTGCTCTAACTGGTAATACATTACAATCAGTAGAGACAGATGTGTTTAACTTCCAAACAAATTACTTTACTAATAACCTTGAAAAGTTTGATGCAGTATTTAGACGTTCGAACATATTGACAGAGATTGATGCGCTGAGTCCTGCTATCTTATCAACTCGTATGGAAGTAAAAGCACAGATTAGATTTGTACCAACTGTTGGCTCTAACACTACTCATCAACTAGCATTCCCTATGAGGATCGCTGACCCTGATGATATCGTGAATAGTGTTGTCACAGACACTTTCCAATATCGTGGAGTAGTAGCACAACTCAGAAATAAACTTAGCACAAATAAACTGCAGATATATGATCTTTCAGGTAACGTGCTGCTTGATAATGCGGGTGAATTTAGTGCAGCAACAGGTATCGTAGACATCATTGGATTTAATCCAGAAGCACTCTTGTTTGGTGTCCCATATATTAAAGTGAGTGTGAGACCAGAAAATCAGAGCTTTGTAAAACCTCTTCGAAACTATATCCTCACTATTGATCAGAATAATTCATCTGCATCAGCACTTATAGATAGACAGACAACTACGCTGGAAGTTGATAACTAATGGCATCATATGAAACCCTAAAGCACTTCGAACGCATCGACGTCAACTTTAGGCGTAGTGTGATTGATGAAGTATTACCTGAATATTTTAGAGAAGACTATCCAAACTTGATTAGTTTCCTTGAAGGATACTATGAATATTTGGATTCAGATCAAAGTTTTCAAGGTGTAATCAATGAGTTGATAACAGTACGGGATGCAGAAGATGCAGACCTTTCTCGAATGGATCTACTCTTTCATTCACTTGCACTTGGTGTTTCTCAAGGTAGATTCAAGTTTCCAAGAGAAGCAATTAAAAACTTTGGTAACTTCTTTCGCGTAAAAGGTTCTCTCTATTCGGGTCAAGGTTTCTTTAGAGCTTTCTTTGATACTGAAGTTGATATCTCATATCCAAAAGAAAAACTCTTTACGATTGGTAATTCAGAGATTGGAACTGAATATGATCAGCGTATTCAAGATGGTAAACAGTGGCAAGTATTTTCAATCCTTATCAAGTCACCTCTATCATTTGCTGTATGGGAAGAACTATGGAGAAGGTTTGTACATCCAACTGGATTCTATCTGGCTGGAGAAGTAGTACTCGAGGGGTCTGATAAGATCACTATGACTACTGACGAGTCAATACCTGACCCGTTCAAAAATATCTTCTTTATCGCTGATAGTGCTGAGGCAGTTGTTCCTCCTCCGCCTGCAGCTCAAGGCGAAGTGTCACACGTCAATGATTATCCTGTACAACCAGGAGCTTTGTTCCAACCAAAGTATCATATGAATGTGCCGCAGTATCGTACGAACCCATATAGATTAATTGGACATTGGTCTGACTCGAACATGTCAGCAAAAGTTGGTAGTAAAGTTTACCCCACTATCCAAGATATCATGAACGAGTATAAAAACCTCAAAGAATGGGCTGATTGGGGTGTAAGGTTCGATAATGCAATTGATTCGAACGCAGTTGGTATTACAATGGACAATGGTTATGAGACATATGACCATCGTAAGTTTAGTACTTATGCGCCTGACAATCAGCAGTACGTAAATCCTGGGTATGTCGATGTTGACTATTTAGTTGACGATATCGCTTACTAACTTATATAAATAAGGTTAATCAATCGTAGGATAAAAGATGGCTAGACAAATTATTAATACTGGAATCGTTGCCAATGATGGCACAGGTGATGATCTATACACCGGTGCTTCTAAGATCAACAGCAACTTCCTTGAACTATATTCGACGCTAACAGCAATTAGCTTGAGTATAAGCGCTGCCTCAACCAACACCAATGGTATCGGTTTTGGTTATGATGGCATCTTGTTTGATGGAGCCACAAAGGATTCATTTGGAACGGCTACTCGCCTCGTGCCTGAAGATCCTACACAAACAAACATTATTACTCTCAGAGATAGCACAGGTACATTGGCATTTACTGATGATATCACTCGTATTGTCAATGAATCATATATCTTGGGCATCAAAGCTTCAGGCGGTACACTCTTAGACTCTGCTGCAGCAATCGCTACGATGTATGCTGCTGGATTCTTAGACTCAAACTTGTCTGTAAGACTAAGCTTAGACTCTGCAGAAGTAACATCTTACATTAATGCAACTTATATTCAGCAAAGACAACTACATTACCTCGATTCTGCTCGTGCCCTTGTTTTCTTGGCAGATCAAACAGCAGTTGATAGCTCTATTGCTCGTGACCTCGTAAGGATCGACAGTGATATCGCAGATCTACAAGCCTTTCTCGGTAATACAATTACTGACACTGTGCCTGAAGGTGCTGTAAACCTTTATTATACAACCGCGCGGCATGATAGTGACACAGTAGTTCAAGTGAATAAGACATTTGTTGACGCTCTTGGAGTTGATGCTGATACACTCGATGGTGTACAGTACTCAACGATTGATGCAGCTATCAACGCACTTCCTGATTCAGCTGAAGTTGCCTTGATTGTTGCTGATGAGATGGCTTCTATTTCATATGATCTAATTCCAGATGCAGATAGCACTCGCAGTCTTGGTTCTGCTACTAAAAAATGGAAAGATCTTCACTTGAGTGGTTCTACTATCTACCTTGGTGGTGGTACACTTAGTTTTGATGGTTCATCTTATAGTTTTGGCGGTGGTTATCCACTCAGCCCAGATACTATCGCACTTGATTCAGATCAACGCATGTTCTTTGGTCAATATGCCAATATCGTAAACTATGCAGGCGATCATGGCCAAGGTCTATATGTAAATGGTAATAAGATCGAACATAGAACAGTTGATGATGCTTCTACTGGATATTTCCATAGAACAAATCAACAGATCGTTCGTCTTGGAGACACTGGTGTAGTAACACTGCCACATAATACATCAAATACACGTACATCATATTCAACTAATCCATTCTACACTGACTGGAAAATTGGATCAATGCATTATAATACTGATCTAGGTCAGTTCGAGATGCATGATGGCACTGGTTGGTTTGCTATCGATAGAACAGCAGCTGCTGGTGGTGGATCAGGTGGATCTACAAACTATATTCAATATGGTAGAGATCTAGCCATCACCAATCCTACTGGTACATCATTATTCTCAATGAATGGATCATCCCCACCATTTGGCCCAGCAATGCCAGTAGCCGGCAGTGCTACTCATATCACTGCATCATTCGATATTCCTTCACATGGTAGTGGAAACCTAACTATTTGGTTAGAACTATATAAGAATGGTTCGGGTACTGGCCAAATTGTTCAACGTGAAATTGGCGTTGAAGGTAACTATGATATGACAGGATCAATATCACATACATATGCGGCAGGAGATAACCTCGAGTTGAGACTATGGGTAGATTCATTCAACGGTGGAATGTCCGTACAAAACATGTCAGCAATATTAAGAATCGTAGAAAGTTAAGGAATAAATCATGCCAGCAATTGTAACCGATGCACTGAGAACCCTTTTAGCTAGGCAATTTTACGACCAGTTCGTAAACGCCACAGCAAGATACTACATTAGTATTGGTAGATCTGAGATTTGGGATAGTGCTGACACCACTCCTACTCCAGTCAATACTCCTGGTGAAGTAGAAGGCGTTAGAAACCAAATGCAGTCTGTCAAAAAAGTACAGGCTACATCGCTCGTTGTGCCAAGACATAATTGGTCAAACGGTGCTGTATATTCACAGTACGATAATCAACAGTCTGGTTATCCTGTATTTCCTTACTATGTAATGAATAATAACAATAACGTTTATATCTGCTTAGAAACAGGTCGTAACAATGCTGGTGTTGCTGTTGCTTCTACAGTAGAACCAACTGGATCAAATAATGATTCATTTAGAACTGCCGATGGTTATGTATGGAAATTCCTATTCACCGTAAGCGCATCACGTGCTAACGCCTTTATGTCATCTAACTTTTTGCCTGTTCAATTTCAAGGACAGACTGACTCCTCATCAACTGGTATTCAGTTGAAACAAGAAGAGATTCAGAATACTGCAGTTCCTGGAGCTATCACATCAATTATCATTACAGATGTTGGTTCAGGTTATACATCAAACCCTACAGTAAATATTACTGGTACAGGTTCTGGTGCACAAGCTTATGCTCATATTGACTCTGCTACTGGTACACTTGCATTTGTGAAGATGTCAGATAGCGGCACAACTCAAATCCTTGGATCTGGCTATACAAGAGCAGAAGTAGAGATTACTGGTGGTGGTGCAGCACAAGATGCTCAAGCAAGGCCAGTACTTGGACCTGACTCTGGTATTGGAGCTGACTGTCGTGTTGATCTTAAGTCTGCAGCAATCATGTTCCATTCACGTATCGAAGGCACAGACAGTAACTTCATCGTCAATCAGGACTTTAGACAAGTTGCATTGATTAGAGATATTAAAGAGAATAATGGATCTATCTTTACTGGAATTACTGGTAGCACTCTAAAACGAATGACCCTATCAAGTATTGTTCAAGGATTTACGATTGATAAAAAGATTCAGGGTAATGTTACTCTTGCTGAAGCATATGTCGATCATGTTGATTCTTCTACGATTTATTATCATCAGACTACAGCGACTGGTTTCACAGACTTCCAAAATGGCGAAATCATTAATGAAACTAATGGTGCTGGTATTGGTATCATCGACTCGGCTAAGATCTCGCCACATGTTAACCCTGACACCGGGGATATCTTATACATAGATAATAGAGCACCTGTACTCAGATCAAATGTACAAGCCGAAGACGTTAAAGTAATCATACAATTCTAAGGATGCGAAATGGCAAATAAATATACAGAAACCCTATTTGCGACTAAATACAGAGATGATTTCTCTGATAGCGACCATTATCATCGCATTCTATTCAATAGCGGTAGACAGTTACAAGCACGCGAATTGACTCAAATGCAAACGATCATCCAAAAGGAGATCGAAAGATTTGGGCGTAATGTATTTAAAGAGGGTGCATCAGTCGTTCCAGGTGGTATGACTGTTAATAATAAGTACGAATTCATTAAGATCGATGCTACTACAAACCTACCAGCTAACACACTCCCTATGGTCAATGATGAATTTATTGGTCAAACGAGCGGTGTACGAGCGGTTGTCCTTGAAGTAGTAGCAGCGACTGCGACTGATCCTGCAACGCTTTATGTAAGATATACTAATAGAGCGAGTGGTACATCTGGCGCAGCGCCAATTCGCATGTCAGCTGGCGAAGATATCGTCGGCACATCAAGCGCAGTCACTCTTAAAGTACAAACCACAAACACATCAGTAAACAAAGCTGTAGGTAGAGGAACTCGTGCATCGATGCATGAGGGCACTTTCTTTACTCAAGGTCACTTTGTTCAGGCAGATCCACAGCAGATCCTACTTTCGAAATACGACTCAGCACCTACAGAAAACGTAGGCTTTATCGTAACTCAAGATATCGTTACTGTAAATGACACTACCAATCTATATGATAATCAAGG
>Ga0209137_1003700_pt1 | contig 12613 bp, 17 predicted proteins | sample SaaInl5LU_22_DNA_FD_184642 | JGI IMG/M metagenome (GOLD analysis project Ga0209137, IMG submission 184642) | Marine microbial communities from expanding oxygen minimum zones in the Saanich Inlet - ESP_105LU_22_DNA (SPAdes) (version 2) | ecosystem: Environmental > Aquatic > Marine > Intertidal... | reverse complement strand
GTGCATCATCTATCTCCTGAAGCTTGCGAATAATCGTATAAATTTGGGGCAGTATCATAACGAAAAAGGGCTCTGTTGGCGATCCAATCAGAGCCCTAATATGATCGTTAAAATACTAACTGGCTATTAGGCTCTCTACGCCCACCAATTCAGCAATACTCAAGAGCTGATCTGGCGCGTTAATCAAGCTTAAATCAATCTTACGATCGGCTGACCACCTGCGCATATCTAGCCAAAAAGCAATCGCTGTGCTGTCTACCCGAACAACGTCAGACAAATCTATTTGCCGAGCGCCCTGAACGACTGCTGTGCGAGCCAACTCTATCTGCTGCATGCAGAACTCACGGGTTAGCTCTCCCTGCGGCTTAAAAATCACGCGCCTTTCTCTGCCACAACATTTGACATTGCTTCTTCCCAATGATCGATAACTTCAGCGACACTCGAATACTGTTCCATCAGATTGGCAAACTGATTTCGAAAGGTCACGCGAAGGTTAATACCATCAACAAGAACATTAACTAATACCCATCCACGCGGTTCACGAACCATGTAGTAAACCAGCGAATAGGTTTGGCCGTTGGCGGCACTCAGATCAACACTGACAATCTGCTTATCCGGCTCTGGGCTCTGGGCTGATGGTGGAACCATAGAGTAGCCGTTGAATTCGAAGCCAGAGACCGCTTTGGCAAAGGTTCTTAATATCGTACTTTTGAAAACGTCAGAAAAGCGTTTGACCTCTTCATCTGATGCCCGACGGACAAATTTGCCCATAACTGATTTACCAATGTAATCGTAATCGACAATATCAAGCATTACAGTATCAACCTGCTGCATCAATAACTCGGTACTTTCAGGCTTACGCATTTCGGGGTCAGTTACGAGAACAAGCATCTCGTCAGTCACCCGCTCCATTGTTTTGCTAGCCTCTTCCCAACTGGCTTGCGCGAACTGCACTAATCCAAACAATGAAAGTGCGACCACAAAGCTTCTCATCATTACTCGCTCACTTTATTAAACAGGAATTTACCAATTAACTCTTCAAGAACTAACGCCGACTGGGTGTCATCGATGCGTGACCCATCTTTTAAAGTCTCCTCCTCGAACCCGGGGGTAATACCTATATATTTTTCACCTAGCAGACCCGCCGTCAGAATCTGTGCAGAGCTATCGATACTTAGATAGTCAACTTCACTATAGATCCGCATCTCTACATCAGCCATTAACATACGTGAATCAATCCGTATTGCTGTAACCTCGCCGATGGGCACACCCGACAACGAAACCTTAGCACGCTCGGTAAGTCCACCGACGTTTTCGAATCTAGCTGAAACCGTATACCCACCGGTGTTTTTACTTAGGCTTAAACCGCTAACATTCACGGCTAACATAACCAAACTGATCACACCCGCGAGTATAAGAACACCCACACCGATCTCTAGTGTTCGCATCCGCATCTAGATATCTCCAAACATCATTGCAGTCAAAATAAAGTCCAAACCAAGAACCGCGAGCGAAGAATAGACCACCGTTCGCGTTGTTGCCTTGCTAATCCCCTCAGAGGTTGGAGTAGCATCATAGCCCTGAAATACGGCAATCCAGATAACGACAAAACCAAATACCAAGGACTTGATAATCCCGTTCATGACATCAGTACTGAAGTCTACTGATGCCTGCATATTGGCCCAGAAAGAACCCGCATAAATACCTAGCCAATCAACGGCTACCAGCGATCCGCCCCATATACCAACCACGGCAAAAATCATTGTTAAGATGGGCAGACTGATAAAGCCAGCCCAGAGCCTAGGCGCAATAATACGCCGCATTGGATCAACACCGATCATCTCATAGCTGGCCAACTGCTCGGTCGCTTTCATCAAACCGATTTCAGCCGTTACAGCAGAGCCGGCACGTCCCGCAAACAATAGAGCGGTCACCACTGGCGCCAGTTCTCGTACAAGCGATAATGCGACCATTTGACCAACAGCTTGCTCTGAACCGTAGTCTACTAAAATGGTGTAACCCTGCAAACCAATGACCATTCCAATAAACAACCCTGACACCAGGATAATCACTAACGAGAGCACTCCAACAAAATGAAGTTGCTTTATCAGTAATGGAAACATCACTCGGGGTGTCGGAGGCACTAGCATTGACTGCGTCAACATCTGACCTGAACGACCGATAGCCGCAAGCCGATCTAAAGTGACACGGCCTAGCATCTGTATTCTGTCAATCATAGACGGTCACCGAGCAACTGAGCACCAAAATCAGGAGCTGGGTAGTGAAAAGGAACAGGACCATCGGGTTCACCGTCTAAGAACTGTCTTACACGAGGGTTTTGTAACTTAATTAAGTCAGCAGGCTTACCCTCAGCTAAAATTTCACCATCGGCAATAATGTATACGTAATCAGCGATGCTAAGCGTCTCGTTGATATCGTGTGAAACAATAATACTGGTGTGGCCCAGAGCCTTATTTAAGCGGCTTATAAGGTTAATGAGGACGCCCATCGCGATAGGGTCTTGGCCGGCAAAAGGCTCATCGTACATCAAAAGCTCTGGATCAAGGGCTATTGCGCGCGCAAGGGCCGCTCGACGAGCCATACCGCCGGAAAGCTCACTGGGCATGAGGTCGGCGGCTCCCCGCAAGCCTACTGCATTTAGCTTCATTAACACCATGTCCCGCACGAGCATCTCCGCCAAGTCAGTATGAACCCGAAGCGGAAAAGCCACATTCTCGAATACAGACATATCTGTAAAGAGCGCACCACTTTGAAATAGCATCCCCATTTTGGCTCGCAAATGAAACAACGCCTTACGGCTAAGCTGATGCACATTCAATCCATCAATCAAAACCGTGCCAGATTCGGGCGTGAGTTGACCGCCTATCAGTTTAAGGAGTGTTGTCTTACCCGTACCAGAGGGCCCCATTATCGCCGTTATCTTACCGCGCTCTAGACGCAGATTGATGTTACGAAAGATGGTTCTATCCCCACGAGAAAAACTAAGGCTATCAACCTCTATATGGGTCGCATTGTTAGAACTACTCATTAATTACCGATACCAAAATTTTTGACCCTAGCGCCTGAGACAGGCGATAAAGGTTTAAGATACACTTGCAACATGCTCAACTCAGTTGTGCAATACGTATTGTTTATAAGTCCCGATCTTAGGATCTGACTGATTAACAACAACTTAAGATTTGTAGAGTATAGTCAAAGCAGCATGAATAAGTTTGATTTTATAAGCGCAGGCAAACGAACAATCGAGCTTGAAAAACGTGCAATTGATGATTTGCTCAAGACGCTTGGTGAGCCGTTCAACCAAGCCTGTGAAATGATGCTTGGCTGTAAAGGGCGTATTGTCGTTACAGGCATGGGGAAATCAGGTCATGTTGGCGCTAAAATAGCGGCCACACTCGCCAGTACAGGATCACCCTCATTCTTTGTACACCCAGGTGAAGCTAGCCATGGTGATCTGGGAATGTTCACACCCGATGATGTAGTAATTGCGCTCTCTAACTCGGGTGAGTCGACTGAAATTGTTACCATTTTACCCTTATTAAAACGCAAAGGTGTTGGGTTAATAGCCATAACCGCCCGTGATAGTTCGTCTCTTGCACAGACGGCCGATGTCATACTCCATATCCCAATTGAGCGTGAAGCTTGCCCGCTGAACCTCGCACCAACCTCAAGTACAACGGCTCAACTCGTTCTTGGCGATGCATTGGCAACAGCGCTTTTAGAAGCACGCGGATTCAGCGCTGAAGATTTTGCCTTCTCCCACCCCGGCGGAGCATTAGGCAGACGATTGCTGTTAAAAGTGAGTGATCTCATGCACAAAGGTGATGAAATTCCTCGTGTTGACCAACAACTCTCCGTTCAAAATGCCTTAATAGAGGTAACGCGAAAGCGCCTTGGCATGACAACTGTAGTAAACGACAAGAATGAGATTGTAGGGATTTTTACCGATGGTGACCTTCGCCGAACAATTGACCTGGGCATCGATTTACGCAACACATCGATCGCAGCGGTAATGACTAAAAACTTCACAACCGTCACACCCGAAATATTAGCGGCTGAGGCACTGCAGATCATGCAAGACAAAAAGATTAATGCGCTCATTGTTGCCACAAATGGTCAGTTATGTGGCGCTCTAAACATGCACGACATGTTGGCAGCAGGTGTTATTTAAATGAACCGCTCGCTAAGCCAATCACTGAATCAAAAACTCCAATCTGTAAAACTGCTTGTGATGGATGTCGATGGCATATTAACGGATGGAACGCTGAGCTTTTTAGCCGATGGCACTGAGGTTAAAACATTTAGCATCCTTGATGGACTGGGTTTGAAATTATTGATGCAAAGCGGTGTAGAGACCGCAATTATTACCGGACGCAGTTCACCTCAAGTAGAATTAAGAGCCAAAAGCCTCGGCATTAACTTCACTCAACAGGGGCGTGAAGATAAGCTCAGTGCGTTAACTGAACTTTGGCATAGAACAGGTTACGGGCCTGAAAATACAGCTTATATTGGCGATGACCTCCCTGACCTAGCCGCTATCCGCGCATGCGTTTTCGGCGCCACAGTTCCCAACGGACATTGGTTTGTTAGGGAACACGCTGATTGGATAACTGAGACCATGGGCGGAAAAGGTGCTGTGCGCGAACTGTGCGATCAGATAATGCTAGCGCAAAAAACGCTCGAGGCATCGCTGGAGAGTTATCGTTGATTTCACTATCTCGTCTTCGCCTGTTTGTCGCTTTCATATTGATTTTTGGCTTCATTCTTATGTGGCAATATGGTTGGCAAGATAAGCAACCCGAACCGCTCGATGTTGACCTTGAACAGCGAATCGACTGGTATGTTAACGAGGCAGTTCTCACACGTTTCTCAATTAGCGGAGAGCGAACATCTGTAACAGACGCCCGAGAAGTGACACACTTTGAGGGCCTGAAAGAGAGTCAATTCCGTGAACCCTACTCTGTTGGTTTTAATAACCGCCAGGAAGTGGCCTATACTTTACAAGCTGACTCAGCCATCCATCAAGACGATAACAGTCGTGTGGATCTTGCAGACAGGGTCGAGCTTTACCATAATCCAAATGATGATCAGGCTCTAGCAATGTTCACGCCAAGCCTGACCTACTACCCTGAAAATGAGCTAGCAGTGACCGACGACCCGGTAGAAATACACTCAAGATCAGGCGAGACACGCGCAGTCGGAATGGAGTTCTATACTGCTGAGCGCCGAATGGAACTTTTATCACAGGTAAGGGGCAACTATGTTGCGGCACAGAAATAGTAGAAATCGAACGACAAGACTGACTCAACAGTTAAATCACTACGTCGTCTTGTTAACACTATCAATCACAAGCCTCAATGCATTCGCACTGGACTCTGACCGCGACCAGCCTATCTACGTTGCGGCCGATAGAGCGAGCATAGACGACAACACCGGCATTACGGTATACACCGGAGATGTTGACATTACTCAGGGCAGCATGATTCTAAAAGGAGATCGGGTGGAGCTCTACCGCGATGCTGAAGGTAATGTTGATCGCATCCAATCCTTTGGCAAACCGGCCTACTTCGAGCAACAACCCTCGCCAGACCAAGCCGTTACCATAGCAACGGGTAATACCCTAAATTACGCAGTGAACTCGCAGCTACTTGAGATCACCGGTAGCGCGAAAGTTGAACAGGCCGGCGATGAGTTTACCGGGGCGCGTATCAACTACGACATGGAAAAAGCACTGGTCGATGCGTTCAGTGACACCGCCAGTGACAAGCGTGTCCGAATGGTAATTCAACCGCGAAGCGAAAGTGGTTCATGATTACACTTGAAGCGCACTCACTTGCAAAGGCCTACAGAGGCCGCGAAGTTATAAAAGATGTTTCGTTGAGCGTAAAACAAGGCGAAATCATAGGCCTTTTAGGCCCAAACGGCGCGGGCAAAACAACCTGTTTTTACATGATAGTTGGCCTTGTATCAGCCGATAAAGGCAGCATCAAACTTGAACATATTGACCTTACTCGCCTGCCGATACACGAGCGAGCTAGACGCGGGCTAGGATACTTGCCTCAAGAGGCTTCAGTATTTCGTAAACTTAGCGTCTACGATAATCTTATGGCGATTCTAGAGACGCGAAAAGAGTTGACTCAAACAGAGCGTGAAGAGAAAGCCGAGTCACTGCTGCAAGAGTTCCATATCACCCACATCCGTAATAGCAAAGGCATGGTATTGTCGGGCGGTGAGAGGCGGCGTGTGGAGATAGCTAGAGCGCTGGCAACCGACCCAAAATTTATTTTACTCGATGAGCCTTTCGCGGGGGTCGACCCTATCTCTGTCAGTGATATAAAACAGACCATTCGTCATCTCAAAGATCGCGGCATAGGTGTTTTGATCACTGATCATAATGTGCGCGAGACACTCGATATTTGTGAGCGCGCCTATATTGTAAGTGAGGGAAGAATTTTAGCCGAGGGGGATGCCCCCACTATTCTTGCCAACCCTCAGGTTCGACAAGCCTACCTAGGCGAAGAGTTTAGATTGTGATTTCACTTCTTATTAAGGTAAGTAGCAACACATTATGAAGCAGTCTTTGCAGCTAAAAATTGGGCAGTCTCTTACGATGACGCCACAGCTACAGCAGGCCATTCGCTTGTTGCAGTTATCCACATTAGAGTTGCAGACAGAGATACAAAACGCATTGGATAACAACCCACTGCTTGAAGTAGCTGAAGATGAGGACTCTGAGACATCTGACTCACCTTCAGATGAGCCAAAGCCCTCTGAAATAGAATTTTCCGCTAGCGAAACAGATTCAACAAGCAGCGATGAAATTCAAGCGGATAGCGAGTGGAGTAGTGATATTCCTGACGAGTTAGCAACTGATAGCCAGTGGGATGATACCTACCAAAACGGCTCTTCCACTAACGCCTCACGCGATGACGACTGGATGCCAGGTGATAACGACAGCCTTGAGGAGACTCTAAAAGATCACCTAAGCTGGCAGCTTAATCTTACAAAAATGAGTGAAATAGACCGCGTCATTGCCGAAATGATGATTGACGCTATTGACTTAGATGGCTACCTCAGCACCGACTGTGGCGACATACTGCTGCAGTGCCAAGAGCAGTTCCCAGATGAATTTATGGAGGTTGAGCTAGACGAAGTAGAGGCGGTCCTACATCGGCTGCAGCAATTTGATCCAGCGGGCGTAGCAGCGCGCAGCCTTGATGAATGTCTTAGAATACAACTAAAACAGCTTCCTGCTGACACCCCTTTTAGACCCGAAGCCCTAAGACTGTGTCACGACTATCTGGCGCTTCTTGGAAACCGCGACTATAAATCAATTATGCGCCGCATGCGGATTAAAGAAGATAAGCTTCAATCCGTAATCGAGTTGATTCAGTCTCTCAATCCGCGACCCGGCACAAGTGTTGTAGAGAGTGCATCTGAATATGTTATTCCCGATGTGATTGTTCGCAAGATAAAAGGAGATTGGGTGGTTAGCCTAAATAACGAGGTATCGCCTGAACTGCGAATCAATCAACAGTACGCAAACTTAATAAAACGTGCAGATACGAGTGCACAGAATCAATATCTACGAGATAACCTTCAAGAAGCACGCTGGTTCCTTAAGAGCCTCCAAAGCCGAAATGAAACGCTATTAAAAGTTGCTTCTCAAATTGTCTTTCGTCAGACAGATTTTTTAGACTTTGGAGATGAGGCTATGCAACCACTTGTTCTGCATGATATTGCAGAGGCGGTTGAGATGCATGAATCTACAATATCTCGTGTTACAACTCAGAAATACATGCATACACCGCGAGGTGTGTTTGAGTTGAAGTACTTCTTCTCGAGCCACGTCAGTACCTCTGATGGCGGAGCAGCTTCTTCAACAGCTATACGTGCGGTGATTAAAAAGATGATCGCAGATGAAGACACACGTAAACCATTGAGCGATAGTAAAATAGCAAAAATATTAGAAGATCAAGGTGTTAACGTAGCTAGACGAACCATTGCTAAATATCGAGAAGTGCTGGGCATACCACCTTCTAATGAGCGAAAACGTCTGGTTTAATTGAGGCAGGGCGGGCCTCTTTCATCATCCGCCCGGTACGAGGAGAAGTCTTATGCACATTAACATTACTGGCCACCACCTGGATCTAACGGAAAGCCTAAGCGAATATGTCCGTACCAAATTTGATAAGTTGGAGCGTCACTTCGACAATATTCAAAGCGCACAGGTAACACTGAGCGTTGAAAAACAAGGACAGAAAGCAGAGGCCGATATACATCTTGCAGGTGGACAGATAGTGGCATCACACGAGCATGAAGATATGTATGCGGCTATTGATGCCCTGGTTGATAAGCTCGATCGACAGATCATTCGTCATAAAGAGAAACTTAAATCTCACAAATAAGTGAATTATTAGCATGCAACTTGGAGAACTACTGACAGCTTCAACCATCCAGCAAGGTGCAGATGTTGCCAGTAAAAAACGGGTGCTAGAGGTGGCCAGCGAAATGCTGGCCACTTCAGTTCAAGGCACCGATGCAGACAGTATATTTACAGCGCTGCTCAACAGAGAACGCTTGGGCAGCACAGGGATCGGTTCTGGCGTGGGTATACCCCATTGCCGTATTAGTGGTGCTGAGCATGCTGTTGCCGCACTGATGACGCTGGAGCAACCGATTGATTTCGATTCTATTGATGGGCAACCTGTGGATCTTATATGTGCCTTGATCGTACCTGATGATGGCAACGACGAGCATCTTCAGACACTGGCAGGCCTTGCGGAGCTATTCAGCAATAGATCTGCCCTAAACGAGTTGCGTGATAGCCAATCTGATCAGTCTTTGCTCAGCAACGCAATTCGACTCTCAGGGGGATAGCCAGTGCGATTAGTGGTCGTCAGCGGACGCAGCGGGTCAGGTAAAACAACGGCCCTGCAAGCACTAGAGGATGTAGACTATTACTGCATCGATAATCTACCAGCGACGCTACTACCTATACTTGTCGACCAAATGAGTGCCAATCCGAATGGTCCTCGCAAACTTGCGGTGGGTATAGATGCGCGAAATCAATATGCCGATCTAGCGCGTTTTCAAGAAGTCGTTATTAGACTGCGTGAGACTGCGGAGCTCTCTTTTGAAATCCTTTTTCTTGACGCCTCTGAAGAAGCGCTTCTTAAACGCTACAGCGCAACACGGCGTAAACATCCATTAACCAGTAATGAGCTAGTGCTCGAACAGGCGATCCAGCTTGAACGCATACTACTTGAGCCTATAGTGAGCGTTGCTGATCTGCAGATCGATACAACAAGCTTGTCGTTATATGAACTCAGAGACAGTGTTAAGCTACGTGTTGCAAAGCGTAAAGAGCAGACCCTTGCTCTGCAGTTCGAATCATTTGGTTTTAAACACGGTGTACCCTTAGATGTAGACTATGTTTTTGATGTACGTATCTTACCTAACCCCTACTGGAATCCTGAATTACGCCAGTACACAGGTAAAGATCTGCCGGTTATTGATTTTTTACAGGCAGAGGATGAGGTAAAGCGAATGATCAATGATATACAAACGTTTATCGAAACCTGGACACCGGCCTTCAAGAAGAATAATCGCAGTTATGTTACTGTAGCCATAGGCTGTACCGGTGGTCAGCACCGTTCAGTATTTATTGCTGAGCAGTTAGCTGGTTATTTTGAAAATCGTATGGATAATGTGCAAGTCCGTCACCGCGAGCTGAGTTAAAGCATGATCGAAACCCAAACGACAATAATTAACAAACTAGGGCTGCATGCGCGTGCGGCGGCCAAACTCATCGGTACAACTAGCGCTTTCGGCTGTGATATTCGGATCGATAAAGCGGGCCGCATTGTTGATGCGAAAAGTATTATGGCTGTAATGATGTTAGCGGCATCTAAGGGTACGGAACTCAGAATCATTACCGATGGTGAAGATGAACAAGCCGCCATGGACGCTGTAATAGCCCTTATCAATAATCGCTTTGACGAGGACGAGTAGCGTACTGTTGCGCGATTAGCTCCTCTTTCTACACCTGCTGCGACCCACTTTGAGGCACCCTATGAGCAAAGACGACAAACAGATCGATCTCGATTCGCTGTCAACTGCGCTCGACAGCAAGCAGAACCGTGAAATTCGATTTATGCTCAATAAGGGTATGCGTCCTGTAGAAGTCGCCCACCTATTGGAAAAATCCCCACCACGTGAGCGCGGGATTCTTTGGAATCTACTCAATCAAGAGATTGAAGGTGAAGTCCTTCAGCACCTTGGCGATGACATCCAAGCCGAAATTATAAAAGGCATGGACGCATCCGAACTTTTGGCCATTACTGAATCACTTGATACAGATGATCTCGCTGACATTATGCAACAGCTACCTGACACTATCATGCAGGAGCTGTTGCAGAATATGGATCTGCAAAACCGTGAACGCTTAGAAGCGGTACTCTCTTACCCAGAGGATACTGCTGGCGGCTTGATGAATACCGACACTGTCACCATCAGGCCTGATATATCGGTTGAAACAGCACTGCGCTATCTGCGACGCCATAGAGAGATACCCGAAGGCACTGACTCTATATTTGTAGTCAGCCGTAAAATGAATAAGCTGATTGGAGTTGTTCCACTTACGCGCCTTATAACCGCTGACCCACAGATGCTTGTGCGTGAAATAATGCGGGGCGATCGTGAGGACGCTATCCACGCTGATATGCCAGACGAAGAGGTCGCGCGAATATTTGAACAACGCGACCTCATTTCAGCACCCGTCGTCAACTCTGACGGACAGCTTCTTGGTCGAATCACGATTGATGATGTCGTCGATGTTATCCGCGAGGACGCTGACCACTCACTGATGAGTATGGCGGGTCTTGACGAAGATGAGGACACCTTTGCACCGGTGTTCAAAACCAGTCGCCGCCGCGCTGTGTGGCTTGGTATCAACCTAATAACAGCATTCCTGGCATCGGCGGTTATCGGACTCTTTGAAGCCACCCTACAACAGGTGGTTGCACTCGCCGTGCTGATGCCAATTGTTGCGTCGATGGGTGGTATTGCAGGCAGTCAAACACTCACGCTGGTGATTCGTGGACAGGCACTTGGCCATATTGAGAGCACGAACATCAGCTGGCTATTCAATCGTGAACTTATGGTTGGGCTATTAAATGGGGTGCTTTGGGCGACAGTGGTCGCTATCATTGCCATACTCTGGTTTCAGGACCTAACCATTGGTCTAGTTATCGCTATGGCGATTGTAATCAATTTAGTTGTTGGAGCATCCGCAGGAAGCCTGCTACCTCTAGCATTAAAATCTGCAGGCATTGACCCTGCACTGGCCGGAGGCGTCTTACTGACGACAATTACCGATGTCGTAGGCTTCTTCGCCTTCCTCGGTTTGGCCACTTTTTTTTACGGATAGTTATGAAAAAAGAGCGTTTAGAACACCCTCAAGATGATGAGATTGAGTACGTTAGCCGTACCGCCTTAAAGCGATACGTCGAGGAACTACAGGATCTTGGCAAGCGCATAACAGAGCTTCGTGCCGATCAACAGGCACAGGTCCCTATGAGCGAACGCATGCAAGAAGCCATTACTGAGATGGGACGTATAAGTGCCAACGGTGCTAAAAAGCGACATCTTAATTTTATTGGTAAGCTTATGCGCACCGAGAATGAGGAGGCCATTCGCGCTGCGGTAGAACGTTTTGACTCCGCCTCAGAGGCACATAACCAGCGTTTTCATAAGCTTGAACGCCTTCGCGAATCACTGATTGAAAATAACCAAGAGTCGATTAATGAGGTTATAAGCACCTACCCTAGCTGCGATATACAGCATCTTAGGTCACTGATTCGCAATGCGCAGAAAGAGCGTGAGCACAACAAACCGCCTGCAAACTATCGCAAACTGTTCCAATATCTGCGGGAGTTGGATGAACTCGTTGATGACTAAGAGTCATCCGAAAAGTGGCTCAACCGAAACCAACTTTACGCAGGTTTAGTTGGTCTTGTTGTTCACCAAATTAAGCTCCGGACTATCCCAAGCCCCGCTGAGCGTGTAAGCAATAGCCGTCGCTTTTTCAATTCTATCGCCAATCAGTTTATCGATTAAAAAGAGTGCCCCTGCAATTTGAGGCGCGCCTAATAAAACGGCTGCCAATGGCGTATTGCTAACCAACGGCAAACTTACGTTGACGCGCATATCCAGGGTTTTATTTCCCAAATCTATAGCACCCGTTGCCTCCATACCCGCAGATGGCCCTTTCATAACCAGGGGAGCGACTGATCTTGCAACACCCCCTTGAATAAGAAAGTCACCTGATAGGCTGTCGAAGACAACACCCTTAGAAAATAGATCCGTGAAATCAAGTTGTAAGCGTCTGACCAGCGTATTGAAATTCAAGATACCGAGCAGACGTAAAAGACCTGAACCACCTGAAGCCTCCACTAACCGCCCATTATCGGTGTTAAAACTTAGATTGCCATTCATTCGTTTGCCCGCAAATTGCCAGGGAGCCGCATCCCAGACCAATGCGATTCGCCCTTGGTACATACCGGTCTCTATAGACCGTGTTTGATTGAGG
>Ga0209137_1003696_pt1 | contig 12624 bp, 15 predicted proteins | sample SaaInl5LU_22_DNA_FD_184642 | JGI IMG/M metagenome (GOLD analysis project Ga0209137, IMG submission 184642) | Marine microbial communities from expanding oxygen minimum zones in the Saanich Inlet - ESP_105LU_22_DNA (SPAdes) (version 2) | ecosystem: Environmental > Aquatic > Marine > Intertidal... | reverse complement strand
AAATAGTGTATTAATACGGAGTAGTGCAATAATAAAGTATGAAATAGAATTTCCTCCATTATCTATTACTTTTGATATATTAAAAGAATGTTCGCAAAATAAAGAGTTAAGACAGCAATTATTTCGGGAAGGAGAAGAAATAGCTATAAATTATTTAAGTACTGTATCAAAGAATTGAGTCAAGTTTTCTTTAGTCGGTTTTGCATCAAATTCAATAATTTGCCCATCTTTGATCATTTTGATAGTAGGAAATCCTTCAACATCAAACTTATCCATTAGTTTTGAGGTGGCTTCACTTTCATTTGTACAATTAACAGAGGTAAATAATACTTTATGTCCATTAATTAGTTTATTTTGGTTATCTTCTTGCATTTTTTCCCATATAGGTTTTGCCACTTTACAGTGTGGACACCATTCTGCATAAAAGAATAAAACTTCAACATCACTTCCTGATTTGTCGCTACTTTCATTAGGATCTTCATTCACACCGTCATTTGCTCTATAAATTGCCTTCATATACGGTTTTAAATAAAAATAGTAATAAGCAAATCCAACTATTAAGAATATAATTACACCTATAGCGATGAAAATTTTATTACTTGAAAAAGTGGCGCCTGCGTTTTGTACTATTCTTGTCATAAATGTTTCTTGATTGACTGGAAAATTATCCATTTATATTAGTATATTATAAAAAACATTATATTTAACGAATTTAAACATAATATCATTTTATATTAAAAGATGATATTTAGAACTATAGACGGTAACTTGGTAAATATAACAAAATATGATTTTACAAATGATAAATTATATTATCTATATATTAAAAATTTGAAGATGCCTTTTACTAAATTAAAAGAAGCTCTTGATGATAAAGCAAAATAGAATAATCATAAAAAAAGTAAATAAACTATTTCCTATTTGATTTACGTTAAGTTGCGATACAAAGTCGGTATTTAATTTAGATTTATCTAGGTTATATATTTGTTGTGTTTGAATTATATTTAAATAAATAGAATATCCTAACAGTATAAGTACGATTAATTTGATTGTTGTTGATAAATAATAAAATGTTTTAAGTGGAGATAATATAAATGTTATAATTAAAAATAAAGAGACAAAAATACAATTACATATTTGTTTAGTATTATCATTAAATAGAATAGAATTTACTTCCATAATAATAAACAAGATTATTTTATTATATATTTATTTTTTCTATATTATTTATATATGAAATATAGTAAAAAGAATAAACTACGAAAACAAAATAATACTAGAAAAAATAAATGTACTCAATTATTTGAATTAGATGATTATAATTCTTCTGACGGGATGATAACAAGTATTTGGGGGCCTCCCTTATGGCATTTTCTTCACACTATGAGTTTTAATTACCCGGTAAATCCTAGTTCTGAAGATAAAAAATATTATAGAAATTTTATACTTAGTCTTGAAAATATTTTACCATGTAAACACTGTAGAATAAATTTGAAAACTAATTTAAGACAAATACCGTTAACAAAAAAGGATATGGCAAATCGCGAAACGTTCTCAAGATATGTTTATGAGTTACATGAATTGATTAATAAAATGTTACATAAAAAATCAAATTTATCTTATTGTCAAGTGAGAGATAGATATGAACGTTTTAGATCACGTTGTAATAATAAACCAAAAGTATTCAAGTTTAATTCAAAAACTAGACGTAAAAAAGAAAAAGGATGTGTGAATCCTCTTTACGGTGTTAAAAATAAATGTGTAATTCATATTGTTCCGCAGGAGAAAAAGTGTGAAACATTTAAAATAGATAAAAAGTGTATGGTTAAGTAAATGCACCTATTATTGCATCACTTATATTTACTTTTGGCGTTTTTCCTTTACAATTTGGTTCCCCCAAAAAAAATTTAAAATAATTGAATTTTTTCCCATATTCTATTTTTTTTTCTCCCATATAAATTATCACGCCAATAATAGTAAGCGTAATAATGATAGTATAAAGAAGTGATAAAATATATTGATTCATATTTTTATTACGCTTTTTATTCGGATGGTCTTCAGACTCATCAATTTGTTTATCATATAATACTAATAAATAAGTAATACATAGTAATACAAAACATCCTATAAAGATATATTTTGCAGTCTTGGTTAGCATAATAAAGAAAACATACATTAAAAATGAATCTTTGATTGTATCAAATATATTTTTTTGAACAATTGGCGCAGATATCATGACAAAAAATATCATAGTAAAAAACCCTAGTATATGTTTCATAATAACATTTTCACGTAGTACTTCTTGTATTCTACAAGGAAAAAGCGAACCAATAAAGTTAGCAGAAACAATCAATATCAAAATAAAAATGGAAAATAAAGGTATTTCATTAAGAGTCCTCATATTATATAATAATATAAAATTAGTTAAACAGATTTATAAATATTTAACTAATATGTTAAAACTACTATTTGTTAGTCATAATCCATATATAATATCTGGATATGGGATACAATTATATTATTTAATAAATAAATTATATTCTAGTATAAAAGAAGTAGAGATTCGCGTTATATGTTTTAACCAAGAGGGAATAGAAACCCATATAAATAGTCCTGTTTTAGCCAAAGATTATTTAAAAATGCGTGAAAAAAATGAATCGAATCCGTCTATTATAGATAAAAATTCGCGAATGTATAATGAGTTATTACTTTATTTTAATGGTAAAATTACATATGATATTCCCAAAGGTATTTATTGGCAAAAAATACATCAAATATTTTTAGGATATAATTGTGATAAAATGATTATATTTATGGATTTATGGCCGTTTGAAAAATATAATATACATAATATTTCATGTGAAAAATATCTATGGTTGCCAGTTCATAATAATTTCTTATTGAATCCGTTAATCAAAAATAATGAGTTTTATTCACTTGAAACAAGAAATTTATGGCATTTACCTTATTTTACAAAAATAGCAACGTTCTCTCAATTTGGAGTATCTGTACTACAATCATATTTATATGATCCCTTTTTTTTGAACCATGTAGTTGATAAGAATTTTTTTTATAATACAAAAAATAAAAAAGATCTTAGAAAAACATATCGTATTAATGAAGACGATTATATATGTTTGATAGTTGCTAGAAATTCGGAATCAAATGATAGAAAAGGATATTTATCTCAGTTTGAAGCATTTGCTACTTTTTCTAAAAATAAACCAAATTGTAAATTGATAATTCATGATAATCATACATTCAGTCTTGAAAAGGGAATGACAAATTTGAAAGAAAAGGCAATATCACTTGGTATCTTAACAAAAATAGTAGTTACAGATAGCAGTTTCATACCTAAAGAACGAATAAGAGATTTATATAATTTATCGGATGTTTTATTATGCGCCTCTCGTAGTGAAGGATTTGGTATTCCAATAGTAGAAGCGCAATTTTGCGATTTATTAGTAATAACAAATAAATGTACATCGATGCCAGAAAACACATATTTTGGTGTCTCTGTAGAGCCCGAAAAAATATCATATACAATAAATAACCAGAATTCATGGTCTGATCCATCTCCTGAAAAAATAGCATGTGTATTGGAAGATTTTTATAATAATCAATTAGATAAATATAATATTAAACCTATACCAAAAGAGAAATACGATATAGATAATGTTTTTGAAGATTGGAAAAAATTTTTAAATATTTAAATCTTCAAGGGTTTAAAATGATGAGAAACTATTTACAACCGGTGCAGGTAAAAATCGATCACTTATAGCATTATAATTTGGTACTTTTTTACATTCAAATGGGGCTTCAGGACAACGACCGCATGGAGGACATGCTGGACACGGTTCTTGTCTAGGACATGACGCAGCACTTGGACATGCTGGACAAACGGGAGGCACCACTTCAGATTTTAGTATATATAAATCTTCGTCTCCTCCAGGTATCATTCTTCGTGGAATACCATCTGGTAATGCTCCTGCTCCTGGAGCTCCAACACCAGGACCACCTCTAGGTCCAGGTGGATTATATCCTGAACCAGAACCATATCCGCCAGCAGGTCCAGGTGGATTATATCCTGAACCGGAACCATATCCGCCAGCAGGTCCAGGTGGATTATATCCTGAACCGGAACCATATCCGCCAGCAGGTCCAGGTGGATTATATCCTGAACCGTAGCCACCAGCAGGTCCAGGTGGATTATATCCTGAACCGTAGCCACCAGCAGGTCCAGGTGGATTATATCCTGAACCGGAACCATATCCGCCAGCAGGTCCAGGTGGATTATATCCAGAACCGGAGCCACCAGCAGGTCCAGGTGGATTTACTGGACCGCCATATGTACCAGTTGCACCATAGTATCTAGAAGGTGAATTATTATTAGTGTTAGAAATACTACCTTGCTGGGTAAATATAGTAGTGTCATTATCAGTAGTTATTTTAATTGCGGTTTGTCCATTTTTTTTAACAACCGTTGCAGATGTATTATTAGGGCCGTAAAATTTAATGGCTCCATCATTTGAACTCGAATAATTAGTATATCCTTCTTTGGATTGGTTTAATGTTATAGGATTACCCCCCTTTGCTAAAGTTAAGGTTAAAGACTGCGATCCGTCGTTATTGGTGCCTACTGTAACGGTACCTCCACTTTCACTATAAAAGGTGTTACCGGTTGAAAGTGGAGACGATTCTTTACTAAAATGGTTATAATTATCATAATTATTAGATATACTTGAATCGTCATCATCGCTATCACTGTCATCAGAATTATCATCTTGGTTTCTATTATTGTTTAATTTCATACCTTCTTTCGGATACATATTTCCTAAAAAAGAACATACTAATAATCCAAATAATAATATTAAAAAAAGAAATAATACGTCTGAGTTCATTATATACTTTATATAGTGAAAAAAGTTTAAAAAGTTTAAAAATATAATTGAAATAGATTATTAATTATATTTTATTTTAATTTAATATGGAACCGAATAAGTCAGTAAAATCACTCCTTTCCAAATCTCAATTTGACGACGCCAATATATTAGAAATCGGAATTGACGAGGCAGGCCGAGGTCCATTATTTGGTCCTGTATTTGCAGCGGCAGTAATTTTACCTAAAGACGATTCATTCGATCATAGTAAAATGAAAGATAGTAAAAAATTTCATTCAAAAAAAAAGATTCAAGAAGTCGCAAATTATATTAAAGAAAACGCAATTGCGTGGTCAGTATGCTATGAATCGGAAAAAACAATAGATGATATTAATATTTTACAAGCAACTCAAAAAGCGATGCACTCATGTATAAAAGAAATAACAAATACTAAATTGTTAAAACCAAGTATAAATTGTGCTACTATAAGGTATAATTCAATTCATTTATTGATAGACGGAAATTATTTTGTACCAATTCATCACTTTAATGAAGGAAAAAAACAATTGGAATATATTCCTTATACTTTGGTCGAAGGTGGGGATAATAAATTTAGCTCGATTGCAGCAGCATCCATTTTGGCTAAAGTTGCCCGAGATCAATTTATTTCGGAATTATGTGAATCGAACCCAGAATTAGATGAGAAATACGGGATTAATTCAAATAAAGGATATGGTGCAAAACGGCATATAGATGGAATAAAAGAACATGGTATAACAAAATGGCATCGTAGAACCTTTGGAATCTGTAAACGATTTACAGATATATAAAAAAAACTGAAATAATAGAACTGAAATAATAGAACTACAAAAAAGTAATTTAAAATAAAGATAACATAATAAGTAAAATGAAAATTTTAGTTTTTGATACAGAGACTACGGGTCTTTCAAAAGAGAAAACAGTAACAAAAGATAATTATCATTTATGGCCATCAATTGTACAATTAAGCTTTCTAGTTTACGACACACAAACGTCTACTATACCTTTAGTATACGATAGTATTATTAAAGTAGATGAAACGGTTATTATATCACCAGAAAGTATTAAATTTCATAATATTACAAAAGAAAAATCTTTGGAAGAAGGTCTCGAAATAGACACAGTTCTGTTAATATTATTAAACTTTATATGTAGCTCCGATAAAATAGTAGGTCATAATATAAAATTTGATATAAATATGATAAAGGCTGAAATATATAGAATTATGAATAAATATAGTGAACAAGAGGATATATATAAACAATATTCGATGTTTTTAGAAAAAATATCAACTTTTGAAGATATAACTTGTACGATGCATTCAAATATTGATCGATGTAATATAAAACGAACAAATAAGAGGGGTGATTATTTGAAATATCCTACACTAGAAGAATTACATATAGAACTATTCCATAAAAAACCCAATAATTTACATAACTCATTAAATGATATACTAATTACGTTAAGATGTTTTATAATGACAACTGAAAATACTGATATATGTAAGTTAGAAAATATTGCGCCATTTTATATAGAATTAATATAACTTATTATATTCATAATACGTTATAATATGATTTCATCGATTAAAAAAATAGTCCCAACAAGACCTTCTTTTTTTTTTATATTCATCCAACAGTGGTTCTTCATTTGAATTAATTGACTGTCTTAAAAGAGTCAATAAGTAAAAAAACTTATTAATAGTATTGATATCTTCTTCACTATAAATTTCTTCAGTGTCGGTTATAACACTATCAGATTCATCTATTTCGGTTTTATTTCTATTTTTATCTTTATAAATATCTTCTAATCTTGGCGCAGATGGGTGATTAGTAGTATTTGTCATTTGTTTACGAATAGCATAATAAATATCGTCTACTTTAATATCTCCAGAAAAAGGTTGATTTTTTTGTGGAGGTTCTGCACAAAACGCATCGTCTTCATTTTTTGGATATAAATCTTCTATTTTATAATCAAATTTATTAGACATTTATATATATTATAATGATAAATTAAGAAGAGCACATATCACAAATTTCATCACTTTCATCTTCATTACTATGTTTTTCTGGCTCGATTGTAAATTGTTGTGCTTGATGTTTTGCTTTTCTTCTTAAGTAATAAATACCCGTTTTGAGACCTTTTTTCCAAGAATAAAAATGCATCGATGTCATTTGATTATAAGTAGGATCTTCCATCCATAAATTCAAACTTTGACTTTGACAAATAAACGCGCCACGGTCTGCAGATAAATCAATCAAATGTTTCATAGGTATTTCCCAAACAATCTTAAATTTTTCTCTAATGAATTCAGGTAAATGGGTTAATTGTTGAATAGATCCTTTATTTGCAACAATATTATTTTTAATATCCTCGTTCCATAATTTTAAATCAATCAACTCTTTCATCAAATATTTATTTACAACAATAAATTCCCCCGCGAGGGTTCGTCTAGTATAAATATTACTAGTGAACGGTTCAAAACATTCATTAAATCCTAAAATCTGTGATGTACTTGCTGTGGGCATAGGAGCTACTAATAATGAATTTCGTAACCCGTGTTTTTGAATGGATTGTTTTAGTATGGACCAATCATACATATTAGGATTCGTATCCCACATATCAAATTGAAGAATACCTTTATGTGCAGGTGATCCTATAAAGGAACTGTATGCTCCACAATATGTAAAATTTTCTTCATTACTATTTACGGGATTATATTCATATTCATTTGATATCTCGAGTAATTCAAAACGCGATTTATTTTCTTCGAATAATTGTTTTATCTTCTCATAACGTTCTATTGCTAATTCATTACTTTTTTCTAATGATGCGTGATAAATTGTTTCAAAAATCTTGGCGTTGACTTCTTTCGAATCCTCGCTATGAAAAGGGATATTCATTAATACAAATGTATCTGCTAATCCTTGTATTCCAATACCAATTGGTCGATGTTTTAAATTACTGCGTCTAGTTTTGTCAGTTGGATAATAATTAACATCAATTACTTTATTCAAATTTAAGGTGATAGTTTTCGTAGCTTTATGGAGTAACTCATAATCAAATACACCTCCGTCTTTAACAAATGAAGGTAACGCAATAGATGCAAGATTACAAACAGCAGTTTCATTTGCATCTGAATATTCGATAATTTCACAACATAAATTACTAGATTTGATAGTTCCTAAATTTTGTTGATTGGATTTCAAATTCGCAGCGTCTTTATATAATAAATAAGGTACACCTGTTTCCATTTGCGCATCTAGAATTTTGAACCATAATTGTCTTGCATTTATATTTTTTCTACCTCGTTGTTCTGATTCATATTTTGTATATAGTTCTTCAAATTCTTTACCGTAACTATCAGATAATCCTGGACATTCATGTGGACAAAATAGTGTCCAATTGGTGTTATCTTTTACTCTTTCCATAAAGAGATCGTTCATCCAAAGTGCATAAAATAAATCACGTCCTTTCATTTCTTCATCTCCGTGATTCTTTTTCATTTCTAGAAAATCTTCAATATCTGGATGCCATGGTTCCAAATAAATAGCAAAAGAACCATTACGTTTTCCGCCACCTTGATCAACATATCTGGCAGTATTATTGAAAACGCGTAACATTGGTATAATTCCGTTAGAAGAACCATTTGTTCCATGTATATGGGTTCCTTTTGCGCGAATATTATGAATATGCATACCTATGCCGCCTGCCCATTTAGAAATACGTGCAGTATCTTTTAATGTATTATATATCCCATCTAAACTATCATCTTCCATGGCAATTAAAAAACAGCTAGAAAGCTGAGGTCTTGGAGTTCCAGCGTTAAATAATGTTGGTGTTGCATGCGTGTAATATTTTTGCGACATGAGATCATATGTTTCTTTAATATATGCAATTGATTTTTCTCTATTTGTTTCAGTAAAATGAATACCAATTGCGACACGTAGCCACATATGTTGGATTCTTTCTATTATAATATTGTTTATACGAAATAAATATGCACGTTCGAGCGTTTTAAACCCAAAATAATCAATCAAATAATCTCTAGAATAATCGATCATATTTTCGAATATATCTTTATGTTGTTCAATAAAGTTCCATACGTCAAATGAAATGAGTGGTTTATGATTACCATTAAAATCGAGAAAATGATATAATCGATTCATTACATTATAGAATGAGGAACTAGTATTTTTTTGATGATTAGAAACAGAGATCCTTGAAGCGAGAGTAGAATAATCAAAATGTACTGTGGATAAAGAAGCACACTGTTGAGCCATTAGTTCGTCTATTTTGGATGTTTCAATTCCGTCATATAACTGATCGATTACTTTCATAGTTAACGCAGAATAATTTACTTGAATATTCACTTCTGTTCCAACATTTTTAATACGTTGTAATATTTTATCAAATGCTACGGTTACTAATTCACCATTTCTTTTTCTGACATGCATTTCATCACGATCTGTCATATACAAATAAATATGAGATATTTTTAAATATATTTAATTATTCAATTATTCAAATAACTATTATTAAAATTTTTCTAATGTAATTTATATATAAATGGAAAAGTATTTAATAGTCATAATGAGTGTTTTAGTTATCTTATTTAATAGTTATTATAACACAATTACTTCAGATAATGAAACAGAAGGTTATTCAAATTATACTTTAGAACAAGCAGACGGTAAAATACCTGAGTCTCAAACACGGGTTTTAGTTCAAGAAACATATCCTATTACCGGTAAAAATGGTATATCAAACAACGGTGCATCTGATATATGGAAGTGGTATCCAACATTCACACTAGGATCTTATGCTCAAATAACGAATAATATTCGCTATCCATTAAGACCAAGTAATGGTTCGTGTACACCTGCAAGTATGTGTGGAGCACTTTATAAAGAAAATAAAAATTTTATTGGTAAAAATTATATAACACCATTACCTCCTGTAAGTAAATGTGGTACACGCATAGGATACTTTAGCAGTCCTGTAGCTAACTTAAACATGTAAATTATATTTCAAGTTTTTCGGTATCTATTTTAATAATATTTAATAAGCAATTATTATGTGGTTGTTTTACAAAATTATCAGGAGTAGATTCTTTATCAAGAGTAGATTGTTGAGATTTTATCATTTTTTTCGGAGCACGATGATCATATCCAGTTTTTCTCTCATGAAGAATAATATTCCATACATTTTGTAATTGAGAAATATTATTTTGAAACCAAATCTTATTTCGCTCAACTAAGACACAGCTCATTTTTTCTAATTTCCAATAAATATTTTGTATCCATATACATTCTTCAGTAGAATTATTTTGTATAGTATCTTCAATCCATTCATCTACACTATCATTTGAAATATTAAAAGGCTTATAAATATAATATGGCTTCATATTTTTAGAAAAATATAATATGATACCATGTGTATGAGGTTCTTTGGATTCATTCATAAAACTTTGATAATCTGGAATTTCAATAAATTTAGTTTCTAGAAAATCACATAAATCTAAATCACACACTTCCATTTGAAGCTGCATTTGCACCCAATATTCTTTTTTGGGAATACCAGTAATTTCACGGTTTACTATATTCTTAATTTCTAACATTCTACCATATCTATCAGAATCTTTATTTATAACAATCCCATCGGGAGATGCCCCTAAAAAAGGATAATTTTTATGAGGTATACAACCGAACTCTTCTACTTGTGTATTATATAAATATTCATAAATCATTACAGATAATGGCTCATATTTTTGTCCCCAGTGTAAAGGGGAACTCAGGTTTGGGGGTCTGGGATTTTCATCTATCATAATTGGTTTACATTTTTCATATATTATTTGATTCATCACTCCTTCTTTTTCAAACACTTTATACGCATTACTTGCGGTAATTAAATTATGTCTTTTCTCATACCATTCTGATGTTCTTTGAACAGGCTGTGGGACTCCCCTTAAATATTCTATTTTTTGCTCTAGTTCATCTAGATTATCTTTATTTTGAACGATAGGAGTAAAATCAAAATGTGAACGAATATAGGAAAAAGATTCCAAATACATCTCAAATATTTCTTCTGTGATTAAAAATAAATCTTCTTCAAAAAAATCATCATTTAAAATTTGATCTTCAAATTGAATAGATAATAATTCAATAAAGTCTTCATAAAAATCTTCTCGAAACGTTGGTTCGCTTAAAAGAGTAGGATTATTTTCAATATAACTATCTAAAATATGAAAACATGTTTCTTGAAAATCTATAGGATCTATCTCTTCCCAAATAGGGGCTGGAATATCAATACTAATCGTTTCTAGTTCATCTATTAATTCAGGTAATTCATGTAGATACATATATTAATATGATTATAATTGTTTATATCATAATTATATTATTCATTCCTCAATCAATATTTCTGGATTAACTGATTTTGCTTTATTTTTAAACGTAGCATTCAGTTTTTTTGGCAGGGATTTCACAGTAGATTGTCGTTTATCTAAATTACGTAGTGTAAAATGTTTATTTTGTTTATTAAATTGTAGCCCAGGTATAGATAAAATTTTTTCGTTAGTTTTATCATAAATTACATCTTTAACTTTTTTCAATTTCTTTTTATCTATTGCGTCTTTTAAGAAAATATGTAGTAGATTCTTTTCTTCTGGTGAATAATTATTTTCTTCGGAATAGGTTTCTACAAAATCGCTAATTTTTTTTAATTGTATAGTTTTATTCAATTTGATCCAATTTTCGTTTGCGTTATTTTTTTTTTCATTTTCAAGAAACTTATCTAGACTAGAAATATTATCATTTGAGACGGTTTCTGGTATAGGTTTACCATTAATTAACATAGTTTTATATTTAATATTTTTTAATTCCATACATTCTTCGTGTTTTATTTCATTCATTATATATAATATATAAAGAATAAAGTTTAACTCTATTTTTATAATATTAATATTATTAATGGAAGAGAACAAAAAAATCAAAATAGAAGGAACCTATAATAGATATATGATAAAAAAAACGACATATAAAAGTGATAAAAATAAAAAACGTAATCAAAGTTTAAATTGGGCATTTGATGAAAAATTTTATAAGTCTCAAGAACAGTTCAAATTATTGAATACAATTACATATGAAAATGACAAAGCTGTATGGAATATTATGAAACAACAAATTAATCAAAAAATAAATAGTTATAAACAACAAGATATAGGGAAAAAAATATTCGATTCAACTATGTTTTTAACATATGAAGATGTATTAATTTCATTAAGAACATCCGAGTTAAAATGTTATTATTGTTCAGACGAAATATTTATATTATATGATACATCGAGAGAAGGTAAACAGTGGTCGATAGATAGAATAGATAATAATAAAGGACATAATAAAAATAATTATTATATTAGTTGTTTAGATTGTAACTTGAAACGACGGTGTCAAAATGACGAAAAATTTTTATTTACCAAACAACTATCTATAAAAAAGGTATAATTATAATATAACTATATTATGAATTTTATAATTATAAAAAATTGATTTATTTTGATAACTTAATTTGAATATAAAGTATATAAATGTAAAATGAGCGAAAATAAATCAATTCAACTAGGTCTATGTTGTATAAATACCCTTTTGAGAAATCAAAAGCCTCCAGTTTATGCATCTCGGCGTATGGTAATAAAAACGAT
>Ga0209137_1003695_pt1 | contig 12628 bp, 22 predicted proteins | sample SaaInl5LU_22_DNA_FD_184642 | JGI IMG/M metagenome (GOLD analysis project Ga0209137, IMG submission 184642) | Marine microbial communities from expanding oxygen minimum zones in the Saanich Inlet - ESP_105LU_22_DNA (SPAdes) (version 2) | ecosystem: Environmental > Aquatic > Marine > Intertidal... | reverse complement strand
GGCTGACAGCCGAATGATGCCACGCAGAGGTTCGCGGTCTTTCGTAATGGCTGCCTCTGACACGGGAGAGAGTTGGGTGCCTGAGTAACTTCCTCCGCCACTTGCACTTGCCGAAACCGATCATGGGCCCTGATGGGGCCCTTTTTTGTTTTGGTTTCAAAGGGGTTTAACTTTAGCGACCGCCCCTCAGAGACTGCAAAAACGGTCAAAATCGGTCTCTGAACCCAATTTGTCTCTAATCGACCGCCCTAGGCCCTCGGAAGGACGGTTTAAAAATAGTGTTTATTTACAGCTATTTGGCAATTTTGCCCGAGCGCCCTTTTCGAAAGTGCAACTGATCGCGCAATGCGTTACGAATCCGAGGGACGGGCACAGGACGGTCGATATGGGCGGAGGCTGTGTGGAAACTCAACGATCAGAACTGCGACCTGCGTGATTTTGACAGCCGATGCGACTTCAGCTCGGATTGGCTGTAAACTTGGTGGTGGACCCGTCTGGGGGCTCGAAAAGTCGCCTTGATCCGCGGCTAACCGTCGGTGGAAGCCCATGCTTGGCCGATCTAGCCTGGCATTGCCGCCATCAGCCCCTTGACCCCGACCAAGGTGATCATGCGCTTGATGTTGTAGGCGAGCACGTTCAGCGCCATTTCCGTGCCCACGCCACTCAGCCGCCGTGTCAGGAAATGGCAGGGCCCTGTCCAGGACTTGATTGTGCCGAACGGGTGCTCGACCGTTGAGCGACGCACACTCACACGCGTCTGGAGGCTGCGCGCAAGCTCGGCTTCAAGACCGCGCCGGTGCATGTCGCCAAAGGGCTGACGGCCAGTCAGGCGCGTGCCTTCCGGATCATGGACAACCGCTCGAGCGAAAACGCGGAATGGGACAAAGACCTTCTGAACCTCGAACTGGCGGACCTGCTGGAGGCTGATTTCGATCTCGGGCTGACGGGCTTCACAGACGAAGAATTGAACGCGCTGATGTCCAGCCTCGAGGAGGGCACCGGTCCGCAGGAGGGTGAGGACGATGTTCCGGAAACCCCTGAGGATCCAATCAGCCGCTCGGGCGACCTCTGGATCCTCGGCAATCATCGCCTACTCTGCGGCGACAGTACGATTGCCACGGATGTTGAGCGACTGCTCGGCACGGTCAAACCGCTGCTGATGGTGACCGATCCACCCTACGGTGTGGAGTATGATCCTAGCTGGCGCAACCAAGCAGGCGCGGCCAAGACCAAGCGCACGGGCAAGGTGCTGAACGATGATCGCGCCGACTGGCGCGAGTCTTGGGCGCTCTTCCCCGGCGACGTCGCCTATGTCTAGCATGGCGCGCTGCATGCAGCCACGGTCGCCGAAAGTCTTGAAGTCGCTGGCTTCACCATCCGGTCTCAGATCATCTGGGCCAAGGAGCGGCTGGTCCTGAGCCGCGGTGATTACCACTGGCAGCACGAACCCGCTTGGTATGCCGTGCGCAAATCCGGCAAAGGTCACTGGGCGGGCGACCGCAAGCAGACCACGCTTTGGCAGATTGCCAACAAGGATCAGGACGAAAAAACCGTCCACGGGACGCAGAAGCCGGTGGAATGCATGCGGCGTCCGATCCTGAACAACTCGAGCCCAGGTCAGGCGGTCTATGAGCCCTTCATGGGATAAGGAACGACGCTGATCGCGGCCGAGACGACTGGACGGGTCTGTTACGGCATCGAGCTGAACCCGGCTTACGTCGATGTCGCCGTCCAGCGCTGGCAGAAATTTTCAGGGAAACAGGCTGTGCTTGATGGCCATGACAAAACCTTCGACGCGCTCACGGCAGAGCGTGAGGCCGCATGAAACAGTCCCGCATGATGTCGCTGGTTGAAGCGGTGACGAATGTCGCGGTCGGCTATGGACTTGCTGTCGTCACGCAGATCATCGTGTTCCCGTGGTTCGGCCTCGAGGCTGCGCTCGGCGAACATATGGCGATCGGCGTTGCCTTCGTTGCTGTCTCGCTCGTCCGAAGTTACCTGCTGCGTCGGTTGTTTGCCTTGATCCAGGCGTGACTGCCTTCGTCTCTATTTTGACCTGATTGTCCCTAGCAGCTATGGTCGCGCCAGTATCGGTCCCACTGCAAAGCCCACCCACCGCGCACCATGGCACAGTTGATGTCTCCATGACGCGGTGAGACACACCATGACGCTGTGCGGTTACCTCCAGCGGGACCGTCAGATCGACAGTGCAACGTGGGGCCGTTGATGAGGATATGCCCATGGCGGCCAACGCCGGTCTGAGTGCCCAAAAGATCGACCAAAGCATCGCGACCCTCTATTCCACTTACGGCTGGGCAAGGATGTCCAGAGGAGCAGCTACCATCCAGTTCGCGGGCCGCAATCCCTGCTAGCCTCAACCGGGGCCCTTCACTGCACCAAACGGGACCGTCCCCATCCCAGACATGTGTCGGGGTGCAGGTGAAGGTCTCGCCGCGAGGAATAATGGGGACGTCCGCAAAGGACGCTGATGCGAAAAAAGCGGCAATCAGCGCGCCGAACACAGATTTGTAGACACATAGAGGCACTGGGATTTGACCTGTTCTGAAGAGTATGCCAGCAGTCCGTATCATAGCCTGCATCAATCGAAAAACCTTGAATGGGCCGCACCGGCGGCTCTTCGAAGCCATCCGCTTTGCGGGGCAGCACGGCTAGATCAGTCCCAGGCTCTTCAGGCAGTTGGCGGTATCCATCAGCTGATGGGTCGGCACTTCGATTTTGATGGTGAAGCTGTCGGCTGAGGTCTTGGCGTAAACGCCGCCATCATCCATCAAGGCCATCTCGAGTTCGTCGAGCACGACGGTGATGCGGCTACGGTCAAAATGCTCGGGCAGGTTCCGAATGGGAAGGCGAATGCTGGTGGTTTCCACGGTGACTATTCCTAGTGTTGTTTACCGGGTCAGATTCGCTCTAGCGGCCGGTCTTATCCAGTGAATTCGACGCAATTCCATATAGTTAATCGAAGGTTTTGGGGGCGCGCATGTCGACAGCCACACAGCCCATCGGCGTGATAGCGCGGTTGCTCGACCTCTCGGAACGGCGGGTCCAGCAGCTGAGCCGCGAGGGTGTGATCCCGAAGGCCGAACGTGGCCAGTACGATCTGATTGGGGCAGTGCGCGGCTATGTTCGCTATCTGCGCGATCAGGCCGCCAAGGCACAGGCCGGTGCGCCGGACTATGCCGCTGAGCGGGCCCGCTTCATCCGGGCGCGGGCCGACCTCGCCGAGATGGAGGCCGAAGAAAAACGCCGCTCGCTGATTGCGGCCGAACAAATCGAGGCGGCGTGGATTGCGGTCCTTGCGCTGCTTAGAACTCGCCTGCTGGCGCTGCCGGACCGGCTGGCACCACAAGCCTTTGAACAATCAACCGTCGGAGACACCCGGAACCTGATCCGCGCCGCTATTCGCGAGGTGCTCGATGATCTCGCGCAGCCAGACATTGAACTTGAAGCCGACATTGACCTTGAAGGGGTCACCGATCCTGAAGCGGACGGTCGCGAAGGCACTAGCGGTGCTGAAGCCGCCGCCCGACCTGACGATCAGCGACTGGGCGGACCAGAATAGGCGATTGAGCTCTGAAGCCAGCGCCGAGCCAGGCCAGTGGCGCACGAGCCGCGCCGAATACCAGCGCGGGATCATGGAGGCGGTCTCGGATGCCGCCACCGAAACGGTGGTCATCATGTCTAGTTCACAGGTGGGCAAGGCGCTGGCCCTCGATACGCCGCTCGCCACGCCGACCGGCTGGACCACGATGGGCGATGTGCAAGTCGGCGACATTCTTTTTGATGAAACTGGCGCGCCGTGCCGCGTCACGGGCGCCACCGATGTGATGCTCAATCGGCGCTGCTACCGGGTGCGGTTCTCGGACGGGAGTTCGATCATCGCCGATGCCGATCACCTCTGGGCGGTTGACAGCGACACACCAGTGCGTGCGCGGGACGCTATGAGGGACCTGTTCCATGACGATCAATCGGGCGGTCCTGACGACGAAGGAGATTGCTGAGACAGCCCACTACTTTGGTGCGAAGAAAAGGAACCGATACGCCATCCCGGTGGCTGGGCCGCTTCAACTGCCCGAACAGGCATTGCCGATCCCGCCCCACGCCTTGGGCGTCTGGCTGGGGGATGCCGAATGGCTGAAACAGCTGACGGCCGAGCAGCTGGTCACGGTCAAGAACAAGCGCGGGTTCGCAAAGCTCGAATGGCAAAAGCTGCGGGAACGCAACGAGGCCCTAGACTGTCGGGTCTATGCCCGTGCGGCTGCTTGGATCCTCGGGGCAGACCGCTGGTCAGACGCCCGGTGGGAGGATTTGGAGCGGCAGCTGCTGATCGAAACAACAACCGGCGCCCCAAAGCTGATAGCGAAATCTTCGCCGCAGCCAATGGCGCGGCGTCGAACGGTTCGGTCCAGCTATATGGGGTGATCTTCAGTTTGCGAGCGTGCGCTGAACAATACTTGGGTCCTTATCGATCAGCGCAAGTAAGACACGTGCCGGGCCCTCCGGGGAACGCCGGTGCTGTTCCCAGTTCAGCAGCGTCGACTTCTTCACGCCAATGCTTCTGGCAAATTCGGCCTGCGATAGGCCCGTGCGGGCGCGAATGGCCTGGACGTCCGCGTCCGGGATCTCAATCTCGTGGATGGGGACCAAGGTCTCACCGCGCGCATGGGCGATGGCTTCCTTGAGGCCTTGTTCGATGCTTTTGAATGCGTCGCTCATTTTGCGCTCCTGTAGTTGTCGGCAAGCAGTTTGCCGAGGGATTTGATCGTTTCCGTCTCAGTTTTGGTTAGGTTGGCTTTCTCGTTTTTCGCGAAGACAGTGATCAGGAAGATGGGGATGTCATCCTCGCCGCAGTAAAAATGAATGACCCGATATCCACCACTTTTGCCGCCGCCTTCGCGGGCGAAGCGTAGTTTTCGAACGCCGCCGCCAATCGACACCCCGGCTGTCGGATTGCGGGCGATGAAATCGATCAAGGCCATACGCTCCTCATCGCTCATGATCGCGCGGGCGCGGCGCTGGAACTCTGGGGTCTCGGCGACGGTAATGATGGCCATGGCTTCATATGTGCGCCATTGGCGCATATGTCAATGACGCAGTAGGAGGCCGCATGGTCACAAACACCGACCTCCGCGCCCGCCGCGAGGCGCTCACAGCACAACGTGCCTCCGGCGTTGCCCGGGTCAGCTACGACGGAAAGACTGTCGACTATCGTTCCGTTGCTGAGATCGATCGGGCCATCGAAGCCCTGGATCGTGAAATCGCCACAGCCGAGGGCCGCCGCATGGTTCGGCATGTCCGCGTAACAACGGCCAAAGGCCTCTGACCCAATGGCAGTTTTCGATCTGTTCCGCCGCCGCCCCAAGCCGGGCGGCTCTGAGGCTATGCGCGCACGGCTCGAGGGGGCGATGGCCAAACGCCGACTGCGCGGCTGGAACCCGCCTCTCGAGAACATCAATGCGCTGGTCGCCTCTGGCGGCCCGCGGCTGTTGGCGCGCTCACGGGAACTGGTCGTCACTAATGGCTACGCGGCCAACGCTTGTGAAGCTTTCGCTTCCAACCTCGTCGGCGACGGCATCAAACCGTCCTCGCTGATTGGTGACGCCGAGCTGCGCGATCAGGTCCAGAAGCTCTGGCTCGCCTGGACAGATGAGGCGGATGCCGATGGGCTGACGGATTTCTACGGCCTGCAGGCTATGATCGCGCGCGAGATGTTTGTTGCCGGCGAGTGCTTTGTGCGCGTGCGGCCCCGGCGTGCCGAGGACGGGCTGCTGGTGCCACTGCAACTGCAACTTTTGCAATCCGAGATGCTGCCCTTCGAGAAGACGGAAACGGACCCGAATGGCAACCGCATCCGCTGCGGGATTGAGTTTGATCTGATCGGGCGGCGGGTTGCCTATCATTTCCGCCGCCGCCATCCGGGCGACAGTACCGATCAGCGCGTTGCCGTGCCCGACACGGTGCGCGTGCCGGCCGAGGAGGTGCTGCATATCTACCGCCCCATTGATGCGGGCCAGATCCGCGGCCTCCCGCATGTGGCGCCTGCCATGGTCCGGCTGTTCCTTCTGGACCAATACGACGACGCGGAACTCGACCGGAAGAAGACTGCGGCGATGTTTGCGGGGTTCATCACCAAGACCGCGCCGGAAGACACGATGATGGGCGAGTCCGAAGCCGATCTCGATGGGGCGGCCATCGCCAGCCTGGAGCCGGGCACGATGCAGGTTCTGCTGCCGGGCGAGGATGTGAAGTTCTCGAGCCCGGCCGATGTGGGTGGCGGCTATGAGGCATTTCAGTACCGAACGCTGCTCGCGGTATCGGCCTCGCTGGGGCTGCCGTACCACCTGGTCACCGGGGATGTTCGGCAGGCGAACTATTCGAGCCTTCGGGCCGAACTGGTCGAGTTCCGCCGCCGCATTGGCCAGCTGCAGCACGGGGTCATCGCGCACCAGCTTTGCCGCCCCATCTGGCGGCGCTGGCTGGAAACGGCCGTGCTCTCGGGCGCCTTGGATGCAGATCCTGTCACGGCTCGGCCGGTGCAATGGATCCCGCCCCGGTGGGATTGGGTGGATCCGTTGAAGGACATACAAGCGCAGGTGCTGGCAATGGAGGCGGGGCTCACCTCGCGGCGCAAAGTGGTCGAGGCCACCGGCTACGACATCGAAGAGGTCGACCGCGAGAACGCCGCGGATGCCAAGCGCGCATCTGATCTGGGACTGACCTATCGCGCCAGTCCCGGCGAGACGCAGGGCGCGCGCGCCACACCAACTGGGATCCCTGACCCGAACACCCCCAACGAGGACGGCAGCGGGTCGTCCACGACACCGCAGCAGGAGTAAACTCATGAAATCCTGGTACACGATCCGTGCTCGCGCGTCCGGCACGGAAGTGCTGATCTATGACGAAATCGGCGCCTACGGCGTCACGGCGAAAGGCTTTCTGGCAGAACTGGGCGCGCTGCCTGACGATGCCGCGATCGACCTACGGCTCAACAGCCCTGGCGGTTCGGTCTTCGACGCAGTGGCGATTTACAACGCGCTGAAACGCCATGCGGGTGACATCACCGTCTGGGTCGATGGAATTGCGGCCTCGGCGGCAAGCTACATCGCCATGGCGGGTGACACCATCGTCATGCCTGAAAACGCCTTCCTGATGATCCATGACCCTTCGGGGCTGGTCATGGGTACGGCCGAGGATATGCGGTCAACGGCCGAGGCGCTCGACAAGGTGAAGGGCAGCCTGATCCAAGGCTATGCCACGAAATCGGGCAAGTCTGACGACGAAATCGCCACCCTGATGGCGGCAGAGACGTGGCTCGATGCCAAAGACGCACTGGATATCGGGTTTATCGATCGCATCGCCGAGCCGGTGAAACTCGTCGCCTCTTTTGATGTCGCGCGGTTCCGAAATGCACCGCCCGAGTTGGTCGAGGCGGTTAGTGAAGCAGACGAGCCTGCGGCCACAGATGCCCACACCGAGGCTGTCTCAGACGCCAACACCCAGCCTGACCCCGAACAATCGACTGCGGAAGCGCAAACCGTGGCCGAAAGTGAAGCCACAATGGTCGACGCCGGCACTGTCCGCGGCGAGGCCATCGCTCAGGCCTGTTCGGATCGCGCGGTGTGCGCCAACGCACCGTTATGATCGAAAGCCGCGATGGCACGCTGTCGCTGATCCCTTTTTCGGAACGTGGCTCGGCCTATGAACAACAGGTGCCCGAGCGGCGCGACATGCGCGCCTTTGTCTGCCGTCAGTTCAAGAAGCAGGACGTGCTTTGGGCCTCTGAAATCCAAGCGATCCGCGATTTCGGCTCGGAAACCGCCACCCAGCAGGTCCAGACCGAAGTAGCCCGCAAGATGGGACGGCTGCGCAACGACGCCGAGGCCACCTTCGAGTTCCACCTCTTCAACGGCATCCAGGGCGTGGTGAAGGACCCCAAGGACGGCGCGACTGTCATCAATTATTACACCGAGTTTGGCATCACGCCGGCCACGGAAGTCGACTTCGATCTCGACAATGCAACCCCCGCCTCGGGCGCGCTCCGGAAGCGCTGTCAGGCTCTGATCGAAAGCGTCGAGGACAGCCTTGGTGGATTGGCCGCTGGGCAGGTGCAACTTCGCGCCGAATGCGGCTCGGCATTTTTCGCCGATCTCGTGGCCCACAAGGAGGTGCGCGAGACCTATCTCAACACTGCCGCAGCGGCAGACCTGCGCGGCCGTGTCGGGGAAGAGGTCAGCTTTGGCGGCATCACCTTCCGCCGTTATCGCGGTGGGCTTGGTTTCGGCGTGCCGACCGACAAGGCGTATTTCTACCGGGAAGGCGTCGAAGGGCTCTTCGAAATTTACTATGCGCCTGCCGACACCTTCGAGACGGTCAATACGCTCGGCCTGCCGCTCTATGCGCGCATGATCCCCGATCGCGATCGGGATGAATGGGTGCGGCTTGAGATCGAGAGCAACCCGCTGCCGATCTGCACCCGGCCGCAGGTGCTGCGCTCGGCCAAGCGGACCTGATGACCGCCTTTGCTGAAGCGGTTGGGGTGCTGTTTGCCGACCCGAACGTCGCGGTGGAAATCTGGCACCGTGATGCTGAAGGGCAGTTCACGCGAGCACGTGGCATTCTGCGCCGACCCGACGAGATCACGGAGTTTGGATCGGCGCGGCTCATGTCAGACACCATCCGGATTGACGTCCGGGTGGCGGATATCCCCGATCCTCGCCCGCAGGAGCAGATCCTGATCGGCGAGGACACCTTCCTGATCCAGGGTGAGCCGCGACGGGACCGAGAGCGGCTGATCTGGACGCTGGAGCTTGCCCCCGCATGAAACTCGGCCTCGACATCAGCCCTGATCTGGTTGCCGTCATGGCCGCCGAGATCACAGCCGGGGAAAAGGCCGTCAGCGCTGCAATGCGTGAGGCGGGGTCTGGTCTCAAGACCGCGTGGCGGGGCCAGATCACCGGGGCAGGGCTCGGGCATCGGTTAGCGAACTCAATCCGTAGCCAGACCTACCCCAAGGCCGGCCAAAGCCTGAATGCTGCCGCCTTGGTCTGGTCCAAGGCCCCGCACATTATCAGCGCCCATGATGTTGGTTGGACGATCCGATCGAAGTCCGGCTTCTGGTTGGCAATCCCAACGGCGGCTGCTGGAAAGGGCCCAAGGGGGCGCCGGATCACGCCGGGCGAGTGGGAGCAGCGGCGCGGGTTGCGATTGCGGTTTGTCTATCGGCGGCGGGGGCCGAGCTTGCTGGTGGCCAACGGGCGGCTGAACAGCCGAGGTCTGGGCGTGGCCTCTCGATCCAAGACTGGGCGTGGACAGAGTACTGTGCCGATTTTCCTCTTGGTGCCCCAGGTGAAACTCGCCAAAAGGCTGTCGCTGGCGCGGGACGCCGAACGGGCTCAGGCGGCGATACCGGGGCTGATCGTGACGAACTGGCTTGAGGCGCGGGCCTTATGAAGGGCTGGCGGAAGCGGTGGGATTCGAACCCACGGTAGGCTTTCACCTACGCTGGTTTTCAAGACCAGAGCCTTAAACCACTCGGCCACACTTCCTTTGGTGCCCCCTGCCGGACTCGAACCGGCACGCCCGAAGGCAAAAGATTTTAAGTCTTCAGCGTCTACCATTCCGCCAAGGGGGCTTTGGTAGGCCCGGCAGGACTTGAACCCGCAACCAAAGCGTTATGAGCGCTCTGCTCTAACCAATTGAGCTACAGGCCCACTCGCGTTTCACTTGGCGGATTTTGCTCCGGAGTTCAACCGTATGACGGTCCGCGAAACCATCCTTACCGCGCTGCATGCGCGGCTCTCGGCGCTGCCCGCCACAACGTTGCGCGGTGAAGTTCTGCCCGAACGCATTCCGGCCGAGGGTCTGCTGATCTTACGGGACGGGGAGCCTGGCCCGCCCGAGGTTACCCTGTCGCCGCTGACCTACCATTACCAGCACCGCGCCGAGGTGGAGGCCATTGTGCAAGGTGTCGATCGGGATTTGGCGTTCGACATCCTCTGCGAAAGCATCGCTGCGGTGATTTCAGCTGATCAGATCTTGGGTGGGCTTTGTGACTGGGTTGAAGCTGAGGCCCCACAGCCGGTCGATCTGCCCGTTGAGGGCGCCGCCAGCCTGAAAGCCGCTCTGATCCCGGTGGTGCTGCACTATTCCAGCGCCGACCCGCTTAGATGAAGGTCAACGGATGGAAGTGACGAGCCAATTTAGAGCTTGAAGGTTTCCGCGCTGATCCGCTTGTACTCGCCGTCGACTTGAGCGCCTGAGGCGACCTCAAGGGTTTCATAGGCGAAGTTCGCTTTCACGCGGGCGCCATTCTTGATGCTAACATTCAGAGCGGTAGCAGCACCCTGCAATTCGCCCTCGATGGTCAGTTGGCGTGCCCGAACCCGTCCACGGACGCGCGCAGTAGAGGTGAGCACGACGGCGTCAGCTGTGACATCGCCAGTAATCTGACCGCCAAACTCGAGGATGCCTTGTGAGATGATGTTGCCCTCGATCACGATGTCTTCGGCGATCACAGACCGCTTCCGGTCGGTCGTGGTGGCCGTATTGGAGCTAGTCGTGGGCTTTGAATTAAACATGCGCGTAATCCTTGGGGCAGTGCGCAGCAGGTAGGCGGCCTGTGGCGCTTTGGTCAAGCGGCATTAGCTTCTTTTGCAACCTATGAGGGAACAATACCATGGCACGGGCCCAGGGGGCGCGGGCGCAAATGGCGCTTGCGTTCGAGACGACATACGGCACGCTGCCGATGAGCGGCTATACCAAGATGCCTTTTGCCAGCACGACGCTGGGGGCAGAGCAACCTCTGCAGACCTCGGAACTACTCGGTTACGGCCGCGATCCGCAGCATCGACGGGATCGCGCTCGACGGCGGTACCTTCTGATCCCCCTCGCAGGCGCAGGGCCTAACTGGATGGCCCAACTGCAGCGCTTGCGTCTTCCCCCCTTACATAAGGCAATGATGGAGGTGGCCAGATGGCCAGCATTATCCGCATGAAGCGGTCCTCGGTCGCAACCAAGGTGCCGACCACGGCTCAGCTTGATCTGGGCGAGCTTGCGATCAATACCCGCGACGGCAAGCTTTTCCTCAAGCGCGCCGACGGATCTGAGGAGATCGTCGAGGTGGGCGCGCGTTGGGGTGCATTTACCGCTCATGCCTCGGGCACGACCCTGACCTTCCGCTACAATGGCGCCAATGTGATGGTGCTTGATGGGTCGGGCAATCTCACGCTTCTGGGCAATGTCACCGCTTTTGGGAGCCCCTGATCATGGCGCTTCCATCGACAGGGTCGCTCTCAATGAGCCAAGTGGCAGTTGAGCTCAGCCGTGCGGCCACTGCCCAAATTGCGCTTGGCGAGGCCGCAGTGCGCAATCTCGCAAACTTACCCAGCGGCCCCATTGGGCTTATCAATCTCCGCGGCAAGTCCGCAGCGATAATCTACACGGCCAGCAACTTGGCGAGCCTCAACCTCGCCACGGCCTTTGGCACGGATTACGGCGCGGCTGTCGACAAGCGGCTGATTGTCCCCGCGGGGATCACGCTTGGTCCTGTGACGATCCCTACCGGGCTTACTGGCAGCCTTACCATCGAGAACGCAGGCGAGATACAGGGGCTGGGTGGAGCTGCAAATGGCGGGGCAGGGGGTGATGCCATCACGGCCTCCTCAAGTTTCACGCTCTTCAACACAGGCGCAGTTCGCGGGGGCGGGGGAGGCGGCGGGCTTGGTGGGGCGGGAGGAAACGGCTCGGCAACCGGCACTGTTTATGAACCCGGTCCGGGGCCAGAGAATAGAACCTTTGTCTCCGGCGTGACTGGTATGGGGCTTGATATTTACCCTCCGGGTTTTTTTGGGCCATTTGTTATTTTTATGGCAAATTACAGATGGGCCGGAACGCAGATTGTCAGCAATCTTTCGGGAGGCCCCAATGCCCAACCAATTTATGTTTATACGCATAGCGATGGCTGGACGTACAATGCCGGTGGACCCAACCTCGGTCCCCAAAGTCAACCGGCCTTCGCTCTCAGTAGGAGCAGGGTTCAGACAATTACTTCCTCCGGCGGCGCGGGCGGCTCGGGCGGCATGGGACGTGGGTATAACCAAGCTCTCGCATCCGGCGCGGCTGGCGCCAATGGCGGAACGAACGCAGGCACAGGCGGAACTGGCGGCACGGGTGGCGACTGGGGCCAGAGCGGCAGTTCCGGCAGCGCGGGTGCCAATGGCACCTACACCAGCGGCGGAGCTGGATCAGCAGGAGGGCCAGCAGGCCGCGCTGTCCGCATGCTCTCAGGCAGCCTCACGCTGACAAACTCAGGCACAATCAACGGAGCATATTGATGGCCCTTCACTACACGATCACCGAGATCATCAACGGCATCGCCCGCGTTGAGTATGGCGATGGTTCCTGGGCTCAGATAGCTCTCCGCGCTGACATGACACCTGAGGAGCTGGATGACCTTGTTTGTCAATTTACTATCAGGAGCTTCTAAAGGAAAGTCTGATCAACGGCTTCGGCTGCGCCGACATTGCCGCTTGAGGGCACTATGAGGCCAGACAGGTACCGTTTCCAGTGATTTTCGCGCTGTTTGAGCCGCCTGAGCGGCGTTGCTGCCGAT
>Ga0209137_1003685_pt1 | contig 12652 bp, 5 predicted proteins | sample SaaInl5LU_22_DNA_FD_184642 | JGI IMG/M metagenome (GOLD analysis project Ga0209137, IMG submission 184642) | Marine microbial communities from expanding oxygen minimum zones in the Saanich Inlet - ESP_105LU_22_DNA (SPAdes) (version 2) | ecosystem: Environmental > Aquatic > Marine > Intertidal... | reverse complement strand
TCTATTGCATTGCCCGCCTTTGTCAAGCCAGAAGACCATAGCTTTGATTTTGAGAAATTACACCAAGTCACACGCGTGGTCACCCGCAATTTAAACAAAGTGATTGATATCAACTTTTACCCCACCGAAAAAACCAAACGAAGCAACTTTAGACATAGACCTATAGGACTAGGCGTACAAGGATTGGCCGACGTTTTCTTTATGATGAAATTGTCGTTTTCTAGCAGCGAAGCCAAACAACTCAATAAAGATATTTTTGAAACCATTTATCACGGCGCATTGGAAGAATCGTGTCAAATGGCAGAAGAAGAAGGGCCTTACGAAACGTTTCAAGGGTCGCCCGCATCCAAAGGCATATTGCAATTTGACATGTGGAATGTAGTACCAGACCGATACGATTGGAACGGTCTCAAAGAACGCATCAAAACACATGGACTGAGAAACTCATTGCTTATGGCCCCTATGCCAACCGCATCTACGTCTCAGATTCTGGGATACAATGAATGTATTGAACCCGTCACAAGTAATATTTATAGTAGACGTACATTGGCAGGTGAATTCATTTTAGTTAATAAATATTTAATGCGAGAAATGTCGGAAAAAGATATATGGAATGAAACATTTAAAAACCACATGATTGCCAATAATGGCAGTATACAAACATTGGAATACTTAGACCCCGAAATACGGGAACGCTATCGTACTGTATGGGAAGTCCCCATGAAAGACTTGATAGATATGGCCGCCGACCGTGGAGCATTTATATGCCAAAGCCAGAGTTTGAATTTATGGCTGGAAGACCCGAACTATAGCACAATGACCTCTATGCATTTTTATAGTTGGAACAAAGGACTGAAAACCGGTATTTATTATTTACGCAGACGACCTAGACACAATGCCCAACAATTTACAATTGAGCCGGAAAAACGCACGAGCGACAACCATGAAATATGCGAAATGTGCTCGTCATAAAAAAAAGTCGGGTTTTGTTTTTTATTGATTTTTGATTTTATTTTTATTGATTTAGCAATTGTTTCACCACCTTTTCAAACTCACTATCTTCCATATGCTGATTTGCATACACCTTTAGAAAACAACGCAAACATACCATACAATCCACTACAGAATTATGCAAATTATTCGGTTCTTGCATAAACAAATGTTTATACAATTCTAACAAAGTTGGCCATTTGTATCGTGTCATTTGTGGAGAATCTGTGGCTAATGGCTGCGAGCTTGGAAAAACAATCGCACATATATTTGTACACGATTCCATTGTACAAATATGTTGCATAGGCAATGATTTCATATAGGTATCCGAAAATAAATTCAACGCATAAGGACACTTTTGTTGCAACGCCGGCCAATGACGCTGAAATTCTATATCCATCATACGACTGTCAAATTTAAAATTATGAGCAACCATCATATGCGCTTGATGATAATCATTGTAAAACTCTTCTAAAATATCTATCATTGGCTTACCTTTCGTATCACAAACCTCACGCGTAATTCCATTAATTACAGAGGCTTCATTCGGTATATTCACACATTCCGGTAATTTCACATAATTATCCACCACTTTTACAATTTCACGATTGCGAATGTCATATAACAAATAACTGCATTGCAAAATATGCGGACACGTATGCAACGGAGGCATTATAGACCCCTTTAAACGCAACAACCCAGTGGTTTCAACATCAAATATCATTGCAATAAAAGACGACATCTTCATTTTGGATTTTATAGTTTATACAAATAAAGGACTTGTACTATAGTATTCATGGTCTAATAATTCAACTTTTTATAGTATGAAATTCTCCACATATTGAGCACAATACACATCGCAAAAATAATACCCGTCTATAGACAAAAATGTCTCACTAAATATACTAATACGCGTCTGACACCATTCACACCGCAAATTGCAATATGAATCAATTATGCGCAAAACATCGTCATTCAACATATATTCTTAATATACAAAACAAATTAAAATATGCGCCATTATGAATAATAATGAATACCCGATTTGTAATATGCTTTTTTGAACCATCCAATATAGACATTATTTACGATTGGATGGCAACCGAATTGCCACTTTTATTGTTTGTACCGGATTCCATTTCCCTTGTTGCGTCGCGTCATGTTAAAATACGCCCTTTGCCGTCGTATAATACAATGAGTTTTTATAGTGAATCTCTGGAAAAATTGCCATACGAGAGAAATCCGACCAAAGACACACGCGAACATTTATGGAATATGCATTTGAAAATCCATTGCTTGCATCAAGCGACGACGGACGATACTCCCTATTATGCACTAATGGACGCGCATTGTTTGATGCTGTTTCATGACCGAATAAATACAATACAACGTCTGAGAAACGCGGCATATTGTTCGCATTTGTTTTTGCCTCAGCGAGACAAAATGTACGTCCCGGGATGTTGGGGAAAATGCGAAAAAATGGACGACGAGTTTGCGAACCATGTCAATTGGCGATTTCTGGGATGTTTTATGTGGGGGTCTGTCAACGCAATTGCCGAGTTTTATAATTTGTATTGCAAACACTTTAGTGAGTTTATAGAGAGCCAACAAGGGGTGCTGTCTTGGGAAGTCAACTATATGGCGTATTTGGAAACGCAATGGCAATGGCAACCGGTACATTATTACGCGGACCATAATGACACAATGGTATTGTCTCGCTTATTTGGCTATGAATGTTTGCTAGAAAAGAATGCGTCAATGAGACCACTGGATTTGCATTTTCATGTTCCAAAATTTCATCCGATGTCTACTTCGGTGGTGGATTATTTAGGCGTGATGTATTGCAATACCCGATATGTGAATTATTGGATATACGACGACGGGGGATATGGTTTCTTTGATTATACCAACGTAATTAAAACGCGGAATGTGTGCTGGCATGCGGATTTTACGGGTATAATTATGGAAGAAGAGGCGCCATCGTGGCCAACCCAACACGGTACATTTAGCGAAGGCTTGGAAGACATGCGGTTATATGTGAGTGGGGGTATGATTCATTTTATTGCGACGAGTGTGAATTGGTCTTATAATGATAAAATACGGATGATACGAGGAATATACGACGTGGAACGATTTTGTTGTCGTGATTTGCAATATATTGAGCCGCCTTATGATACGATGTGTGAGAAAAATTGGGCGCATATTGAGTTGCCGGATGGGAGTGACGGGTTTGTATACAATTGGTATCCTTTAGAGATTGGGAAAATTATTTGTGAAAATGATGAGACGCCTTATTTAGGAAAATTGGAAATCGTGATCCGAAAACCAATGACGCGTGAATTTGAACATATGAAAGGGTCTACTGCGTTTGCAAAAGATGGGAAATATGGACTAATGGCGGTGATTCACTTTAGCGAAGAATTGAAACCACGGGAATATTATCATCGTGTGGTTATATTGAATCGTGAGACGTTTGAAGTGGAAAAGTTGTCGGATATATTTTGCTTTAAAGAACCGAAAATAGAATTTTGTATTGGATTTAGGAATTTTGAAAACAAAATTGGGTTTTATTTGTCCATTATGGACCGAGAACCAACGTATTTAGAAATTAATAAATCGGAAATATTTTGAGTTGGACACATTTGTCAAGAAAGGGACGTGAAACTTTTTGTATGGATATAGTATAGTTTAATGAGTAAATTTACAGGTGAATGGAGTTTTACATCAACTGGGTACGGCGATATTAATAAAGACGGGGTTCAACTTAACCGTATAGATAACGCGGTTGCCGGTTTAAAAAAAGAACAAGAAGATGCAACGAAAACTTCTGCAAATGATGACCAAGGCAATGATGCCAACCTAGAAGGACAGTCCGGTGATGCCAACCTAGAAGGACAGTCCGGTGATGCCAGCCTAACAGGACAGCCCGGTGATGGCAACCTAACAAGACAGCCCGTTGTTGCCAACCCAACAGGTCCACCCGGAGAGGGTGGTAAACGCCGCACCAGAGGCCGTAAAAGCTCTCGCAGAAAGCAAAAGGGTTCAAGCCGTCGCAATAGAAGAAAAAGCAATAAAGGTAAAAGAAGAAATAAAAAGTAAAAATACAATCATTATATAGTATATAATGACTGCAAACACGTATAAAGTAACTTATAAAGATGGTATATTTGAATTAAAAAATACCAATGAAAGTTCAGGAGGCGCTTTAAACCCATTCGGAGACACGTCCCCAAACCAGCACATTGAACATGTTATCAAACACAGTTTAGTCAATGAAACAAGCATTGAAGGTTATTTGAATGATGTGGAAAAAAAGGCAAAAATATTAAACAACGCAATAGAAACATATAAAGAAGCAGTAAACACAGTCAGAGAACATAAAGACAATCAAAGTCAAGAAAATAACAACAGTTTTGATGAAAGATTAGATGAAATAAAAAAACAAATCAACATCAATAATATTAAAGGCGGTAAAAGAAAAACATTTAGAAAGAAAAATAAAAAAAGTAAGAAAAATAATTCAAAAAATAAACATAATAATAGATTATAATGAGCGAAACAAATAGCGAACAAACATTTTTTATAAAAGCGGATGAAAACGGCAACATTTTAGACATTAAAGACAAAGAAGACAACATTGACAGCGGTGAAAAAAATACAGATTTGAAATATTTTCTAGAACATTTTGAAAATGGTACAACGGATTCATGTGAACATACTTTAGAAGATAAAGACCAAGACAAATATGACGATGATGAATTAGAGGCAGATTTATCAAGCCGTATTGACAACCAAAAATTTTACGGTCCTGGTATAACAACCGAGAAATCCGTTAAAAATCAAATAACCCATGCGATTCGCGAAAAATTAAAACAGAATGTTTAGTGTTTATATAAGTACAAAATAATATAAAATATAATTATATATTATTTATAATGAGCACGGGTACACACAAAGTGATTAAGATTGGCACTGAGAGTATTGAAATACATCCTGACGCTACAAGATTCATTATAAAAAAAGGTATTACTGATGGTAATGGAGAACTGAAGGTTACACAAGAAAAAGGTCACGTAGAAACAACCAACGTTGAAGACAGAATTACAAAATTAGAGAACGAAATAACTAAATCATCAGCGGAAGAAATAACTACATCATCAGCGGAAGTTACATTGAAAAAAAAACAAGATTTTTACATCATCATTTTTTACTTTGTTTCACCCGACGGAGATGTTCACTATACAAACATTTATGCTAGAAAAAATAACGGTAACGGCTTTACAGATATAATGAAACTAGAAGGTAATATTTATAGTTGGTTAAATGATAATGGTTATAGTGGTGATGATGCGATTCCGGAGTTTGACGTAAAAAAAGATAGTGAGAAACAAATTGAAAAATTGCAACCATACAAACGCCCAACTGCGAACTATTCGGAGGAGCTTACGCGGCTACAACGCACATTGCAACAACATTATCAAAAGATTGTAGAATATATTAATATACATATTAATGACAAAGCCGATACAGAAGGAGCTTATAATACACTAAGAATCCATTGTAAACGATTTATTAAATTGCTCAATGATATCCGTGATAAGAACAAACAAAATAGTTCAAGTATTGCATCTTTGGGGGAATCTAAAGACAGAGGACAAATATTGTATTCTGTACGAATCATAAATTTTGATGGAAAATATGAGTACGACTTTTTTTTCCCTCCATTTAATTTGGAAGACAACAAAGCGTTTTTAGATGAATTGAATTATTACGACAGTCAAGTTACCAAAATTTTGGATAAAATCCAACCGGTTGAAGTGATAAATAGTTTTATGCGCAATACAAAGCAAAACACGGTATATTTCATTAATAAAATAGGTGACATGAGAAATCAATTTTCCAACCTTTTAAATGAGTTGTTGTTTAATGCCAGCATTGAAGATGAAAAAAGGTTGGATGAGAAATTGCGCGACTTTGACATAAAAAAGGAAAAATGGAGACATGATTTTACAGAAATGATTAATGATTATGAAAAACCACAGAATAAAGAGAAATATACCGACAGTGGAAACTATATCAATAATGCGATTAAAGATTTGGTTGATTTTTTCAATGACCAAACACTAGAAATACGCAATAAATTTAAAAACGATACTTCTGAAATTAAACTTATTAATAGACAAAAAGGTTTATTGGAGGTCCATAGTTTAGATACCGCGGGTGTAAAACCAAATAAACACATTGAGTTGCTAGGAAACCATTACATGAACTTTTTCAGTGCGATGAACGTATTGTACGATTGCCATTATATGAATGAATTCCTAAGGCAATCTGTATCGTACGACAATAATAATGCTGAGAAAAAGGATTTTTATAAGGTGGTGCCGTTTGAAGAAAAATACAACACCATAAGCGGATTACGAGATAAAAGTCAAATTAACATGCTTAACATTGACATGAAAAAGGACATTGGATACAGTAATTTTTTATTTTTGGTGGATGAATTTATGCACGTATTTAATAAGATTCGTTATCATCCTTTGATTTATAAATTAAATGGTGTCAATAAAGACAATTTTAAATTGATTTTTATAAATACTTCTGAATTTATGTATAGGTCTGACGCAAAAGTTCCCGAAAATAATTTAAAACGTGCAAATATTAAGTCGGATGAAGGTATTTTTGCCGGTGGTGGTGGTGGTAATATAGAAGACGACCATATTTTGCCCCATGATTTAGACTATACAAATACGATTGATGACCAAGCGGAAAAAGATAATGAGGAATATGGTAAAAAATACATTGACTTGTATGAAGTTTATCAAAATAGTAAGCCTTCTGATTATAAAGACAATTTGGATTATTTGGCAGACATGTTGAAAAATGATACAGATGCAAATAAAAAAGAAAACGATAAAAAAACGAAAGAATATGCAGAAAAATTAGAAGAAGACGAAAGATTGTTTAGAAATGTAAAAGAGTCGGCTGAAAAAAACAATGAATTTAAAACTATGTCGTTGCACTATGAAGCTCAAAGATTAATAGACGATAACACAGCATTAGAAGCCCGAATAAAACAAAGAGTAGATTTTAATAGTAAAATGCTAGAAAAATATCAGCAAGAAATTAAGGATTATGGAGGCAAATTAAACTATTTACAAGGTCTAATAGAAAAGAAACAAAACCTTTTCACAGAAGAACAACAAAACATATTTAAGACGTTTTATGATAAATCAATGAACAATAATAATATGCTACTGAAACAAATTGAAGCAGTAGGAGTGAGAAAAGGCTTGTCAGACAGAACAACTCAAATTAACAAAGAAGTGATACGTGGAATGAGTGAAGCAAAAAACAAAATATTAGATGCTGAAAAACAAAATAATACAGTATTGAAAAGCGCAACTCAACAGCTTGAGGCGTCAACTGAAAATGAAAGAAAAAATAAAGAATTATTGGAAAAAGTGGCGAATCAAAGTGAATTAACAAAAGAAGAATTGACAGAAATACAGGAAATTGTGAAACAAAGTAATAGTCAGGTTGATATTACGGAAGGTCTTAAAGCGTTTTTTGAAAAAATTCAAAAAGAAACACCGGGAATTTCAAATGACATTAACGAACAAAGCAAAGCAGTTCAAGAGGTTTCAAATGAAATCACTACATTGAGGAAAGCTCTTGAAGAAAGTAAAAAACTCAATCAGGCTAACGAAGCACAAATTAAAGCACTGCAAGAACAGGAAGTACGGAAAGCACAGCAAGCACTGCAAGAACAGGAAGCACGGAAAGCAGAGGAAGAACGGCAAGCACAGGAAGATAAAGCACGGCAAGCACAGGAAGATAAAGCACGGCAAGCACAGGAAGCACTGTTAAATGATGAAAATAGTAAAAAAGACCAGTTAAACGAAAAGATAAATGACCTTGTTAGAGAAGCTAATTATGCGAAATTTGGTCGCAATACGAAAGGCGAGGATACAAACACTTATATGGTAAAAACATATTTTGAACTTGAAAAAAAAATACGGAAGATTAAACTTGATAACTTAAACATTCTTCTAATTAACAAAAAAGAAGAACCAGACTTAAATAACGAGTTTAACTATTTTCATGACACGCTCAACGCGCGTAATGAAGATAGAAGTGGTTATTACAGACGCGTTATAAAATTTTATAATCAACTACGAGATAACATGAATGGAGGCAGTCAGGATAAACAATATGTGGACGGTGTAATAACTTATTATACTCAACAATTACGTGAAAACGATAAAAAAAATACGAATTTCTTTGACATTATGAAATTTGGTACATCTGCTATAAACAAAAAAAAAAGTAAAAATAGTAATAACGCACATAAATTAGAGGCATTTGAAACATTAAACAAGGACCGTATATCTGCTGCGTTAGATGGAGATTATACAGGCTATTATGAAAAACAAAAAAAATATGCACAATATGCCATGGATAACAGCCAGGACCTAAACGTATCTTCCAATACGTTTCAAAAAATGAGGGATAAGTCAATGTTAATGTTAGGACATTTTAACAACAGAAACAATGCGGCATTTTATGATGGTCTAATAAAGGATTTTAAAAATTTGAAAAAAGAACTTATTTCAACCGACCAAAAACGTCTTGATAGTATTATTAGATTATTGCAAAGTAAAATTACAGCTTCAAGAAGAAGAAGAAAAGGTGGTTCTGTATTATGTCAAGCGGATGCAAAAGATGCCATTATTAAAGGTGGTGGTAATAAGATGTATGGAACGGTTAAAGGGGTCAATAATTATAATTTGAAACATATTAAAAAGGCATATTTGAATCTGGTATACAAAGACCCAGACGTGTTTTGCAATTTTGTCAGTTCACTAGAAATGACAGTGATGACTGAACATTCTAGGCGTTTAATTAAACACTTACGTTATCATACTTCAGCCACTAGGTTAGAACAAAATGGAGAGAACTATAAAGAAAGATATTACTTTTTACAACACCCAAACAATTTAGAAGGCAAAAAATTTAGTAAAGTCAATGTGTTTCATTTTATGGGCGCCATATTTGATAATTATACGGACTTTTTCTCTAAAAAAGGGGACAGTGGTATGTTTGTGAAAATGCGTTTCTTTTCAACGATGATGCGAAATATTATTTCCGAATTTGTCCATGTTAAAAAATTAATTCATTTGTTTGAATATCAGCACCCTAAATTTATTAAACGTATTGACTATTTTATTGACGATGTCGTAAAAGACAATTTCTTATCCTATATCAAGTTCCGTTCAGACGACATTCACAATTACAACGCACGTTTCAATATATTTGTCAATCGGGTAACTGAAAATATGATGGGTTCAATGAATAACGTGAGTGGCAAATTGAATACAATACGGTTCATTTATTCGGACATTGACTACAATAATACTCTATTGGTAAAATACAACGACGATGACCGGAAATATTATGATGAGGTTGAACAAGCAACACAAAATACAAATAATGAGTCTAGCCATTATCATCCTATTATAAAATATACAATATCAAATGAAGTTGAAAAATTTAAAATGAATGAAGAGTATTATGACGCATCCAAAGGCAACCGCCAATATTCATTACAAGACGAAATCACATATATGATACGTGACCAACTGAAAACGTATCCAACACGTTTGTTTTATGAACACGACCATACCAAAAATCTTGTATTTCCAAAATACGACCATAACTACATGTTTGGCAAGTTTACCAAAATATTTAATCCTAGTTTGCAAAATCGCGAAGTGGCAGAACAAATGGATGATATAGTACGACGCTTATTGCAACACAAACCGGTTTTTGTATTGGGTTATGGTGCAAGTGGAGCCGGTAAAACGTCATCATTAATTTATTTTAAAAAAGGGACTAATGAAAGTAAAAATGGAATTCTTATTCATGTTTGTAATATATTGGCCAAAAAAGGGTTTACCAATATTGAATTATGCTCGGAAGAATATTACGATACCCAACATTATGACCAAACCGGTAATGAAATTACAGAGGCCCCTAAAATCACCGTGGTTAAAGTTCCGTCTGCCAAAACAGTTCCTGGTAACGGAAGTCATAATGTATTGAATTTTAAGTACGGTGATAATAATGAATTTTTGTTTACACATGTGGGCGATAACGAGGAAAATATTACGTATAAACATCCAAATTTACATCTTTATCGTATTGAAGACCCAAAAGGTCAAGAAGGAGGTACGGTTGACCCACCTGCAATGGTTAGCACTTATCCATCGGTAGTGAGTAATAAAATAGAAGAACAAATTTATAACGATTTAGGAATTAAAAGAAAAGAAAAGGAAGTTATTCAAGACTTTCTTATTGATGATTTCAAAAATAATAATCCTTTAATATCGGAACATGAACAAACATCATTACCAAAAACTCACAATGGAAAAAAAAACACTCTGACATCCCAAAGTTTTAATGAAAAACTAAAACAACAACAACAACAACAACAACAACAACTAAAACAACGTGCTGATAACCCTAACATTAAACCCACCATTAAAGACCCAACCGATATAAACACTTCTACCAAGACAACTGTTAATGAACAACCGTCCAAAAATAGCACGGATTTTGATACAAAAAGCACGTTAGCCCAAGTTATGATACATCTAGTAGATACAGATAGGTTGGTAAAAGCCACTACAAACAACGTAAATAGTTCACGAAGTCATACGTTAGTGTATATTAAACTAAAACGTAAAATGAGTGACTTAAAAAGTATCATAAAAGGATCAGAATATTTAAGAAATACAACCATGGAAGAAAGACTAAGAGACCAAATATATTTGGATAAACATAAAAATGAGGACGACCACGAAGAAACGTTAAATTTAATTATTGGTGATTTTGCGGGTGTGGAAAATAAATTTACATGTGGAACAAATGAGACATTGATTAATTTTCAGACCATTAAAAGTGAACGAGACCCTTCTAAAAATTTTTATTATGAATCGGCGAAAGAAGTGGCAAACGTATATGATAACGGTGAAGGCGGTTATGAGATACATCAAATCGGTGGAAACGATATCACCATGACAAAAGATGGATTTGCTAAACTAGGATATGAAGGTAAAGTTATTGACGAGTTAATACAGTCGTTGAATAAAGAGGATTCCATAACATTTGAAGAAGGCCGATTAAGCGAAACTTTAAAAAAAAATTTAGGCTATGGCGAATGGGTAATGTTACAAAACGCATTTAAAGATTATTTTAAAGGGCTTAATCAAGATGGAATTATGAGTTTTTTGAATGACCCAACTACAACATATACGAAAGACGTAATTAAAAAAAACATAAGTAATTTTATTGGTAATCTTGAACATAAAGAAAGGACAGAAGTATCTGAAACGAATTTTGCATACCAAATTTATTTAAAACAAAGATTGCGGGATGGAGATGTCAAATATATTGATATTGATAAAATAAACGAATACAGCGTTGACCCTGAAGAGAAAAAAGAATTGTTAGGTAATGATTATGCTTCTAAATTAACCGACACTGACCCTAACCAAATGCATCATGGAGGTTACGGAAAAAGTAAAATATTGATAGATATTAGCAAAGCCATTAAACTTCACGCAAAAGAAATTCGGGATAAAGTTACCGTAACACAAAAATTGCGTGATGAGGCAAACAAAGAACAACAAAAGATTAAAGGAAGTCTGAGTACTAAAGCTTCTGAAATAAACAACATACAAGGGAACATAAGTGGTACACATCAGCAATACATTACAAACATAAACGATATTAAAAATTGTAAAATCACCGCTACAGAATTAACTAGTTTACCAAATATTAACACCAACGCTCCACAGAAGCTTGAAACCCAAATTATTAGTTTTACTCCGCCAACTAGTTGCGATTTAAATGGCGTAATACGTGCTTTTGAACAAGAGTATAATGGTTATAAAACCGAAATACAACAATTGGTAAAAAATTATAAAGAATCAAAAAACATCCTCACAAGTACGAATGCTCACCTACGACTTGAAGAAATGTATTTAACATCGGTTGAAGAAATGGAACGAGCAAGTAACACAGTATCAGGAATGGTACAAAACTCTACAGAAATTAGTGAACAAAACCAAAAAGATATGAAAGCGTTTGAAGATTATTTGAATAATATTTTGGATACGTTGGAAAACGCCAGTAATAAGAGACAAGACCCAGCTAATATAAGTGTTCCAGAATATGAGGTAGGTGACAAAAGCAGTGGCAAGATTATATATTTGGGCACACCAGCATCTGATAGTGGTTTTAATGGAGCTTTTCTTGTAACAGGTAAAAAAGTTAAATTTAATTTAGATGTTCTTAGAGATATGATAACTAGTTTTATTGAGAAAGGGGTTAATCATGATGTTGAAAGTGATATATTTGACGACATTGTTATTGCATTAACTAGGTCGTATGACAAAAGTACTGATAGTAGTACCAGCCGTTACCCAGCTAATAAATACGGTGAATACAGTTTAAAAGATAACGCTGTAATCAAAGGCATATGGAGTGGAGAAGCTGGTTTTTATAATTCCGTTAATTCGGGTAATGAAATTCCTATACCAATCGCGATCTTGTATAGGCTGCTGCTTAAAAAGAAATCAAAACTGAATTTTTTAAC
>Ga0209137_1003684_pt1 | contig 12654 bp, 13 predicted proteins | sample SaaInl5LU_22_DNA_FD_184642 | JGI IMG/M metagenome (GOLD analysis project Ga0209137, IMG submission 184642) | Marine microbial communities from expanding oxygen minimum zones in the Saanich Inlet - ESP_105LU_22_DNA (SPAdes) (version 2) | ecosystem: Environmental > Aquatic > Marine > Intertidal... | reverse complement strand
ACGTCAATAAAGTTGATAGTACACCGTGTATCGGTTGATTATCATTTTGAGGTAAAATTGCTTCGGTTAACTCTAAATTAGGGTAACTATCTAAACCCTCATAACGAACATCCATATAAAATATCATTCTCGCTACGTCTCCCTTTACCTCATCTCTTGGCTCAAATGACCAATCGGTTGCATCTTTTTTAGACCCTGTTAGATTACCCCATTTATCTATAACATCTAAACAATTACTACAGTTATTAAAACTACGGTTATTTCTTTCACTATTAGTTGTATTATCTAAAGGTCTTATTGCGTGAACATCAGTTCCTATTCCTGAAGTAGTTCCAAAATCCCCCCGAGATTTCGCCCAAATATGTTCCCTTGTCCAACCGTTTGCATTATTATATTCTTGAGAAGCATTAATTGATATTCCTGAATAAATAAGAATTACATTATTTGTATTGTTAGGGTCTCTATCAGTTTCTTTTAGGATATCCCAAACATCCGTATCGGAACTCGTGTAACTATATTCTATATGATTACCAATAATTTGATTTAACGCAGACTTAAGATTATTGTCAGATAAGTTTTTTGCAGAATTGTAATACCCATTTGGAATTTGAGCAGTTATTACTGTGAAAAAAAATAAAGATATTACAGGTAAATAGTTTGATTTTAATGTCATAAAAAACACTTTAGTTTGAAGACATACAGTAGTATTAATTTTTGTGTAATTTACTAACCTATTTTAGCAGATTTACTTCTGTTACAAGGTTCACAAAGTAATTGGATGTTTCTATAAGTATTTGCACCACCTTTTGAATGAGGAATGATATGGTCAAACTCTAAATTTTCGTTTGAACCACACTCAACACATTTACCTCCATCTCTATTCCAAACTTTATCTTTTACAGTTTGAGATATTCTTCTACTTTTCTTTTGAATAATTTTATCAGACTTATTATTATTTTTAAGAATAGTATTTTTATGAACTACAATTTGTTTTTGCACACCTAAAATAATTGCAGGTATTTGAAAGGTAATTTCATCAGCTTTAGGGTTTTCTTTAAAAGCTATATTGACAGCGTTTATTGTTTCGCTATCTTTTAAATAATTATTTAAATCATCTAAAAGTATATTATCTTCCTCGAAATATTCATTTTCATTAAAACTATCATTAACATTATAACCGACAAATTTAAAATCTAACCTTGTTGAAATGGCGATTTCTTCTGAAGAGGTTTGAAATCTCAATGCTTTAATTAACGGTTGATTACTTCTCAAATTAGAAAAATCAAATATTAATTTGTCTATTAAAAATTTTCTAATTTTTTCATTTGAATTATCATATGATTTAATAACAAAATCAATGTATTCCTCAAGAGAGTTAATAGCAATTTTAGAATGCTCTCCTATATCAATCTTATATATTTTTTTGCAATCTGAACATCTTAACTCTAATTCATAAGGACTTATACCCCAAATATTATAAACATCATTATTACATTTATTACATTTTGGAGTGAGTTTAGATAAAGGGGAAATAAATTTTAACAAAAAGTCGTCTTGAATTTTTAACTTATGTGAATTACTCTTAATCCACTTTTCTTTTTGTTCATTCTCTTTTCTGTCTGCTGTTGAACTAACTACGTAAGCGATAAGAATAAATAATCCGACAGCAACTAATGTTCCAATAAACATCGATGGACTTGTTGTTTGAAGTGCTATGTTATTTATAAGCATATTCATTAAAATAAAGTAAATTTTGCAATTTGTATCCTTTTCATACAATCATTAAATAATCAAATATAATTATTTCCTAATAACTATACTTATAGGCAATGGCAAGTTTACTGTTTTTACTTTATAAGCTATATAAAAGTTGAAATTATGCTCTTTAATCAGTTCTATTTGCAAGATATTTTTAACCTTATGTAAATCTTCAGAAAAAAGTTTACTGATTTAGACAAAAAATAAGAGAGTATTTTTAAAAATTATTATATTTGAATGATTAAGTAAACACTCTCTTCACAAAAGTCTGCTTTAGTTTGAGGACATACAATTGTGACAGTACCAACATCAACAGCTTTAAAATAATGAATATAAAAAATACGATTGGCTTGTAATCTTTTGGCTCTTCCATTGTTAGTTTATGCTATTCATCAAAACCCTTCTCTTTTGCATTTATGAAATTTTGTTGGGTTATTATTTTTGTACTCGCTTCGACCTGTGCAATAAGTTTAGTTAAAACTTCATCTTGTTTTTCTACTCTATTGCGTAAATAATTTACTTGCTCTTTTTGAAAATCAACTTCAGAGATAGTTCCTATTAAATCGTTGTACTCCTCGTCTGAAAAAATCTTATGCGTGACGTTCTGTTCCATAGCTTCCAACGTTATTAATTGAATAGCTTTTTTTAGTTTTTCTTTGTGTGGAATTTCTACTTTTAAATCTTTTAATTCGTTTTTATGTTTCTCTTTCAAGTATTCAATTTCAGAGCGTAGATTTTCAATTTCTTTATTTAAAATATCAATAACAGAAAGTTGTATTTCAGTAGTTTTTTCTCCTTTGCCGTTTATTGTCGTTGTCGTGATATTGTCTTTTAAACCACTCTTTAAAAGTAGTATTTCTTCTATCTGATATCCTACAAATAAATACCTATTACAACCTCCTCTGTTAATCATTTTTAACTATTTCAATTTCAACTTTTTGAAATGGCAAATCGTTATTTATGTTTATATTTTTAATTAGTGTATTTTTTAAAATAATATCTAATAATTTTATTTTTTGATTTGTATTCAATTTATTCAAGTCAATTTCATTTATAATTCTAAATGCCATCTCATTTAATCCTTTTGATATTTCAATAGGTAAGTCTTTAGGTCTTTTAGATAGTTTACCAAATTGCGAAGCTGTTAGTGTATTAAATGCCATTTTAGATGTTATTTTGACGTTATCGATTTTTTATCCAGTTAATATTAAAATCTAAATTTCTAGTTCTGAAATTTGGTATTTTAATTAGTAAATTCATTCAATTTGATTTTAAAAATAGTTTGCGTCTTACTAACTGTGAAAGACTTAAATATTCTGCTCTAGCAATATTCTCTAAATATTCTTTCTGTTCAGAGGTTACTTTTAAAATTAAGGTACTTTTTAATTGGTTTTTCATAATGTTTGATTTAATGATTTATTTATAGAATTTAGATAACTAATTTTTAAAAAATATTGTGATGTGAATAATCATTTCCAATGTGTTTAGTTATGTATGCTGTAACCTTATAATTATCTTGAATTGGCTCAACATAACCAACTGCTTTAGGATTTAATCCAGTAGCCTTACAGATTTCATCTCTTGTTACATTCTTGTCAATTAATAAATGCAAGTGGCTCATTCCATCTAATCTATCTTTCTCTAAAGAATAGAATATTACTGATTGTAATTTGTCAGCTATCTTTCTTATTAAGTTGTCACTTGAGTAAGGTTTTAATTTATATGATGGTCTAATAGTGATTGTCTGTTTCCAATCTCTTAATCTAGATAACTCTTTTATGTAATTTGATTTGTTTAGTAATTTCATAACTTGATGTATTTAGGGTAAAAGTGATTCTCACTCACCTATGAGTATCTAGTATTTTTTATAAAAATTTGTATTTTTTTTATGAAAATTTATTAAAATTTATATGTAAAATAATATAATTCAATACTAACAATTTGATTATCAATATTTTAAATTAATATAAAAATAAAAATTGTTAATAACTTTATGTACACATTATATTAAACTACAAACATTGCGCTAATTGGTGGTGGAAACAACTTACCTCAACCTGGCGAAATTTCACTCTCGCATAATGGCGTGCTGTTTTTGGATGAATTGCCCGAATTTCAACGTTCGGTTTTGGAAGTAATGCGTCAACCTTTGGAAGATCGTGAAGTTTCTATTTCTAGAGCCAAATTTACAGTAACCTATCCAAGTAGTTTTATGTTGGTAGCGAGTATGAATCCGAGTCCAAGTGGCTATTTCAACGATCCAAATTCGCCTATGGCTTCTTCTCCACATGAAATGCAACGCTATTTGAGCAAAATTTCAGGACCATTATTGGACAGAATTGACATCCATATTGAAGTAACTCCTGTACCATTTGAAAAATTATCTGACGAACGAAAAGGAGAATCTTCTGTCGAAATTAGAAAACGGGTAACTGTTGCAAGAGAAATTCAAACTGAACGTTTTAAAGACACTGAAAATTTACACTACAATGCGCAAATGAATGTAAAACACATTCGAAAATACTGTGAATTGTCTGAACAAAGTAAGGAACTTATTAAAACAGCCATGGAAAAACTGAATCTTTCTGCAAGAGCCTATGACCGAATTTTAAAAGTATCTAGAACCATTGCGGATTTGGCAAACTCTGAAAATATCCGTCCAGAGCATATTGCAGAAGCGATTCAATATCGCAGTTTGGATAGAGATGGTTGGTTTGGGTAAAATCGTTTGTATTTCAACTCTTCTTTCCAATCGTCAACAATTCATCCCATTGTGTGGTAAATCTGGGGCTTCTATGCTCTTTAACAAGCGCCCACTCTTTTTCACGATTACCAACAGTTGCCAATTTTACTTTGTTTTTGCCATATTTACTGTTGATTGCATCCATCGCTTTTGATAAATTAGCATTTCCAATTTTGTTTTCTTGATGAAATAAACTCATCTGCACTTCATTTTCAGGGATCAAATGATGCAAATGAACGCCCACTTTTTTATACCGAAAACCTGGTCTGTAAATTGCCTTCAATCCTTTTATGGCTTCCTTGGTAAGTGTTATGGTATTATTGGTAGCCGTATCTAAGGTTATAAAAATATTTTTAAAGTATTGATGTTCGTTTTTGCTAAAATAATTCGTTTGTAAAAAAACCTCCAAACAACGGGCTGCAGAGCCTTGTTGACGCAATAAATCTGACACTTCTGCTACATAAAAACTAGTGGCTTCTTCAATCAAATGATAATCTGTTAATTTTTGTCCAAAAGATTTTGCAGTACCAATTCCTTTTTTGATATCTGGAAAAATTGTCATTTCTAAACATGGCTGATTGTTGAGTTCGCGCCACAGGCGTTCGCCCACAACTGTCATTTCTTTACGCACCCAAACAACAGAAAGATTCGCAAAATCTAAGGCATTTTTAGCCCCTGTTTTTTCTACACGAATGGCGTGTTTTCGTCCAATTCCCCATACATTTTTCAACGAAGTTACTGTCAATAAATGTATTCGTTTTTCTTCAGAATCTACCACATAAACTCCTTTGTTTTCCGGAACTTTTTTGGCAAATTTATTTGCTATTTTCGATAAAGATTTGGTTTTAGCAATGCCTATTCCAACAGGAATTCCTGTGTTTTTTAAAATAGTTTCCTTTATTTTATTCGCAATTTCACTCAACTCGTCTTCACGATAATGAGAGACATCAACAAAACTTTCATCAATACTGTATTCTTCTATCAAAGGAGAAAATTCGCGCAATGTTTGCATCACACGTTGAGACATATCAGCATATAAAGTATAATTTGATGAAAAACAGGTTACGTTATTGTCTTCTAATAATTGCTTGATTTTAAAGACAGGTTCAAACATTGGAATTTGCGTTAATGCCTTTGCCTCTTTATTTGCGGCAATGACACAACCATCATTATTGCTAAGAACAACGACTGGTTTTCCTTGTAAATCGGGTCTAAAAACTTGTTCGCAAGAAGCATAAAAACTATTGCAATCTACTAAAGCAATCATAGCGTGTTTTTTATGATATAGGTAATCACGCCCCAAAGTTGAAGTTCTTCTTTTGAATCCGAGTCAATTTGGGTGATGTTAAAACATCCATCTTGAATAATAACAGCTAATTGATTGTTTTTTGGCGTGAGTGATTTGTCAATAATCAACACATCTTTTTCAAAAATATTTAATTTGCCAAAGCTATCATCAATCACTCTTACATAAAAAGTTGCTGACGGATTTGAAACTAAAACATCGTTTAAATCAATTCTTGGTTCTGTATAATGTGTAGCAGGACTCGCAAAACCAGTTTGAGTTGAACGTACGACTCGAAAGCTTTTCTTTGTTTTTTCTACTAGTTTTACTTCACCAAATTCCATGCTTAAAATTACTAGAAAAAAAAATATCTGAATGTTAAAATTAAAAAAAAGAATGAACAAAATTATTCTTTGCCTTTCTTTACTTCCAATGAATCACATTTTCTTTACCAACTCTCTCTAAAGTTTGGCAATCAGAAGTACGTTATCATTTGTAAACTTATCGAAACAATTACTAAAATTATAAGCTTTATTATTGTTTGATAACCCAAAAACAACCTTGTTTTTTGTCCTTTAAAAAAGAAATAAAAAATACCCTTCCAATAATGCAAGGGTATGTAAAGTTGTAAAAATTATAAAAATTAATATCTGTAATACTCAGGTTTAAAAGGACCTTCTGTAGTTACACCAATATAATCTGCTTGATCTTGTCTTAATTCAGTAAGTTCTACTCCAATTTTTTCTAAGTGTAATTTTGCTACTTTTTCATCTAAATGTTTTGGCAACATATACACTTCGTTTTTATAGGCATCTTTGTTTGTCCACAATTCAATTTGCGCCAATGTTTGGTTGGTAAATGAATTTGACATTACAAAACTTGGATGACCTGTTGCGCAACCTAAATTTACCAAACGACCCTCTGCTAATAAAATAATGTCTTTTCCATCAATTGTATATTTATCAACTTGAGGTTTGATTTCGATTTTTGGACTGTTGGCATTTAACCAAGCAACATCAATTTCGTTATCAAAATGACCAATATTACATACAATTGTTTTGTCTTTCATCATTTTAAAATGCTCAGCACGCACAATATCTCTGTTTCCTGTTGTGGTAATTACAATATCAGCATTGCCAACAACGGTTTCTAAACGCTTTACTTCAAAACCGTCCATAGCAGCTTGCAACGCACAAATTGGGTCAATTTCAGTAACAGTTACAATAGAACCCGCACCTTTAAATGACGCTGCTGTACCTTTGCCAACATCACCATAACCACAAACTACGACTCTTTTTCCTGCTAACATAGTGTCTGTTGCTCTACGAATTGCATCTACTGCAGATTCTTTACAACCGTATTTATTATCAAACTTTGATTTGGTTACAGAGTCATTTACGTTGATTGCTGGCATTGGCAACGTGCCGTTTTTCATACGCTCATACAATCTGTGAACTCCTGTTGTGGTTTCTTCTGACAAACCATTGATGCCTGATGCCAATTCAGGATATCTGTCCAAAACCATGTTTGTTAAATCACCACCATCATCCAAAATCATATTTAATGGTTTGCGATCTTCACCAAAAAATAGGGTTTGCTCTATACACCAATCAAATTCTACTTCGTTCATTCCTTTCCATGCATACACAGCAGTTCCTTTTGCAGCAATTGCAGCAGCAGCTTGATCTTGCGTAGAAAAAATATTACAAGAACTCCAAGTAACTTCAGCACCTAAAGCTTGTAATGTTTCAATTAAAACCGCAGTTTGAATTGTCATGTGTAAACATCCAGCAATTCTTGCACCTTTTAAAGGTTGTGCATCTGCATACTCTTCTCTTAAACTCATTAATCCTGGCATTTCTGCTTCTGCCAGTTCTATTTCTTTTCTACCCCAATCTGCTAAGGAAATATCTTTCACTTTGTAAGGTATATATGCTGTTTTTGTGCTCATATTCTGTATATTTATGGTCTATTTTTGCGAGTGCAAAGTTACGAACTCCATTTTAAAAATATGCCACTTTACAAAACATTAACGATTAACGAAAAAACAAAAGTTGTTATTTGGAAAATTGAAGAAACAATTGAGGATTTACTAAATGGCATTTTGCTTTCTGAAAATAGTGAAACCCGATTGCATTCTATGAAATCGGAAATCCATCAAAAAGGGTTTTTAAGCATCAGACATTTATTGAAAGAATTCAACATAAAAGACATTGATTTAGAGTATGATGAATTTGGAAAACCACACTTAAAAGACGGACGATTTATTTCGATGACACATTCTTTTCAGTTTACTGGAGTGATAGTTTCTGAAGAAAAAAGCGTAGGAATTGACATTGAAAAACAGCGTGAAAAAATTTTGAAAATTGCACATAAATTTACGCCAATTGAAGAATACAAAACCATTGCAAATGTTGCTACTCTAACTCGAAAATTAACCATTGTTTGGGGAGGAAAAGAAAGTTTGTATAAAATTTACGGGAAGAAAAAACTACTGTTTTTGCATCATATTTTTATTGAAGATTTTAATTTTGAGGATGAAAAAACCACAGGAATCATTCGTTATGAAGGAGAGGATTCCAAATATCACATCAATTTTTTAGAATTCGAAGACTTTACGTGCGTATTTGCCTATTAAAAACCATTACTTTTACACTTCATTGCACGGATAATGAACGAACTTTTCAACTTTTTTTTAGCTGCTTATCAACAAGCATCAACTGCAGATATCGTTTTAGAAGCCATCGCTTTTGTATTTGGAATTGCCAGTGTTTGGTATGCGAAAAACGAAAATATTTTGGTCTATCCAACAGGGTTAATTGCCACAATAATTACTGTTTATTTATTATATAAAGCGGAATATTTTGGTGATATGATGATGAATTTCTACTATTCTGTGATGAGTATTTTTGGCTGGTGGAATTGGTCTAGAAAAAAAAATGACAAAGTAATAGTTCCTATTTCTAGAACAACTCTTAAAGAAAAAATTATTGGAGTTGCTCTCGTAGTTTTAACAATGATTGTAACTTATATTGTATACAGGTATTTTGGAAATGAAATCAAAACCGAAAATTATATTGATATTTTTACATCTGGCATCTTTTTTACTGCCATGTGGTTTATGGCAACTAAAAAATTAGAAAATTGGACATTGTGGATTTTTGCTGATATCATTACCATTCCTTTATACGCCTATCGCGGTTTAGGAATGTTGTCTTTACAATATCTTATATTTACTATTTTAGCCATTCAAGGTTATTTCGCATGGAAAAAAAGCTTCAACAACAACCCATCAATATTGTAAAAGTTGTGTTATTTGGCCCAGAATCTTCTGGTAAAACAACACTTTCACAACAATTAGCTCGTTATTACAACACAGTTTGGGTACCTGAATTTGCGCGTGATTATTTGCAAGAAAAATGGAATAACGAACGAAATACCTGCGAAATGTCTGATTTTTTACCCATTGCCATTGGACAAATGAAACTCGAAAATACATTGGCTATCAAAGCGGATAAAGTATTGATTTGTGATACTGATTTATTAGAAACCAAAGTATATTCTGAAGAATTTTATAATGGTTTTGTAGAGGCAACTTTGGAAAAAGCGGCTTTAGAAAATTCCTATGATTTGTATTTATTGACCTACATTGATACTCCTTGGGAAAAGGACGATTTGCGTGACAGACCTGAACAGCGATTGGAAATGTTTACCGCTTTTGAAAACGCATTGAAAAAACACAACCGCCCTTATATTTTATTGAAAGGAGATAAAAAAACGAGGCTCGCATTGGCAACAACAGCCATCAATAAAATGATTGCTGACAGAGAAAATTTACATTCTTTTTCCAATAAAATTGCAAAAAAATGAACAAAGAACAAATTGTAAAAGAGCTCAATTTCAAAGCCATCAGGAGTTCTGGTGCAGGTGGTCAACATGTGAATAAAGTGTCTTCAAAAATTGAATTGACCTTTGATTTGGAAAATTCTGTAGCATTGAATGATGATGAAAAAACACTCCTAAAATCGAAACTTTCTTCCAAATTAACTTCCGAAAATAGCTTAATTCTAACAGTTGAAGAAACACGTTCTCAGCATAAAAACAAAGAATTGGCCATCAAAAAATTTGTTTCTTTGATGGAAACAAATCTAAAAAAACCAAAAAAAAGAACGCCCACAAAACCTAGCAAAGCTGTCATTAAAAAAAGATTGGAAACCAAAGAAAAAACATCTGTAAAAAAAGCGTTGCGTAAAAAACCGAAGCTAGAATAAATTTTTTCTTTTTTTAATCAGAAAATCAATTTTCATAGTTACTTTTACATCGTTCTCACAAAGGGGTGCTGATTTAGTTGTCAGTTGATAGTTTCTAGTTTACAGCAATGTTGAATTTTAAACTAAAAATTTTGAACTAAAAAGGCTGAGATCATACCCAAAGAACCTAGAACAGGTAATGCTGTTTAGGGATTGCGAGCGTAAAGAAAACATCTAGTAGATGTTTTTAGTGAGTAACGAAAAAGCTATGCTTTTTCTCTTAATCACCGCTCAGAAAATGAATTATTCAATACTAATCACAAGAATAATTACCTCTTTTTATTCGTTTTAAATTTTTTTAAAATGAAAAAAATATCCATTTTTTTATTCTTGTTTGTAAGCATGCTTGCAAACGCACAAACAGTCACAATTTCAGGAAAAATTGTAGATGAAAACAACGAACCTTTGCCCAATGCCAGTATTTTGGTTCAAAAAATTAACAAAGGAACTTCTGCTGACAATGAAGGAAAATTCAGTTTGACGGTCTCCAAAGGAACCTATGTTTTTCAAGTGTCATTTATTGGTTACAAAACTGTAAATCAAGAAGTTATTGCGACCAAAAATGACGAAATTACGATTGCTTTAAAAACAAATCAAACACTTTTAGACGAAGTATTGGTTTCTGCAGTTCGTGTAAATGCTGATATTCCAGTAACATTTTCAAATCTGTCAAAAAAGGAAATTTCCAAGCGAAATTTGGGTCAAGACATTCCCATTTTGCTCAATTATTTGCCTTCGGTAGTGTCATCTTCAGATGCAGGTGCAGGAATTGGGTACACGTATATGAGCGTTCGTGGTTCCAATAACGAGCGAATTAACGTTACTGTCAACGGAATTCCTTATAACGATGCTGAAAGTCATGGCACTTTTTGGGTGAATTTGGGCGACTTTGCTTCTTCCACAGAAAACCTGCAGTTGCAACGGGGTGTTGGAACATCCACCAATGGTGCTGGGGCTTTTGGCGCGAGTTTAAACATCTTGACAGATGCCATTGCTGAAAAAGCTTTTGGCGAAATTTCCAATTCATTTGGTTCTTTCAGCACCCGAAAACACACTGTAAAATTCAGTACAGGAAAAATCAATGACAACATCGAAATTGCAGGTCGATTTTCAAATATTTATTCTGATGGTTATGTAAATCGTGCTTTTGCGGATTTGAAATCCTACTTTTTACAAGGGAGCTTTGTGGATGAAAATACGCTCATCAAGGCGATTGCTTTTGGCGGAATTGAACGTACCTACCAAGCTTGGTTTGGGTTAACGGCAGATGAATTAACGCAAGACAGAAGGCAAAATCCATATACCTATGACAATGAAACAGACAATTATCAGCAAGATCATTATCAATTGCATTGGAATGAACAATGGAATGAGAAATGGTCCACAAATCTCGGGTTGAATTACACAAAAGGTGCAGGATATTTCGAGCAATTTAAAGAAGCAGAAGATGCTGCTGCACTCAATAATTTGATAGTTGATGGAACAGATGCAATTGTAAGACGTTGGTTAGACAACGATTTTTATGTCATCAATTTCAACACCAATTATAAAACTGACAAACTGAATTTCATCACAGGGATTTCGTATTCCAATTATACTGGAGATCATTTTGGCGAGGTAATTTGGGGTGAAAATTTGGCCCCAAATAAGCAAATTAGAGACCGTTATTATTTTTCTGATGCGAGAAAATCGGACTTTTCTTTGTTTGCAAAAACGAACTTTAGTCTTAGTGAAAAACTTTCTGCTTATGCAGATTTACAAGGACGTTTTGTGAAGTATCAAACACAAGGAATTACCAATGACATTATTCCTATTGACGTAAATAGAAATTTTAATTTCTTCAATCCGAAGTTTGGTTTTACTTATAAAAGCAATGACAATAACAACTTTTACACCTCATTTGCAGTGGCAAACAGAGAACCAAATAGAAATGATTTTGAAGTTGGCGTTTCTACTCATGAAACTCTTTTTGACTACGAATTGGGTTGGCGTTTGAAAACAGAAAATATGAAACTAAATACAAACATTTATTTTATGGATTATAAAAATCAATTGGTATTGACAGGAGCAATTGATGGGGTTGGCGCACCAATAAGAGCAACTTCAGGAAAAAGTTACAGATTAGGATTAGAAATTGATGCAGATATTCGGTTAAATAATCAGTTTTCCATCAAACCAAATGCGGCATTTAGCTCGAATAAAAACCGAGATTTTGTTTCGGAAATTGATGGTCTTTTGCAAAATTTAGGCAACACAAATTTATCATTTTCACCAAATGTAATTTTAGGAAATATTTTTACCTATCAGCCAAAAGAAACTTTTCAAATCTCATTTTTGTCAAAATTTGTTGGCAAACAATGGATGAGCAATTTGAGTAGTCGCATTTCTGAAAATGATGTTTTGGATTCCTTTTTTACAAGTGATTTGAATATGGTGTATCAACTAAAACCATCAAAAACCTTTAAATCAGTTACGTTTACTGCATTAATTAACAATATTTTCAATGCAGAATATGTAGATAGAGGCTATTATGGAACTTTCGATTTCCCTGATGACAA
>Ga0209137_1003682_pt1 | contig 12655 bp, 8 predicted proteins | sample SaaInl5LU_22_DNA_FD_184642 | JGI IMG/M metagenome (GOLD analysis project Ga0209137, IMG submission 184642) | Marine microbial communities from expanding oxygen minimum zones in the Saanich Inlet - ESP_105LU_22_DNA (SPAdes) (version 2) | ecosystem: Environmental > Aquatic > Marine > Intertidal... | reverse complement strand
ACCACTTCATGGGAGCCAGACTCAGCCTCTGTAATGGCGTAGCACTCTCGCAGGCTGCCATCCATTAGGGGCTGCAGAAATCTGTTAATTTGGTATTCGCTATGGGCACAGGCCTCAAACATCCAGTGCTGGGCTTCCGGAAAACACCAGCACAGGGCATTGGTGACTCGCCCCAACTCTTCCCAGGCAGCCAACTGATCCACCATGCTCATACCCAGGCCGCCATGTTCAGTTGGGGCATCCATTTTTGATAGACCCAGAGCAATCGCATTGCGCTGCATTTTTTCGCTGACTTCTTGCGGGATAACGCCGTTGTTCAGTTCAGCCTCCACTTCCCAGGGAATCAGATCCTGCTCAACAAACTGTCTAACTTGCTGTTGCCACTTTCTGGTGCTCTGGCTGTGCTGAATATCCATGGCTGTTTCCTATTATTATTTTAAGCCTGAAAATGATCCGGGAACTGGGTAGCCAGATAATGCATGGCCACATTGTATGCCTGCTTGGGTTTTAAGCCCTTGGGGGTGACCAGTAAGTCCAGCCACAGACCATCGGCCAGTGCGGTATAGCAGACGCAAGTGAGTTCCGGGTCTACATTAGCATAGTTGCCCTCGGTCTTTAACTGGGCAAATAGCTGGGTCAGGTTGCTGGCGATATCGGCTATATAGTCGGCGCAAATTGACAGATAGGTGGGGCGTGATTTGGTTTCACCCCAAAAGGCAAACCACACAGCCAGTTTGTTGCGGTCAATAATTGTGCGGCTGAAATCATAGCGGATATGGGCCGTTATTTTTTCAGCAGTGGTTTTTTTGGGGTCATGGAATATGTTGTCCAGCCCGCTGCGGTATTCGTCGGAAATATAACGCAGAGTCTCGATAAGTAGTTTTTCTTTGCTTTGAAAATGCAGGTTTACAATGCCCTGGCTAAGACCTGCCTCTGTGGTGATGTCGGCCATGGTCAACGCGGATAAACCCTTTTGGGCTATGCACTTAATGGTCGCCATAATCAACTGCTTCCGCCGGGCCTGGGCCGATACTGAGCGCTTTGAAGCTGAGTGTTTTGCTGCTGCCATTCAGGGGTTTCTCTGTGATTTGAGGCTTGATTGCGCCACTGCTAATCCCAATTAACAGTAACAAAAACTCCTATTGATGGCTATAAAGAATCAATGATTTGCGGTCGAAAAATGAATAACCATTCATTTACTATTTGACACAAGTTGGGACTTTGGGCATCCTGAAAATTGACAACAATTAGAAATCACAGTCGACCTGACTGGCGCAGCCCAGCGCTGCCAGATTATGCGGAGCGAGCAAAGTGACCAACAAATACGACGCTATTATTATCGGCGCGGGACATAATGGCCTGACCAACGGGGCCTATCTGGCTAAGGCGGGCCTCAATGTACTGGTGCTGGAGAAAAACTCCTATATAGGTGGAGCCACGGTCAGCCGTGAGCTTTACACGGATTGGAAGTACTCCAACTGCTCCTATGTCTGCAGCCTGTTGCGACCAGAAATTATCCGCGATCTGGAATTACCTCGCCATGGATTGCAGGTGGTGCCCTACGGTGGCGGTGTGACCTTTAAGGAAAACGGCGATTATTTTGGCAACCATGCAGATCATGAGCGCCTGCTGAGAGAAGTGGCCCGTCACTCCAAGCGCGATGCCAGTGCCTATGAGCGCTACGAAGCCGATGTGATGAAGCAAACTAGATTGATTCGTCCGTTTTTAATGCGTACCCCGCCAGATCCCACCTCCCTAAAGCCCAGAGATTTAAAGGAGCTGGCGGTGCTGGCCAAGTCTTTTGGCAGCATGGGAGAAGAGGGGTTGGCCGATACCATGCGCTTCTGGACCATGAGTATTGGTGACTTTCTCGACGAATACTTTGAGTCCGATGTTATCAAGTCTCACCTGGCCGGCAGTGGCATTATTGGCACGGCTCTGGGTGTTTACTCGCCGGGCACCGCCTATGTTCTATTGCACCATTATATGGGTGATGTGGACGGTTCTGTGGGTGCCTGGGGATTTGCCCGCGGCGGCATGGGCTCTGTGGCAGCGGCACTGTCTGCGTCATTTCAGTCCTTTGGCGGTACTATCCAGTGCGATGCTGAGGTAGATCAGATTATTGTTAAGAACGGCAAAGCCAAAGGCGTTGCTCTGGCCAATGGCAATGAGCTTTACGCTGATATTGTAGTCTCAAACCTGGATCCCAAACGCACCTTCCTAAAGATTATGGACGAGGGAGACCTGCCCAGTGATGTAGTGACCAAGGCCAAGAATTTTAAAATTCGCGGTTCCTCCGGCAAGCTCAATATTGCCCTGGACGGCCTGCCAACCTTTACCGGCCTGCCCAAAGATAGCCCGCTCTGCCTGGGTGAGAAACACTTTATTGATTCCCTGCCTCGAATGGAGCGCGCCTACGATGACTGGAAGGCGGGTACCTGGTCCAAGGACCCCTATGTGGACATGTTAATTCCCACCCAGATCGACCCCACCATGGCGCCTCCGGGCAAGCATATGATGTCGGTATTTGTGCAGTACGCGCCGCCTAAGGTCAATGGTGAAGACTGGACTGCGGAAGACAAGGCGGGCTTTGAAAAGACCGTTATCGATCAAATCAGCAACTACAGTCCCGACTTTAAAGATTTAATTCTGCACTGTGAAACCAGAACACCCAAGGATATTGAGGATGAAGTAGGCCTTACCGAGGGTAATATCTTTATGGGCGAGCTGACCTTTGACCAGCTGCTGTTTAACCGCCCATTCCCTGGATATGCTCAGTATCGTGGCCCGGTAAAAGGCATGTATATGTGTAGCTCGGGCAGCCACCCGGGCGGTGGTGTTATGGCTGCACCAGGTGCCAACGCAGCGCGAGAAATACTGATGGACTTAAAGCTCAATAACACTGTACCTGGAGGTTATGACGATGATTAATGTTGATAAGAAGTATGATGTTATTGTCGTTGGCGGCGGACACAATGGTTTGGTTTGCGCGACCTATCTGGCAAAAGATGGCCGCAGTGTTCTGGTAGTGGAGGCTAATGACTGCCTGGGTGGTGCATCTGCGACCAGCGAGTTTGCCGATCAATTCTCAGTCTCCTCCTGTGCCCATTGGCTATTTCAGTTAAATCCGGATATTGCCTCTGCTATGGGGTTAAATAATCAGGGTATGCAGCTTGCTGCCCGGGACCTAAGTACTATTGCTCTGGCCGAAGATGGCAACCATCTAACGATTAATGGCAATAATCTTGAGGGTGGAGATATCTCAGAAGAAGATCGCCAAGCCTTTGTTGCCTTTAATAAGAAGATACTAAAATTTTGCCAACTTTTGGCCGGTGCTTTTAATCGCCGGGCTCCCAAGTTGGTGGAAGGCAATCTGACCGACAGGCTTACGCTAGCCAAGCTGGGTCTGGGCATGAAAATGCTCGGCAAAGAGGATATGAGTGATCTGATGCGTCTGGCACTGATCAATATCTATGATGTGATGGAAGAGAATTTTGATAATGAGCTGCTCAAGGGCGCCATTAGTCTGGATTCATTGCTCGGCTCCCATATGGGCCCGCGCTCACCCAACACGGTGTACGGCTACCTTTACCGTCGCATGGGCGATATCTTTGGCTTCAAAGGCCCAGCGGTAGTGAAGGGCGGCATGGGCGCTGTGGGCCAAGCCATGGCCGATGCTGCTCGTGCCAAAGGTGTAGATATCGAAGTAGGTGCAGCGGTTAGCAAAATTAATATTGATGTGGATCGCGCCACCGGCGTCACTCTGGCCGATGGTCGGGTAGTCAATGCCGGGTTGGTGGTTTCCAATGCCGATCCCAAAACCACCTTTAACAAGCTGGTGGGATTGAGCAATATCGAGACCGGTGTTGCCCGTCGGGTAAAAACCCTGCGCATGAAAGGAGATGCGGCCAAGCTGCATATAGCATTGGATAGCCTGCCAGCCTTCAAGGGTTTGACTGAGCAGCAGATGGGCCAGCGCCTGGTGATTGCTCCCAGCATGAATTATATAGAGGCTGCTTTTAATGCTTCCAAGTACGGTGAGTATTCGCAGGCGCCAGCTATGGATATCAGTATTCCAACCATTCATGACCCCAGCCTTGCTCCCGATGGCAAACATGTGATGTCAGTGATTGTGCAGTACGCGCCCTATGAACTGAAAGAGGGCTGGAGTGATAAGAGCAAAGAAGCATTTAAAAACCTAGTGCTTGATCGAATTGCCGATTTCGCACCGGGCCTGAGAGATAGCATTATTGCCAGTGAATTATTGACCCCTGTTGATCTGGAAGAGCGATTCCATATTCATGGTGGTCACTGGCATCACGGCGAGATCAGCCTCGATCAGATACTGATGATGCGCCCATTCCCCGGAGCCTCTCAATATGGCACCTCAGTGGATGGTCTGTATCTCTGCGGGGCGGGCAACCACCCGGGTGGAGGTGTGATGGGCCTGGCAGGTCACAACGCTGCGAAAGAAATTATTAAGCGAGGTCAATCAGCATGATTCCCCATGATGAAACAATGATTCTGGAAACGCCGTTTTATTCCCGGTGCCTGGCGGCCTGTGAAATCAATCTCTGGGAAGACTGGAAGGGCTACAGAAGCGCCGCGGCCTATACCAGTGTTGAGCAGGAGTATTTTGCTGTGCGCAGTAATACAGGCGTATTTGATATATCGCCTATGATCAAGTATCGCTTTACTGGGCCCGATGCCGAGGCCTATCTCAATCGTCTGGTGACCAGAGATATCAGTAAACTAGGTATTGATCGCGTGGCCTATACAGTCTGGTGTGATGACAATGGCCAGGTGATGGACGATGGTACTATTTTCCATCTGGGTGAAAATGACTATCGACTCTGCGCCTATGCTCGCTGTCTCGACTGGCTGATGTGGTCGGCTGAAGGCTTTGATGTAACCATTGTCGACGAGACCGCCGAGATTGCCGCACTGGCAGTGCAGGGGCCTACCTCCTGCTCCGTATTTAAGAATATGGGTTTTACTGGTATAGAAAACCTTAAGCCCTTTGGTATCAACCGCTATCCCTTTGAGGGTTCAGAGGTAATGATCAGTCGTACCGGGTTTACTGGCGATCTGGGCTATGAGATCTGGGTTGACCCTGCGCTGGCAGAAACCTTCTGGGACAGGCTGTTTGAGGCCGGTAAGCTCTGGGGTATTCGCGCCATCGGCAGTGCGGCACTGGATATGTTGCGCACCGAGACCGGCTTTTTGCAGGCTGGTGTAGACTTTATCCCCGCCGAAGAAGCCATTCGCACTGGCCGTTCTCGCTCTCCCTTTGAACTGGGGCTGGGCTGGTTAGTGTCTTTCGACAAGCCTGTATTTAACGGGCGTAAAGCGCTGCTTAAAGAAAAGAAAGAGGGTTCTCGCTACGCCTTTGTCTATCTGGATGTTGAGGGTAATAAGCCTGCGGAGCACGCCTTTATATATGCCGGCAGCAAAGAGGTAGGTACTGTGACCACTGCGGCCTGGTGCCCTACGGCCAAAACCAATGTGGCCTTTGCCCAGGTGGACGCTCAATACGGCAAGGTGGGGCAGGAGCTAGTGGCTGAAATCTACTATGAGCGCGAACTGAAGTGGACGCGAGTAATGGCCAAGTGCACCGTAATTGAAGGTGCTGTATTTAACCCACCGCGCAAAAGACAGACTCCAGCTCCGGACTTCTAATGACCGAGCACAGGTTGCGGCCACTGCTTAAGCCAGCTTCTATTGCTGTGCTGGGAGCCTCCAATCGGGCAGGCTCAGTGGGTAATGAAGTGTTTGTCAATCTGCGCAAAGGAGGGTTCACTGGTACCCTGCTGGCCGTGAACCCCAACTACTCAGAGGTTGCAGGAGTGCCCTGCTATGCCTCCCTCTCCGATCTGCCTGAGTTGCCCGAGCATGTAATTTTTGCCATTGGCGATCAGCGCATTGAGGCCGCCCTGGATGAATTGATTGCCCTGGGTATTAAAGCCTGCACTATTTTTTCTTCCCTTATTCTTAAAGAGGACACTGCTCCGCTGCTAAAACAGCGTATCCAGACAAAGGCTGAAAAGGCGGGCCTGCTGGTGGCTGGCGCCAATGCTATGGGTTTTTACAATGTGCGCGATCAGGTGCTGGCTGGGGGTTTTGATACCAGAGAACACCGCTATCCCGGCAATGTTGCGCTGATTAGTCAGTCCGGTGCCGGTATGTCAGGCATTGTGGATTGTGAGCAGCGTATTGATTTTAATTTTGCTCTGTCCAGTGGCTATGAGCTAACGGTAGCCATGGAGGACTACCTGGACTATGTCCTGGATCTTCCTGAGACTAGAGTTGTAGGCTTATTCCTTGAGACCAGTCGTTATCCCCAGAAGCTAATTGCAGCCTTTAAAAAAGCCATTGCCCGCAATATTCCCATTGTGGTGTTAAAAGTTGGGCGCACTGCGCTGGCAGCGGAAATGGCCCTGTCTCATTCCGGTGCCTTGGCGGGCACGGATAAAAGCTATTCAGCAGTATTTGATCGCTATGGCGTTCAGCGAGTCGAGGATATGGATCAGCTGGCCACTGCATTAATTATGTTTGCTCAGCCTCAGGCCCCAGCGGCTGGTGGCATTGCCTGTCTGCATGACTCTGGGGGTGAGCGTCAACTGTTGATCGATCTTGCGGACCAGTATTCAGTGCCATTGGCTCGGCTGGATGCTCCAATCTTGGATCGTCTGAAAGGGTTGCTCGACCCAGGCCTGCCTGCGGTAAATCCGCTGGATGGCTGGGGCGCCGGGGGTGGCGACGCACCTGCCAATATGGCCGCCTGTTTTACTGCATTGCTGGAGAGTACTGATACAGCTCTGGGCGCTGTGGTTCATGACCGGGGCCCGAACAGTGAGGTTTACCCTTCCTATATGGAGTATTTGCACCAGGCTCAGGGGGCGACAGGCAAGCCGGTTTTTCTAGTGGCCAATAGGCAGGGGAGTGGCAGCGACAGTTTGGCCATAACGTCGACTCAGGGGGGATTTCCGGTCATTGATGGGGTGAGTCAGTTTTTGGTGGGTGCCCGCTGTCTGTTAGATTACAGAGACTTTCAGCAGCAGCCGGCCCAGCGCTTACCAGTTTTGGACGCCGAGAAGCTCGCCCATTGGCGCCAGCATCTGCAGTCGCAGCAGCAGGTATCCGAGGCGCTGGCCAGCCAATTTTTGGCGGACTTTGATATCCCCATGGTAATGGGCACTGAAGTTGCAACTGAGAGCCAGTTAGTTAAAGCTGCGGGCCTGCTAAGTTATCCCCTGGTGCTAAAAACTGCGGCGTCCGGTATTGCCCATAAGTCCGATCAGGGCGGGGTAATATTAAATATTATTTCTCAGGCAGAATTGCTAGAGGCCTATCAGGATTTAAGCCATCGACTGGGCAGTGCTGCCATGGTGGCGCCTATGGTTGAGGTTCAGGGTGTTGAAATGATTTTGGGTATCAGCACAGATAAGCAGTTTGGTCCTGTTGTGGTACTTGGCTTTGGCGGACTCTATGCTGAGATGCTCAAAGATACCACAGTGCTATTGCCGCCCTTTGATAGCGCCTCTGCAGTTGAGGCGATTGGCAGGCTGAAAATGAGCCCTATGCTGGCAGGTGTAAGAGGTTCGTCCCCAGTGGATGTGCAGGCCTATGCTGAAGCCGCAGCGCGGCTGTCGGTACTGGCGGTGGAGTTTGCCGATTTAATTGCCGAGATTGATATTAATCCTGTCAAAGTTTTGGCCAATGGCTGCCTTGGTTTGGATGCGCTGCTGGTGAAGCACCAGCCGGGCTGACATTAGAGTCAGATTAAAAAACACATAATAAGAAACTGAGGGGAACCATGAGTATTGCCAGCCATAAGGAACTGCAAGCATTCTTAAAACAGTATCCTGAGATCACCATGCTTGAACTGCTGATGCCCGATTTAAATGGTATTTTGCGCTGCAAGCGTATTCCGGCAAGCGAGTTTGATAGCTTTTTAAATCATGGAGTTAAGGGGCCGGAATCCACAGTTCTGCTCAATGTATTGGGGGAGTTCTGCCAAGAGCTGGATTTTGTGATGGCCGAGGGTGACCCGGACAAGCTAATCTTGCCCGTGGCCAACAGTCTGGCGCCTATTACCTGGCTAAAGTCTGATACAGCCCAGATACTGGCTACTTTCGCCCAATTGGATGGTGATCCGTCAGAGTATGACTGTCGCAATGCGCTGATTAATGCTCTTAAGCCGCTCTACTCTATGGGCTTAAAGCCAGTGGTCGCTACTGAGCTTGAGTTTTATCTGGTGGAGGCAGGCCCTGATGGGCTGCCCAAGCCAAAGTTAGGCAAGGTACCTGGTACCAGCACGGATCAGGTGGGTACTCAGTACGCTATGCCCGAAGATCTCTGGGATCAGGACGACTTTCTTGAAGATGTGCGGCGGGCCTGCGAGGCTCAGAACGTACCTATGACCACAGTGCACTCGGAATTTTCTCCGGGGCAGTATGAGATCAATCTGCACCATGTGGATGATCCGGTTGCCGCCTGTGATCACGGCATTCTGTTAAAGCGGATTGTCAAAGGCGTTGCTCGCCAGCATGGTTTGGCGGCCACCTTTATGGCCAAGCCCTTTACCGAACTTACTGGCAGTGGCCTGCATATCCATTGCAGCCTTTACAATGCCCAGGGAGAAAATATCTTCGCTGATCTAGATTCTGATCAGACGCCGGCTATCTCGGATAATCTGCGCTATGCGATTGGTGGCCTGGCCGAGACCATGGCTGAATCCATGGCTATTTTTGCTCCTAATGCCAATTCCTACAGGCGGCTTATTCCCGGCAATTTTGCGCCGCTGGCTCCCAACTGGGGCTACAACCATAGAGATGTCTCTCTGCGTATACCGGTTTCCGAGCACAGGGACCGCCGGGTTGAGCATCGGGTTGCCGGCGCTGACGCCAATCCCTACCTGGTAATGGCCGCCTTGGCCGCAGGTATTCACCATGGATTGACCCATCAGTGCGACCCAGACGAGATGATTGAAGAGGGTGAGGAGATGATCGAGGAGATTATTCTGCCGCGACTTTGGCCTCAGGCTCTGGATAAGTTTGATATGGCTGCAGTGTTGCCTAACTATTTAGGGGCCAAGTACTGCCGTATGTACGGCACGGTTAAGCGCGGGGAATGCGAGCAGTTTTCTGCCCAGGTTTCTAATATAGACTACAACTGGTATCTGCGATCAATGTAGTTAGCCTCAGTTTAGCACTCAACTATATGGCTATTTAGTTGGCTATATAATGATTTAAGCAACTGGGGTATAGTGCTGAGAAATCATAATAAAGCTTATAAAAGTGGCTGGTTAATAAGGTTTCCCCATGAAAATTATTGCTACCGATATCCTTGATAATAGAGAGAAAATGACGGCAATGGCCAGTGCCCAGCTAGAAAAGCCGGGCTTTGCCATAAACCCCTATTTTTACCGCTCCCATGTCACCTATGAAGCGGAGCTAGAGCATATTGTTTTTAAGAGCTGGCTGTATGCCGGGCATATCAGTCAGGTCGCTAAAAATGGTGACTACTTCTTGTTCGATGTAGGCGAGGACTCGATCATTATCAGCCGCGACAATAAGGGCCAGATCGGTGCTATGCACAATATCTGTCGCCACCGCGGAGCCAGGGTTTGTGAAGAGCCCAGCGGTAATCGCAAAGCCTTTATCTGCCCCTATCACGGCTGGGCCTATGGCAATGATGGCCATCTAAAATCTGCCCGGGAAATGGACCAACTGGAGGGCTTTAAGTGCGAGGACTATGCCCTTAAGAAAGTGCGCTTTGTAGTCTTTCAGGGCATGATTTTTATTAACTGCGACCCGAATGCTCCGGACTTTATAGTGCCGCTGGAGAATATCAGCAGACAGCTGGGCGCCTACGATCTCGAGAATGCCAAGGTGGCTGAGCGCAAGACCTACAGAATTAATGCCAACTGGAAGCTGGTGCTGGAGAACTATCTGGAGTGCTATCACTGCTCCAGTTCCCATCGCCAGTACGCCAAGCTGCATACTCTGGAAGCGCCCTCCGAAAAAGTAAAACCGATCAATCAAGCCATGTGGGCCAGAGCTGAGGAGCTTACCGGTGTGGCGGGTATTGCTGAGGAATACTATGGCTACTACAACGATGCCACCGCCTTTGGTGCCTGTTCCTATACCAGTCGCTACGCACTCTACGAAGGCTTTAAAACAGGTAGTCGCGATGGCCAGCCCGTCGCGCCATTAATGGGCAATATGCAAGGCTATGATGGGGGTGCCGGTGATTTTCAGATGGGTCCTCTAACCTTTATGCTCAACTACCCAGATCACTGTGTGCTCTATCGCTTTATTCCTCGAAATCTGACTGAAACCGATATGGAAGTAGTCTGGTATGTCAATGGAGATGCAGTTGAGGGCGTGGATTATGAGGTGGAAAAAGTCACCTGGCTCTGGCACCACACCAGCCTTGAGGATGAATATATTATTCTGCGTAACAATGAGGGGGTGAACTCCAGGTTCTTTGAGCCAGGGCCCTATCATCCGGAATACGAAGCTACATTGATGGAATTTATCAGCTGGTACCTGAAAGCGCTGTCATCAGCTTAACCTGTCAGTCTAAACCACAGGTAGAGAGAAACTATGTTTTTAAAAGCCACAGCAGATACCAGAGAGCACGCAGAGTCCTATTACGCTGCATCCGCCAATTGGCAGACTGACTATCCTGAGCTGGAAGGGGATATAGAGGTTGATGTGGTAATTGTGGGTGGCGGCTTTAGTGGTGTTGCCACCGCCCTAGAGTTGGGGGAGCTAGGCTACAAGGTGGCCCTGTTAGAGGCCAATCGCATTGGCTGGGGCGCCTCTGGCCGCAATGGTGGGCAGATTATTGGAGGCTATGGCCAAAACCCCAGTGCATTTAAAGCCAATATCGGCAGCGAAGGTGTTGAGGTCGTGGAAAATATGGGAGTGGAGTGCGTTGAAATTATCAAGCAGCGCATCGAGAAATATAAGATCGACTGCGACCTAAAATGGGGTTACTGCGAAGTGGGTCTAAGAAAGCGCCACTTAAAGGACTATAGGGAATGGGCAGACAAAGACCCGAAGATTCAACTGCTCGATCGCGATGAGCTTAAACAGTATATAAATTCAGATGTTTATCTGGGCGGCTATTACCGGGAAGATTGGGGCCATATTCAGCCGCTTAATCTCTGTATTGGTGAAGCCAAGGTGGCAGAGTCTCTGGGTGCGTTGATTTTTGAACAGACCAGGGTTACCGGTATTACCTATGGCGAAAATCCCGCCGTACAGACCGAAAAAGGCTCAGTGCGTGCCAATCATGTGATCCTCTGCGGCAATGCCTATATGGGCAATCTGGTGCCCTATCTGGATGCTCGAGTACTGCCTGCCACCAGCTGTGTTATAGGCACAGAACCATTAACTGAAGAGCAGCTACAGCAAACTATGGTGCGCGATGTAGCTGTTTGTGACTCGCGAACGGCGTTGGATTACTATCGGCTTTCAGCGGATAAAAGACTGCTATTTGGGGGGCTCTCCAATTATTCTGGCCTCGACCCCACCAATGCCACAGAGATTATGCGCGCAAAAATGCTCAAGGTATTCCCCAGCCTCAAAGAGGTAAAGATCGACTACAGCTGGTCTGGCCGAATGGGTATTAGCCTGCGTCGTATGCCCCAAATTGGCCGTATCAAAGATAGCAATGTGCTGTATATCAGTGGCTATTCTGGTCATGGGGTGGCGCCCACCCATATGACGGGACGTATTCTTGCCGAGGCCGTGGATGGAAATACCCAGCGCTTGGATATTATGAATAAAATGTTCCATCTGCCCTGGCCCGGGGGCAAATTACTGCGCAGGCCCGCTATGGCCATTGGCATGATGTACTATAAAACCCTCGACCGGTTTTAGTTTGAGCCAGCGCCCAGTATGCAGCCCTGGAATAGACCGCTTTTTCTATAGAGAGATCTCCTTTTAAGCTATAAAGGCAAATAAAGTGAAGAGTGATAGCTACAGAGATAAGTACAATCAGCACCTCCTGCACCCCTGGGGTGATCTGTCGGCACTGGGCGAAGATGACTCCAGCTCGGTAATTGTAAGGGGCGAGGGCGCCTATATCTTCGATGCCGAGGGTAATCGACTATTGGACGGACCAGCAGGCATGTGGTGCATGCAGGCAGGCTATGGTCGTCGTGAGATTGCCGATGCAGTGGCCGAGCAGATGATGACCCTAAGCTATGCCACTACCTTCTCATTGATTAATAATCGCGAGGTGGAGCTGGCTCAGCGCATTGCTGCCCAGACCCCAGGTGACCTCAATCGTATTTACTTTACCACTGGTGGCTCCACTGCTGTAGACGCGGCCCTGCGCCTCTGCCAGTTGGCTAGCAATATCCAGGGTGCGCCTCAGCGCAAACAGATTCTTACCCGAGAAAAAGCCTACCATGGCAGTACCTATCTCTCCGCCTCAGTCACCGGCAAAGAGCGGGATAAAACCGCTATGGATACGATTCGCGAAGGTGTGCATTTTTTATCAGCTCCCTGCCATTACTACTATCCTCAGTTTGAGACCGAAGCAGCATTCTGTGATTTTCTGATTGCTGAGCTTGAGGAGAAAATTCTTGAGATAGGCGCGGAAAATATTATGTGCTTTATCGCCGAGCCAATTCTGG
>Ga0209137_1003668_pt1 | contig 12685 bp, 15 predicted proteins | sample SaaInl5LU_22_DNA_FD_184642 | JGI IMG/M metagenome (GOLD analysis project Ga0209137, IMG submission 184642) | Marine microbial communities from expanding oxygen minimum zones in the Saanich Inlet - ESP_105LU_22_DNA (SPAdes) (version 2) | ecosystem: Environmental > Aquatic > Marine > Intertidal... | reverse complement strand
CCTTCGATACTCTTGCACAGGGTGACAGCTTTGGCTACGTGGCACAGCTTGTGGGCTACGCAGAGGGCGCTGGAAAGGATGTAGGTGGTTGGTGGGTAGTCAACAAAGCAAACGGACAGTTCAAGTATGTAGACGCCTCTGAGGGAGTGGACAAGGAAGCAGTACTATCTGACATCCAAGCTCTCGTGGACTACATTGATAACGATGAACCGTTTGAACGTTGCTATGAGCCAGTTGAAGAGACATTCTACCGTAAGAAGACAGGCAACTGGGTGTTACCATCAGGGTGTAAGTTCTGTAGCTTCAAGCATAAGTGTCACACTAACTTGCAGCCACGACCAAGCATCCCTAGTAAGTCAAAGAACCCACAAGAAGTAGACTACACATTCATAGCAGAGGAATACCTGAATGGCTAAAATAAGTATCAACGACACAGACTACTACACTGATGACTTTAATGAGGATCAGATAAAGATGTATAACGAGATACAGTTAGCATCTTCTGAGATGGATCGTCTAGCTTATACGCATCAAGTACTGTCAGCACGGCGTGAGAGCTTAGCTGGTATGATTGTACAGGCAGCAGAAGAACCCAAGGTTGATGGCTAGAAGATATAACTCACACATTCGTCTTAAGGGTCAAGTGCAACGCAGTGGTCTTGAAGTAGAGGCTGCTGCGTACCTCAAGGACAGACAGAAGATCGTAGCATACGAAAAGCTAAAGATCGAATGGGAAGATCTAAAGTACCGTACCTACACGCCTGACTTTGAGTTAGATAATGGTATTATAATTGAGATGAAGGGCTTGTTTTTGGCTGCAGATAGGCGTAAACACATAGAGATACAGCGACAGCATCCTACACTAGATATTCGTTTTGTATTTAGTAATGCTAATTCAAGGCTTTACAAGGGAGCCAAGAGTAGGTACTGCGATTGGTGTGATCAGAAGGGTTTCCAATGGGCGAATCGTGTGATACCTGAGGAGTGGCTGAAAGAAAAGGGTAAGCGTATGAAAGAGCAACGTGTCAAAGTAAAGAGGAGAGAGTAATGGCTTATGAGATTAAACCTGGTGATGTAGCTATAGTACTATCCCCTGTCATTGAGGATGGCGAATGGAACGGTAATATCAAAACAGGTATGGTGTTTGGTTCTGCTGGTTCTGAGGATGGCATGAGGGCTGCACTTGATGAGGCACTCACTATGTCTGCAGCACAGAAGTTCTTAGAGCTTTACCCTGATGCGTGGGAAGACTTCGCTGACTTGAGATCTGAAATAATGCAAGCCATGTTCCCTGATGAGTTTGCAGAGGCAGAGGAAGAGCTTGAAGCAGACAATGCTGTTGAAGTAGAGGGCAACGTCTACACACTAGGACGTTGGACTAAGACAGAGGGCAACGCATGAAGAGGTTCAGTGTTACCTTTGTTATTAATGTAGATAATAATAATAACATACTATCATCATACGAGGATAACCATGAGCAAGACATCTACGACTTGATAACAGATATTATCTATGATGTAGATGATGTGGAGATAGAGAACTTATATGTTAAGGAGAGAGCATGATTACACAGGAAGATATTGATGCCTTTGCGGATATGATGGATGTTAGTCCACAGGATTATTCGTACTGGGTAGAAGGTAAGATCGTCACAGAAGGCGAGACACGCTTAGTTGAGAACACACTAGGCTTAGTAGGCGAAGCAGGTGAGGTAGCAGAGAAGATCAAGAAGATGCTGCGTGACTCTAACAAGGTCTCACCAGATGAGATTGTAAAAGAGTTAGGTGACGTTGTGTTCTATGCTACAGCCCTAGCCAACTACTTTAACAGTGACCTTACAGAGGTACTACAAGCCAACATGGATAAACTAAACAGCCGTGCAAGACGTGGCGTTATTAAAGGATCAGGTGATAACAGATGAGCAATCAATTACCAACAGACTACCAATCATTCATTCACAAGTCACGTTACGCTAAATACTTTGACGGTGAAGGCCGTGAGTCATGGAGCAAGACAGTAAGCCGCTACATGGATAACGTAGTGCGCCGTGTGACAGGTGATAACTCTTACATTGATGACATTGAGCAGGCTATCTTGGGTCAAGAGATCATGCCATCTATGAGAGCTATGATGACAGCAGGCCCAGCGCTTGATCGTGACAACACTGCAGGCTACAACTGTTCGTACCTACCCGTAGATGACCCTAAGTCCTTCGATGAGGCTATGTACATTCTCCTCTGTGGTACTGGTGTCGGGTTCTCCGTTGAGCGCCAGTTCATCAGCAAGCTCCCAGAGGTGCCTGAGCTCTTCGAGAGTGAGTCTGTCGTTGTCGTTAAGGACAGTAAGGAAGGTTGGGCTAAAGGGTTCCGTCAAGTTCTTGCTCTCCTATGGGCTGGTGAAATCCCTAAGTGGGATGTCTCTCGTGTACGTCCCGCCGGTGCAAGACTAAAAACGTTTGGCGGTAGAGCGTCAGGCCCAGCGCCTCTCGTAGAACTATTTAACTTTGCTGTGTCTACCTTCAAGGCGGCACAAGGACGCAAGCTTAGCTCTATGGAATGTCATGACCTGATGTGCTTCATTGGTCAGATCGTTGTCGTAGGTGGTGTACGCCGCTCAGCTATGATCTCATTGTCTAACCTGAGTGATGACCGTATGCGTCACGCTAAGTCAGGACAGTGGTGGGAAACAGCTGGACATCGTGCCTTGGCTAACAACTCTGTATCATACACTGAGAAGCCAGACATGGAAACATTCATGCGTGAGTGGTTGTCTCTGGTTGAGTCTAAGTCTGGTGAGCGTGGTATCTTCAACCGTGAAGCATCAAAGAAGCAAGCAGCTAAGTTTGGTAGGCGTGATCCTAACTATGAGTTTGGTACAAACCCTTGTTCTGAAATAATCTTACGGCCATATCAGTTTTGTAACTTAACGGAGTGCGTAGTACGTGCAACGGATAGCATTGAGGATCTTGAGCGTAAGGTAAAGCTGGCTACGATCTTGGGTACGATTCAGTCTACCATGATTAAGTTTCCCTACCTGCGTAAGGTATGGCAGAACAACACTGCAGAGGAACGGTTGCTTGGCGTATCTATGACAGGCATCATGGACAACCCTCTTATGACAAACAAGAATCAAGGATTGGATAAGACACTTGAGCATTTACGATCCATCGCTGTGGCTACTAACGCTGAGTGGGCTGAGTTGCTTGGCATCCCTGCTAGTGCTAGTATCAGCTGCGTTAAACCTTCGGGTACAGTATCACAACTGGTTGATTCTGCTAGTGGAATTCATGCTCGTCATAGCCCCTATTATATTCGTACTGTCCGTGGTGACAACAAAGATCCTCTGACACAGTTCATGATTGACCAAGGCATTCCTAATGAGCCTTGCGTTATGAAGCCTGACTCTACTGTAGTGTTTAGCTTCCCAGTGAAGTCACCTGAGCAGGCAGTGACACGTAACGACATGACAGCAGTAGAGCAGCTTGAGTTGTGGCTGACTTACCAGCGACACTGGTGCGAACATAAGCCTAGCGTGACTATCTCAGTTCGTGACTCTGAGTGGCTATCTGTAGGTGCATTCGTGTACAAACACTTCGATGAGATGTCAGGTGTATCATTCCTGCCACACTCAGATCATACCTATCAGCAAGCACCTTATCAGGACTGCACTAAGGAAGAGTATGAAGAGATGCTTGCCAAGATGCCTGACAGCATTAACTGGGAAGAGCTTAACGACTACGAGAACGAAGATAACACAGTGTCCATGCAGACTATGGCTTGCTCTGGTGACAGCTGTGAGATAGTGGATCTAGTATGAGTTACGTAATATTAGGTACATCACAATGTGAGTTCTGCACTAAGGCGAAACATTTGATGCGAGAGAAGAGGGTAGGCTTCACGGCCTACTCGCTTGACGATCCAAGTAGCAGGTGGCTGTTGACACTTGTTAAGAAAGCAGGTATGAAGAGCGTACCACAAGTATGGGACAACAACGGTGACTACATAGGTGGTTACACAGAACTAAAGGATAAACTAGGATGATTGAGTTTGTATTATACTTCTTTTTGGCTGTAGGTTTACTAGAGACTACAGTTGATGTAGGAACTAAGACTTACGATATTGTAAGCACTACTGTGCAAGAGGTCTTGGCTGACGAAGAGCACTCTACAGAGCAGGAATACTAAGAGTAAAGGCTCAGCGTTACGGCGCTGGGCTTTCCTTTAAAGTAGGAGTATGTAATGAGTAAATGTAGAACTTGTAAGGTAACCTTGTCAGATGATAACTGGTATCCTTCTAGGCAGAAATATAACATACGTGTTTGTACACCTTGTACAAAACGTCAGGCTGCTAAGTCTTGTAAGACATCTAATCCAAACCGTATGTATGTTAATGGTAAATATATACATAAAAACCATCCATTGCATAAACCGGGAAGATATAAAACGTTTAATGATGCAGCCTTTGAAGGTACTTACAAGCTAAGTAATATCAAAGAAGGTTATGTTTACGCTATAACTAATAAGGCATGGCCTGGTTGGGTTAAGATAGGTATGGCTATTGATGCAGAGGAACGTTTAAGTGGTTATCAAACGAGTAGCCCCATGCGTGACTTTGTATTGGAACACTACGTTGCGTCTAGTGACAGGCGAAAGTCAGAGGGAGAAGCTCATACTAGGGCATTAGCTTTGGCTACTGACGCTAAGGGTGAGTGGTTTAAACTATCAGTAGAACAAGCAATAACAATACTGGATAATCTGGATGAACAACATCGAACCGTTATCAAAGCCGACACGCACGAGAAGGAAGACAACCTACAAGGGAGCCTCTTCTAAGCCTACCTCTGGCATCTTACCCAAGACTGAGAATCAGGGTAAGCTAATCAATGCCATTGCCTCTAGCAAGCAGGTGCTTATCCTTGGCCCAGCTGGTACTGGTAAGACTTACGTTACAGCTACCTGTGCAGCAGACTTGTATACACTCAAAGAGATTGACAAGATTGTTATCACACGCCCTCACGTAGCTGTAGGTAAAGACATTGGGTTCCTGCCAGGTACGCTTGAAGAGAAAGCACAACCATGGGCGTTGCCTGTGTTAGACGTACTGGTAAAACATCTAGGGCGTGGTGCTGTCGATACAGGTCTCAAGAATGGTAACATTGAAGTGGCTACTCTGGCGTTGATGCGTGGGCGTAGCTTTGATGATGCTTTCATTATAGTAGATGAAGCACAGAACATTGAGATACCAGAGATCAAGATGCTGTTGACACGTGTAGGTGAAGGCAGTACTATTGTACTCAATGGTGACATCCAGCAGTCTGATCTTAAGGGTACGTCTGGTCTAGCTAAGATCATTCATCTCTCAAAGAAGCACATGCTAGATGTACCAGTAGTAGAGTTTGGCATTGAGGACATTGTACGTAGTGGTATATGTGCTGAGTGGGTCAAGGTATTTATGAAGGAAGGTCTGTGAAGTTAGAACAAGAAGCGAAAGCACACGTAGAAGGTACACGTATCAAGTTCTATGATGAGTTAGCCCAACATGCTGAAGCATTGGAGAACCACATCAAGAGTAATCTGTGGCAGAGTGACGAAAGGAACAAAGCACTAGAGCATCTTATAGCTACGGTACTATGGGCAAGACACTGTGTTAAGAAACACGGTTCACAATAAAGAAAAGGGGAGCTTAGTGGCTCCCCTCTCTCATTTACATCCTAGACATTGCATCGTAGATACCGTCTAGGTAATCTATGTACTCTATGTATAGTGCTAGTTCTTGGTAGCTCATATCTAAAGGATCAGAGACTTCTATACCACGTCTTTCTTTTAGTAGTCTCTTGGCTTCTCTTCGTACTTCCTTTGATACCTTTTTCTCAGCTGTCATGGCAAGTGCAAGTTTAGCATTCTCTATGCCAGTCCCCCCAGCCTTCATGTACTTCCTGTACTCACCCTTTGTATCAGAGACCATGCGCCGTAGGCTTTCTCTCTTCTGAGTAAGATTACCTTCCTTAAACGCTTTCGTCCTAAGGAGTCGTTGTGCCTTTTTCTCTAGTACAGGCGCTATCATTGTATTGAATGCCCTATCGTAACCCGCAACCTTAGTTCTTTCAGAAGCCTGCCAAGGGAACATCTCAGCCATTGAGTATGCTTTCTCTGTAGCTGTTCTACCAGGCAGAATAGTTAAACCAAAGATACGTGCAAAGGGGTTAGCATCGTAGACATCCCCCTCACGTGTAGCAACTCTAAGCTCCTCACCTGTGATACCATCTATCTTATCATCAAACATCTCAAAGATATTATCCACGTATTTAGAGGCTGACAGAGAGAATGTTTCAGCTGCAGAATCAGCCTGCCGTACATCCTTTGCTGTATCTGTACCCATAGCGAAGCCTGCTATCTTATTGACTGCATCTAGAGGTCGAGTAAACCCTGCGGTAAAGTTACCCGCTATCTTAGCTAAGCCTCTAGCATTTGCTGCACGAGCACTGGGGTCTTGATTTAAAATAATATCTAAAAGATTATTTATATCATTACCAAACTGGGCGTCACGAGCAAGCTGTCCTACTGCTAGTTGTGTACCCATCTCTTGTATCAGCTCTTTAGGGACATCTTCATCACGTATCATCATATTAACAATACGTCCTGCAGCAAGAAATGCAGAGAAAGGGTAGGTGTTTTTAGCGTCTATAATAGTTCCGCCCCCTACGTCAATATAATTATAAGCTAGACCTTTCTTACGGCGCTCTTCATCAAATGCAGCAGCTGCACCTAAAGCAGTCGTACCAACCAGCATACGTGCAAAAGCTTCTTGCTCAGTCAGAGTTGAAGAAACATCTTTGCCCAAAGCCTTTTTACCAGACTTCGATATGAACTTAACTAATAATTCAGGTGCAGCCAAAGGAGACCACTGATAGGCAGTACCTATTACGTTATTAAAGAATCTACCAAACGGTAGAATAGTGCCTAAGCCAGGTGAGTTAGATACTACTTCTACAGCTTTAGCTAAGCTTCTAGTAATCTCTGGTTGGTTCTTAGCAGTGTAGTCTTTAGAGTATACAGATTTAAGAGTTGTATCAAGAGCAGCACCCATCACCTCATCATCAAGCAGCTGAGAATCACCAGAAGCTAGTACCTCTCTAAAGGTCTTATTATGCTTTAGCCTTACAGCTTTATCTATCTCAGACATAAACATTTGAGACTTAGTAAATGTATCCTGAACTCTTACACCTGTAATAGTATTAGCTGCATTAGCTAGGGCTTCCACGTTTTTATAGACAGCGCTTTTAGGATCAATACCATGACGTACAGCATTCTGATCGACACCACCAGCCATTGTTTCAAACAAGGCTTTCTTAATATCAGGATTCTCTTCTAGTAATTCTAGATACGCATCACGTGTTGTATAGGGATCAAATAAGTTACGCATCTTTTGACCCTGCAAAGCAGTCAAGGCAGACATTCTTTGGAAGGACTGTTTAGCAGCCTTAGGGTCAATAGCTATCTGAGCTACACCTCGTGCTCCATACAAGCCTGCATTGAATATGTCAGCAAGTGTTTGTCCTGCAGCAAAAGTTCCATAGCCTACCACGTTGAGTGCCGTAGTTGCGGGTGAGGATACAAGCAAACGCTTCCATACACCTTGGGTATACTTGAGGTATTCTTTCTTCTCTGATGCTGTTGTGTTCTCCTCCACGTTTTTCATTGTAGCTTCTAGTGCATCACTACTTGCAACTATAGAAGCATCAAGTGTCTTACGCAGTTGTGACATCACGTTAAGCTTTTTAGCAGCATCGCTAGTATCATACGCAATCAAGTCACTCAGGTTAATACCTACCTCATCTAACTCACCTAGCTTAATATTAGTGTACTTACTAATGAGTTTATTTGCTGCTTGCAGATCTTCCTGTGGCATAAAACGTATCACGTTTGTAATGAAGTCTGTAGTTTTTAAGTTACGGTCTACCTTGTATCCCATATCCTTTACTACTTTACCTACGCCACCCTTGCCATCTTCACCAATGATAATATGCTTAACTAGCTGAGCAGTTACACCACCCTCATCCTCAAAGTACTGCCCCATGGCTACCTTTTCAGCCCATGTATTTACTGAATCGACTACAGCCTTCGATGCTTTCTTTGCAGCTTTAGCTTCCATAAAAGGAGAAGACTTTTTAATAACATCATTAGTTACTTTTTGAAGAGGATCTGTTGTATCAGCAAGACCTGATGCACCACTAAACTTACCAAAACCTAACTGTGCAGCACCAGCAATCCCCCCTAAGAAAGAGGAGAACAATGTCTGAGAAGCACTGTATGATTCTTGAGCATTAACTTCAAGGTATGCGTTCTGTATCATGACATCGTTAAGCACAGCTGCACTGGCATCCAAAGCAGTAGTAGCATATAAAGACTTTTTAGCAAAGGCATCCTTACGTCCCATAAGAAAGTCACGCTCTGCCCTAGATGCTATAGCCTGTGGCCCTTGCTCTGCAACCTGTGCCTCTACCCTAGCTGCAATCTTTTTAGCCTGCTGTTTTGTGTATCCCTTGGATAGCGCTTTATTGGTAGCCAAGATTCCTGCTTCTTTAGCTGCCTTTTTTGCTGCTTCTTTTGTAGCTCCGCTCTCTAATGCTTCTTGACCTGCTTTCTTTACAAGCTCTTTTACAGTTGCCTTACCTGCAGCAGACACACCCCCAGCAGCAACACGTGCAGTACCCCCTGTCAATAGCCCTAAGTAGTTCGTAGGATCTACAGCAGCAGCTGTTATGTAATCCCATACACCCTCAACAGCACCCATCGCACCATCATTAACAAAGACGTTACCTAGTTGATCGTAGATCTGGTAAGCTTTTCTGGCCTTTGTTTTATTTGCTGCGTCTGCTTTACCTATAAAGCGAACCTCCCCAGCAGTAGACACGGTGTTAGCATTAAACCAACGCATATGTTCCACAAAGTCTTCTACAACGTTTTCGTCTTCCATCTCATTATAATCTACTCCCTTACGAGCAATCATGTAGTCTCGTATAGGGTTTACATACTTCTCAGATTTAAGATCATCCTTAGTTAAGGTCAGGCTTTTATCAATAACAAACTCAGGCTCATCCATCTGTACACCAGTAGGAGTAGCAAGTTTATTACGGTACTCTTCTAGATACAGTTTCTCAAGATCCATTAGCTAAAGCCTTCTCTTCTTCTTCACGCCGCATCTTATCTTGCATAGCTGTTATGGGGCCAGGGCCAAACTCATTAAACATCTCTATACGAGACTCTCTTGTATCCTGCCCTCCTTCTTCAATAGCCTTTCTGATCTTAGCCTCTATTGCAGTATCATCCTCTCCTACTACAAAAGAGCCATCACGCATGGCAGCTACTCTAGTTGCTCTTTCCATAGCGTCAAAGACAGGGCCAGTACCAAAGCGTTCCACTAACTCCTCTTGAGTGGGTGCTCCCTCTGCTCCCTCTTTCATTAGCATTGTAAGCTCATTAACATCATTAGATGTAGTAGCTGTTTCTATTCTCGCTCTTGTTTTTTCTGCAAGTGCTTCAGCTTCAGCAGCGGCAGCAGCCTGTTCAGCTTCAAACTTAGCAGCAGCAGCCTCTCTTTCAGCATCTACTTCTGCTTGAGTCTTGCCGCCAAACTCAACCTGTAGTTCTGCGTAGTAGTCTACACCTAAAGCCTCTACTATTTGGTCTCTTGCATATTCACTCTCTAGGATACCAGAGTTTTTATACCTACCAAAGTAACGTCTATACTCACGTTTCATAGCCTCTTTACGTATTTTATCCTGCAACCCAGCGCGGTCACTAGGTTCTAGTAAAAGATTATCCCACTCTGACTTTCTATTGCGAAGATCAGTTGCTGCTGCTGTTACTACATCTTCACTCATCTGTGACTGCTCTTCAAACCCAAACTTATCTAGGTCTTGTAAGTTGATAGTAGCTTCTGGGATAAGTGATCTATACTCTTCGCCTTTAGCCAGTCTATTGATCTCAGCTACAGTCATACCATTACCAAAGTCCTGCTCAGCAAGCTTTTGCTTGGCACGATCCTTAGCACCAAAACCAAACAGTTGTCCCACAGTGCTTGTATCATCTTCTACTTTAGGTAGTTTGCTTCCTATCTTAGCACCATAAGTAATGTTAGCATATTCTTCTAGAGACATATCAGCAAACTCATCGCTCACAACAAGGTCTGATAGTTCTATTCCGGGGATATTAATGATGGCGTTTATGTCTTCCTTACCTAACTTTCCACCCATTCCAGGCTGGTTAGCAGCAGTCTGTAACTTATCAAGTAAGTCTTTAACACCTGCAGCACCAGAGGCCATAGCGCTCTTTACAATATCCCTGCCGTTAGGTACAGCAGCCATGTATGCTTCTGCTTGTCTACCATAAGCAGCAGCCTGCTTAGCTCTGTAAGTACGCTCTTGAATTACGGCTGCGTTGCGCTCCGCTGCAGCTTCTTGCTTCTCTTTGTAAGCCTTAGCCTCTGCTCCACGCTCTTCAATACCTTCTGTGACTTCACCTAAAAAGGCTGCGCCAAATGCTTTCCAATCAAATGCCATGTCTTAGCCCCTTGCCATCAAACCCGTAGGTTCTTCTTCTATAGTTTCTACAGGAGCCATGTCTTCCATGGGCTCTTCTTCTATGGCTTCTTCCTGATCTACTAAGTCACGAAGCATTGCTTTACCGGGATCTTCTGCATCGTCACCCTCTTCAAGCAGGTACTTGTTAGCAAGTAACAGGAAGCGTTGCTTCTCTTTCTCTTCTGCTTTCTTCTTAGGATCAGCGTTTGTGTCTTTGGCAGTAATACCCATAGACGCAAGAGCCTGCTTCAAGAACGTGTGAATAACAGGGGCTACCAGCATACCCGCATCAACTGTGTGCAGCCCACGAGTTACACCCTGTAAGTAGATACTCTCTACGATAGGGGCTAGGGGTACACCAGCTTCACACAAAGCACCAAAGTCATCAAGCACCTCTTGGTTAGCAAGCTTATTAATGTAGAACTTTGTAACGTCCTCAATGTCTGCCATCTCTGGTGGCTGCTCCCATGGGACGTTGTTAGGTTCCATGGTTAGGGACTGGCCTGGAATAGGTCTATCAAAAAAGTCTTGTTCCATAATTATACCTTACTTAGTGAATCCAGCGCCAAAGTAGAGACCTACGATAGCTGATACGATGTGTGTGTCTAGGGGTGTGATAACGAAACCACGTGCTGCCTGCCATTGTACTGTACCGTCACCGCCAAACAGCCAGTTAAATAAGCCACCATGTACTTCAGTGTAACCTACGATAACACTGACCTCAGGATACCATACAGCAACTAGCTTTGGCAAGACTATAATAGCAAAGATTGAAGATAAGGCTATGAGCCTACGTGTCCATGCGAAGTGTGTGTCAGTCTTGCCATGATCTCTGGCTTCCTGCATACCACTAATCATCATCTCTTGCTGTCTAGCTTTATTCTTAGTGTTCTGTCCCCAGATAGACATGACTGCGCCTAGCACTGTGGAGAAGAGCATTGTGATAAGTTCTAGGGGAAGACCAAACATTAGTTACCAAGAGCCTTTTTAATAGCGTCTGTGTATTTAGTACCTTTAGTACCAAACGCATCTGTACCTACCTGACCTGTAAACAAGTATTCTTCTGCAGCAGTAGCTCCTTGGTTGTGAGCGTAGCCCAGTATACCTAACTTCTCTGCTGCTGTCATGTTTCTGTATTTCTCAGAGTTGATGGTTAGGTGCTTATGGTTCTTTTCGGTATACGCTTTGAAAGCTCTATCTTGTAATTCAGAGTCTTTTCTAAATGCTTCACGAGAAGCAGCATCATGACCTAAAGTAATACCTAAAGCTCTAGCCGCATCTTTCTTGGCAGCTGCACCCATTTGATAGCGACCATCATAGTGATCCCCAGAACCCCCTTTTATGTCGTACTTGTTACCACTTTCAATCTTACCGACTTCATTCTCAAAGACAGATAAGTTAAAGTCTGTCAGGATGTCTTCTACTTCAGCAGAAGGTACAGGCCAATCAGGATACACCACAGACGTTCCATTGGTTAAGAGATCTGCTACTTCTTGTGTTAATTCTCCCGTAATGGGTAAGTCATTTGCAGACTGAAACTTCCTGAGCGCCCTTTTTGTTCCTCCTCCTATTGCACCATCTACACCGTTAGGCTTGTATCCCATATCCGATAGAGCTTGCTGTACACTTTTTATGTTGGATGCAGTTGTATCTGTAGATACAGCGACTTTAACAGGGTCTCTGTTACTTCTAACGATAGGTGTATCTAATCCTTCCGGTCTAGCTTTAGGACGTGTCATAAGCCCTTCACCTGTTTCTGCATCAGCAGTAGTACCAACACTACCATAGCCCTCTGCACCACCTAAGTTACGTGGGTCTGCACCCTCAAACACACGCTCTTCTATAGGTACACCTGACTGGTAGAACTCACGATCAGGATCTTCTGAGACAGGTGCTGGAGCTTCTGGGTCTGTAGCAGTCTTTAAGAGCTTACCCATATCTGAGATCATACCAGGTAAAGTAACCTTCTCACCTGGGCGAATCAAGTCAGGGTTCTTGATCTGTGGATTAGCATCAATGACAGCCTGTACAGGTAGACCCTTCTCTTCTGCAATGGCAGTGAGAGTGTCACCAGCCTTAACTTCAATCTCTTCTACAGTGATAG
>Ga0209137_1003667_pt1 | contig 12685 bp, 9 predicted proteins | sample SaaInl5LU_22_DNA_FD_184642 | JGI IMG/M metagenome (GOLD analysis project Ga0209137, IMG submission 184642) | Marine microbial communities from expanding oxygen minimum zones in the Saanich Inlet - ESP_105LU_22_DNA (SPAdes) (version 2) | ecosystem: Environmental > Aquatic > Marine > Intertidal... | reverse complement strand
TATATTCTAATTTTAATTTTAGGAGAAAAGTACACCGCCATAGTAAATTCATTTACTGGATTGCTATTTTTGAAGGCAAGTCCTAACTTAACACCTACCGAAATTCGATTACCGTAATAAATGCCTGAATAAACACCAAAAGCAGGGAAATAGAAATCTTCACGAATGGCTAGAGTTGTAAAATTACCCCCATGCTCTAAAAAGAGTCTTTCATGTATTTTTTGGTCGAAAGAAACATACACCCAATAATGCAGAGAGTGTGCGGCCCCATCAATAGTGTACGCTATTTTCTCTCCAACAATTGTTTTTGCAATATTTGAGTCATAAGTATTCACCCCCGCATTCCAATAATTGCCTTTTTGGTTTTTGTATTTCACGCCAACAGAAGGCAAACCTATGCCTTGCTTAATCTCCAAATATAGCTTTCGGGGTTTTTTCTCTTGCGCCAAAAGATAAGCGGGCAACAGTAAAAGAAGAAGTAGTTTTTTCATTCTTTCTTGGCTTTGAGTTCTTCTATTTCTTTTTTGAGGTCAATAATGTAGAGGGTGAGCTCTTCTACTTTTCGCAATAGCAAGTCGTCCATTTCCCCCACTTTATAGCCTTCTTCTTTAAAGGTTTGGGCAGAAGGCACTTCTGGCAAATGTTTGTGCTCTTGTATAAAGGCTTCTACTTCTTCCAATGGCTTTAAGTCATAATCATTTTCAAACACATAATCAGAATTAGGCACGTCGGCAATTACTTTCAGCTCCTCACACAATATACCGCCATTAACCATTAGTTTATAGCCATCGGTATCAACAATGGAGTTGTTATACTTTTCCTTTACACCAATAAGAACTGTCCCATCAGATTGCATTGCGAGAATAAATCCTGTTACTGTTCCAAAGCCTGCGTTAGTATTTCTGAAGTATAGATTGCCCTTAATGTTTGCATAAGTATTATAATAAGCTGAGGAATTAGAAATAGAAAAATATCCATTGCCAGAATATGGTGAGCCAATTTTAAGACTTGAATTGGAGGATATTTGAGTATTTCCGTTTACATGTAATTTATCTTGAGGATTTGTCGTTCCAATACCTACATTGCCATTGCTGGCTTTGATTGTCATTCGTGTATTTCCATTAGTATTGAGCTTTAAATTGTGCGAACTATATGAGCTAAACCCACCATAATATGAGTAAACATCTTTATTAAAAATAAAGCGTGGCCTATCGGTATAAATATGCGCAAAAGATTCATTAAAAGGTCCCAATCTAATGTAACCGTCTTGGGTGTCAAATTGATTATACGTTGGAAGACTTTGTGCTTGTGAAAATGTGTTTGTAAAAACAACAAAGAATAATGCTGAATAGTAAAAGTGCTTTTTCATTTTTTTTAAGTTTATTTAGTTAAATTATAAATAAACTTGGGCTAAAGTCTGTCGAATATACGTTTTTTCTTTTAATTTAGGTTTATTTTGCATAATAATTAGTTGTGTTTTTATGAGGCTTTTTACCATAGACGATTTTATAGACTTATATTCTAAAAGTAGGCAAAGGGGATTTGATTATCTAATGTCGAAGCTTTCCTTTAATAAATTATCTAGAACAAAAAGTGCGTTTAACCAAGATGAAATAATACATTCAAATTGGTGGATTGTACCTTTGGTTAGAAAAAGATGGAATCGGTTAATCAGTGGAAATGAAAATATAATTTATGAAGAATTTCTAGTAAACGAAGTTCTTTCAAACGACAAAAAAATTAAGATGCTGTCTGTTGGCAGTGGCGTTTGTAGTCATGAACTGGTACTTGCAAAAAGTCCTCAATTTAAAGAAATCACATGTGTTGATTTAGCACAAAACAGGTTAAATGAAGCTAAAAAAATAGCCGATAAAAATGGGTTGAAAAACATTCAGTTTGAATGTGCAAATATTTATAACCATTTAAAAAAAGGGATTAAATATGACATCATATTTTTTCATCAATCCCTACATCACTTTGATTCTATTTCGGAGTTTATCTCTGATTCTATTTGTAATTCCTTAACTCCAAATGGAAAACTAATTATTAATGAGTTTGTAGGGTCAACGCGACTCCAATTTCCCAAAAATCAAATTAAGGCCATTAATGACGCTTTGAAAATCATACCTAAAAAACATAGAAAACGGTTTAAAACAGCCTTGTATAAAAACAAGTTTTATGGCTCTGGACTAATCCGAATGATTCAGGCTGACCCTTCTGAATGCATTGATTCTATTAATATAATGCCTAGCATTTACAAGAGTTTTAATCCCCTTGTAGAAAAACCTTATGGTGGAAATATACTTATGAATGTATTGAAAGATATTTCTCATCATTTTGTCGAAATGAACGATGAAAAAGAAAAAATACTTTATGACTTATTCGAGTTTGAAGATGATTATTTGAAATCCAACACATCAGATTTCATTTTCGGAGTTTATCAAAAAAAGTCTTTCTAATAAGCCCTTTGGTTTCGTCCTTCCACGTAATAGACAAAAGATTTGTTAACTACTCTGTTGCCCCCTACTGTTGGGTAATCGCCTGTGAAGTACCAATCGCCTGTATTATTAGGGCAAGAGTCGTGCAAATCTTCAATAGTTTGGTAAATGATGTTTACCTCAGCATTAATGTCTTGTGGACGTAGCAAGTGGGCTATTTTTTCAGAAATCTGATCGGCACTGAAGGGTTTGTATATGGCCTGAACATGATTGACAGATTCGCTAGTTGGCAGTGCTAAGTCCGCCAAACACTTTTGGTAAACCTCATCTATAAGTCCTTCTTGTCCGCTTTCTTTTAACAATGCAATGGCAGCCTGAAAGGCAATAAAGTCGCCCAGCTTAGCCATGTCTATACCATAGCAGTCGGGGTAACGAATCTGAGGCGCTGAGGACACAATAACAATCTTCTTAGGGTTTAGCCTATCGAGAATACGCAGAATACTTTGCTTTAAGGTTGTTCCTCTAACAATGCTATCGTCTATCATCACCAAATTGTCCGTTGGCTTTACGGTACCATAGGTAACGTCGTAAACGTGTGCCACTAAATCGTCTCGGCTATCGTCTTGGGTAATAAAGGTCCTTAGTTTAGCGTCTTTGATGGCAATCTTTTCAGCGCGAATGTTTGCCGACATAATGTCTTTAATGGCCTCTTGCGTAGGGCTTTCCAATGCTAATATGGCTTTGGTTTTTTCTTCATTTAAGGCGCTATTCATGCCCTTCATCATACCATAAAAAGATACTTCTGCAGTATTGGGTATAAACGAAAATACCGTGTTTTTTAAATCGTAATTTATGCAATCGAGAATGGTTGGGCACAGTTTAAGTCCCAAACGCATTCGTTCTTTATAAATATCTTGGTCGTTGCCCCTTGAAAAGTATATGCGCTCAAAAGAACAGGCTTTTCGTTCCAACTCAGGGATAATTGATACCTCTTCAAAACTGCCGTCTTTTTTAATAATTAGCGCATGGCCAGGTTTTAATTCCTTAATGCTTTCAACAGGCACATTAAAAGCCGTTTGTATCACTGGGCGTTCGGAAGTAGCCACTACCACCTCATCGTCTGCATAATAATAGGCCGGACGTATTCCAGCAGGGTCACGAAGCACAAAAGCATCTCCATGTCCAACAATGCCACTCATCACATAACCGCCATCCCAATGTTTAGAGGAGTTTACAAGAACTTCTTTCATATCCATTTCATCGGCAATAACTGATGAAATCTCTTTTTTGCTATACTGTTCTCTTTGGTCGTAATAGATGCGGTCATTTTCTACATCTAAGAAATGCCCTATTCTTTCCAAGATGGTTACGGTATCGGCTTTTTCTTTGGGGTGCTGCCCCAGCTCTACCAACTGATTAAATAGCTCATCTACGTTCGTCATGTTGAAGTTTCCAGCCAGCACCAAACTACGTGTCCGCCAATTGTTTTGACGTAAAAAAGGATGGCAGTGTTCTATGCTGTTGCCACCATAGGTGCCGTATCGTAAATGCCCTAAAAGTACTTCTCCAGTAAAGGCTAAATTTTCTTGAAGCCATTGAATGTCTTTAAACTTTTCGGGGTCGTTTTGCTGTAAATTCACAAAGCGCTGATTGACGTAATCGAATAAATCTTGAATCGGCTTGCTAGCGTTAGAACGGTGACGACTAATGTATCGGCTTCCTACAGGAACATCTAGTTTGATAGTGGCTAAACCAGCACCATCTTGTCCTCTGTTGTGTTGCTTTTCCATTAGCAAGCACATTTTATTTATTCCGTAAAGGGGTGAGCCGTATTTTTCGGCATAAAACTCCAAAGGTTTGCGTAGTCTTAAAAAAGCAATTCCACATTCGTGTTTTATGGCGTCACTCATAGTGTTGTATTAGTTGAGAAGGCAAATGTAATTCATTTATAGTAAAAAGTCAGACTTTTTCATGCCCAACCAATCCAATACGTTTTTGTGCCAAATATCTTTTCCCTCCTGTTGGCTAAGAACACCCGTTTCTATGGCATAATCCAAAACTCTTCCAGGGTATGACGTTCCTACGCCTTCCATTTCCCCTAAGGGATATGGGTCGTCTAAGCCCATCATTATTTGGCTTGCTCCGACCCGCTTTTTAAGCAACTCTAATGTGTGGGTATCGTGTACTAAAGTATCAAAATATAGGTTTTTGTGCCCTAAGGTTTTTCTAGGGTCTTCTAATTTTTCGAATATGTCCGGACGGCCATCAAACCCTTGTATTCTTCTGCCGTAATTGGCAATGCCCAACATCCCGCCATGGGCAAAACTGGCACGTATGTTGTGGTATTTATTTGGTAGGTTTCGGAGTGTATAAAGGTGTAAGGTGTCAGCACATTGGGCCATCATCCATATCAAATGAAACCGCCAGTATTGGTTTTTTAATGCAATCATTTTCTCCCCATCATAAGGGTGAATTTGTAAGGCTAATCCATATTCATTTGCTAATTCGTAAATCGGGTCTACATCTGCTTCGGCGGTAGATAGCCATTCTCCATTTTTATTTAAAAAATGAGTGGGCAAGCAAAGTACTTTTAAGCCGAGTGTGTTTACACAGCGGTCAATCTCTTTTAGTGCATGATCCATGTACAAAGGCTGAACCACAAAACCACAAGTAAATTTATCCGGATGTTCGTGTTGAATAGACGCATTAAAGTCATTTTGAAAACGGATAGCATCGATACAATCTTGTTCTTCCCAACCGTTGCAGTAAAGCTGTGATAAACATAACATGACACCATGATCGATGTTATATTTTTGCATCCATTCTATTTTTTCTTTAATAAAAAAACTGGGTTCACTGATTGGTCTAAACCAATCGCCTTGTCGCATAAACTTTTTGTCATCATCAATCCAAAAAAGTTTCTTTTCCTTCAGAAATTTAGGAATCTGTGAGGGCTCTGGCAATATATGCCCATGTCCATTTATTCGCATATTTAAATATACTTTTTATCTGCCTCCATCACATGACCGCAATTGTCACAGGTACGCAATTCTTCGGACGAATAAAACTCTTTAAAACGCCCTAAAAAATCTTTTTCAATGTTTGTTAAAGGAAAGCGATACTCATGCAGCTTATGGTTGCATTCATCACAAAACCACATCAGCCCGTCTGACATGGCGTCTTTTCTAACCAGTTCTATTACCAGACCAACCGTGTTCTCTCCACGCATTGGCGAGTGCGGAATATTAGATGGCAACAAAAATATTTCGCCTTCTTTAATCGGTATATCAACTGCTTTGCCGTCTTGCTGAATGCGAACATTTATATCGCCCTCAAGCTGATAAAAGAGTTCTTCACTTTCATTAAAATGATAGTCTTTTCGAGCATTGGGGCCGCCAACAATCATGACAATGAAATCGCCTGCCTCTACATACAGGTTTTTATTTCCAACGGGTGGTTTGAGCAAATCTCTGTTGTCTTCAATCCATTGGTGTAAATTAAACGGTTGTTTGAATGACATAGGTATTGAAATTGATTAGTCAAGCAATTTACACAAATTTGGCTATTTTTGGCTTTATGAATTTAGACTTATCTAATAAAAATGCTCTGGTTTGTGGAAGCACCCAAGGAATTGGTAAATCTTCAGCTTTGGCTTTAGCCAAAATGGGCGCAACGGTTTTTCTTATGTCAAGAAACGAGTCCTCTCTTCAGAGTGTTCTGAACGAGCTGGATACTTCAAAGGGGCAAAAGCACGCTTATTTCTGTGCTGATTTTTCGGATGTTGAAAGCGTGAAATCAGTGGCCAGCAAGCTAGACAGCTACGACATACATATACTCATCAATAATACAGGAGGACCAGCAGGCGGCCCTATTTCTGATGCTAAAACAGATGACTTTGAAGCCGCTTTTAGAATGCACTTGGTGTGTAATCAAATACTTAGTCAGGCCGTTTTGCCGAGCATGAAATCCGCATGTTATGGAAGAATTGTCAATGTTATTTCTACTTCTGTAAAAGTCCCGATTAATGGCTTAGGGGTTTCGAATACTATTCGTGGTGCAGTGGCTAGTTGGGCAAAAACAATGGCCAATGAAATGGGGCAATTCGGCATCACCGTCAACAATGTATTGCCAGGATTTACCAACACCAACAGGCTTAAAACACTGATAAGCAAAAAAGCTAAAGCTCAAAATACTTCTGAGGAAACTATTGCCAATGGTATGTTGGCCTCAGTCCCCGCTAATCGATTTGGTGAGGCTGAAGAAGTAGCAAATGCCATCGCCTTTTTATGCTCGCCAGCAGCAAGCTATATAAATGGCATCAATGTGCCAGTGGATGGTGGACGAACAGGAACGCTTTAAATTATAATCCAATGAAAAAAATACTGAACTACATTAACGGCGAACTCCTTGAACCCTGTTCTAAAACATACATCGACAATGAAAGTCCCGTTGATGGAAAGGTATTTTCTTTAGTGCCTGACAGCGATGAGAAAGATGTTGAAAAGGCTGTTGAAGCGGCTAAATCTGCTTTTCCATATTGGAGTGGCCTCAGTAAAAAAGAACGTCATGACTACATGATGCAATTAGCCGATGGTATTGAAAAGCGATTCGACGAAATGGTAATCGCTGAAAGTAAAGACAATGGAAAGCCAGAATGGCTAGCCAAACAAGTGGATATTCCAAGAGCCTCTGAAAATCTTCGGTTTTTTGCAACAGCTTCTTTACACTTTGCCTCCCAAATGCACGATATGGACGGCAAAGCCATAAACTATACCCAAAGGCAAGCTATTGGAGTAGTGGGTTGCATTTCGCCGTGGAACTTGCCTATTTATCTATTCACTTGGAAAATTGCGCCGGCACTTGCAGCAGGAAATACGGTGGTAGCAAAGCCTTCTGAAGTAACACCTTACACGGCTTATCTTCTGTCCGAAGTGTGTCAAGAAATTGGTTTCCCAAAAGGCGTGTTGAATATCGTTCACGGCTACGGCCACAAAGTAGGTGCTGCTATAACTAGCCACCCAGATACGCCCGTTATATCCTTCACAGGCGGTACGGTAACTGGTGCCAAAATTGCAGAAACTGCAGCTCCTATGTTCAAGAAATTGTCGCTTGAATTAGGGGGAAAAAACCCTAATATAATTTTTGCCGACGCTGACTTTGACGATGCCTTGGAAATGGCCTTAAAGGCTTCATTTAGAAACCAAGGTCAAATCTGTTTGTGTGGCTCACGGCTATTTGTGGAAGAGTCCATTTACGAAGCTTTCAAAGAGGCTTTTGTAAAGCGAACAAAAGCCTTAACCGTAGGAAACCCAAAAGAGAATAACGACTTAGGCGCAGTTGTTTCTAAAGATCATATGAACGCTGTTTTAGGAAAAATAGATTTAGCAAAAAAAGAAGGCGGTAACGTTTTATGTGGTGGAAATAGACTTGTGCTTGATGGCGATTTAAGTGGGGGTTATTACATAGAGCCAACCATTATTGAAGGCTTAAATCATATGTGTCGTACAAATCAGGAAGAAATTTTTGGTCCTGTTGTCAGCATAATGCCGTTTAAAAATGAGGAAGAAGTTATTGAAATGGCAAACAGTACGCGCTACGGTTTAGCCGCAAGCATATTTACTAAAGACATTAGCAAAGGCCACCGCGTGGCCGCCAAAATAGATTCAGGAATAGTTTGGATAAACACATGGATGATGCGCGACTTACGCATCCCTTTTGGAGGCATGAAAGACTCAGGCGTAGGCCGAGAAGGCGGTTTTAAATCCTTAGAGTTTTTTACAGAACCAAAAAATGTCTGCTTAAAAATCTAAAATTCGCCGCTACTTCCGCCCTCTTTAATATCATCATTTCGAATGTTGGTTCTGTTCTTAATGGCGTCAAACCTCAACTCTCCAAAAGTATATTTGAAGCTAACACCAATGGAACGAAAGACCGTATTTCTATTGCTGTACAAGTAGAAATCATCCCCTTGAAGCTCTGTTTCAAAAGATTTGTATTTTTTGAACGGCTCAACAAATCTCAAACCAACAGAACCTTTGTTGTTGTTAAACTCTTTCTTGAATCCAAATGAAAACATTGAAAAGCCTGGTACATAACCTTGTGCCGTTTGGTTAGGTTGACGGAAAAAACCAAAGGTTTCTGCCTTATAGCCTTTTCCTATATTATAATTCCCTCCCATGTTCCAATTGAACAATATTCGTCCCAAATCGTTTGAAGTGGTTTGGTAGGTAAATAGATTAAAGCCTGCTCTAAGACTAGCATCACCAAGCGTTATAGAACCGTAATAATTCAGCCCTATTGACAGGTTATCGCCTAAGTTTTGGTAAGAAGTAATGGCAGTATCCCCATTAAGTCTAACGTTAGACTCTATTAAGTCATAGGTTTGTTTGGCAAAAAGGTAATAACTGCCTTTGTATTTTCGCGCAAAACTGTTGTACCCTACCTCTAGCTGGTGGGTCAGTTCTGGCTTTAAAAAAGGATTTCCTTCGTCTTGTGAAAACAGATCGGTATAAGATGTATTGGGATTAATGTATCTCATTCCAGGTCTTGAAATTCGTTTACTGTAGCTGGCTTTGATAGACTTGGTCATGTCTATTTTTTTAGATAAAATAAAGCTTGGCAATAAGGTGGTATATTCGTTTTCAAATTCGCCTTTGCTATTCTTCACCCAAGAATCATTTACTCGAGAATTCCACTGCCCCAAAATAAGTGTGTTTTCAGCTCTTAATCCTACAACTGCGCCCCATTTTTTTGTGAGTTCCCACTTGGTAGACAGATAGATTGACGCTACATTTTGGGTATAGTCAAACTGTTCTAAAGGTTGTAAATAGGATGCGCCTTGTAAAGTTGAATAATCGTTGACTAAATTTCTATTGATATACTTTGCTCCCACTTCAATAGTGTGTTTGTCTTTTAGAGGGTGAGTGTAGTCTATCTGATAAGTGTACGATAATGGGCTTCCATCATTTTTATTGATTATGCTATCGGTAGGACTTCCATTGACATACTGTTGATACACGTAATTGTCTTGGTCGGAAACATCCCCACCTAACTGAAAGGCTAAGCGCAATTCACGGTCTTCGTGGTCGCTAAATTTTTTGACATAGTCTGTGGTCCATTCATAGCCTAACATAAGGTTTTTCGAGTCGGTGTAGCGGCTGGTGTCGCTAATCTGATAGGCTAAATTATCTAAAAAGTCATTTTCTAAAATCGAATCATAAAGGCTGTCGTTTGCCCATTCCATGTTTGTTTGCCTGTTGCCTCTAAATTGCACACTGGTCACTAAGCTGTTGTACGGATTTATGTCGTAATACATTTCAGAAGTTCCGCCAAAACCTATCCATTGCCCCTTGGTTTGGGCATTTTTAGTGAGGGTGGTTGTGTCTGCAAAATTAAATCGGTGATAGGTCTGTTCGCCTCCAAGTGGCCATCCGTATCTAATTCGAGCTCGAGCAGAAAAGCCAAATTTCCCTTTTCCATAATTAATGTCAAAAGATTGTTTGTTGACGCGTGTGCCCACAGAACCATTAATCGTACTCTTGAAGCCTGATATTTGTTTTTGTTGCGTAATAATATTGATAATTCCGGCTCCACCTTCGCCATCATATTTAGCGGTTGGACTGGTAATCACCTCAACACTTTTGACTTGTTCTGCGGGTATCATCTGTAAGGCATCAGCCGCTGATCCTGAAAAAAATGTGGACTCTTTACCGTTAACTAAAAATTTGATGTTAGAAGAACCTCTTAGGTTCACATTACCTTCTAAGTCAACTGAAAGTAAAGGGGTTTTACGCAATACATCGGTAGCATCATCTAGGCCTTCGTTGAGGTCGTTTTCAGCATTGTAAACAATTTTTTCCATCTTACTTTCGTAAACGGGCCTATCTTCATTTATAGATACTTCTTTCAGGTTTACTGCGCCAGGCTCAACCTTTACTTTCTTTAAATAGATGAATGTTTTGTTTTTATTTAGAGCTACCTCCACTCGCTTCTCTTCATAGCCCAAATAATTGACTAGGAAATAATACTCTGCCAAGCCTAAACTATTGAATTGAAAGCCGCCTTTTTCATCGGTTATGGTGCCTTCCATAAGAATGTCATTTTTTCGGAATAAACGCACATTCGCAAAAGGCAATTCCTCTCCAGATTTGGAATCTACAAGTTTACCACTAATTTGACCAGTATGCATCGCCGCATTTTTGCCGCTGAATCCACCCATGTCTGGACGTTGAGCAAAAACAAATGACGATAGTAAAAAAAGTGCAAGTGTTAGGTTAGTTTTCATGGGGCAAAAATAATGTTTTTGATTCACATCAAACATGAATAATTAATGCCTTTATATGTTCATCCTTAAACAAAAAAAAGCACCGTAAAATTACGGTGCTTTTTTTCTGTAACAGGCTGCTTTTTTAATGGTCGGCGTGCTCTTCACAATGTATTGAAGAACCAGGGTAATACGCTGCTGGTACGGTATCCATTCCTACCACAACTGGCTCAAGAAGAGTGTCGCCATTGCTTTCTAAATCGGATAGCTCCGCGCCACAAAACTCACCCAGTTCCACTTCTATTTCTTGACCTTGTGCATTTTCCCAAGCGATATGACATTCGTGACAGTCGTCACTATTAGTACATGAGAATAAGAATCCTGCTGACAATACAATTAATACTTTTTTCATTTTGTTAATTTTAAATGGTTGAACTTAATTTAATAAAATACGATCTTCCTTCATGAGGAATGCCATAATTTTTTAGTCTCGATAAATGTGAGATATAGCTTTTATTGGTTATGTTTTTTACGCCTAGTGTTAGAGCAAAATCTGGACGGTTATTAAGCACAATGTTAAGACCTAAATTTATCAGTCCATATTGCTCAGATACTCTTTCGTTTTGAGCGACCTTGTTTTGAGCTGAGTGGTAGGTATAATCAAAGAAAAGGTGGTGTAACTGTACCCTCTTTTGTCTTTTTTCAAAGTAATATTTTACAAGCGTTTGAAACTTATTTGCCGGCATCAAGGGTAGAAAATTATTTTCATTTTTTCCTTCTAGCAAAGTAATGGACTCTTCGATGTGCAGCTGATGTGCAAAATGTGGGTGGAAATGCAAGTTCATTTCAACTCCTTTTATTGAAACTTTGTCTTCTTGCTCATAGCGGTAAACGGGGTAATTATTGATTGTGCTATCTAGAGGATTAAGTGCTATAAAATCAGTAATTATGTGGTAATAAGGGTTGATGATTAGTCCTAAGTGCTGATTGGCCCATTCGTACGATAGATCCAGCTGATTTCCTTTCTCTGAAGTTAGATTAACCTCTCCTATTTCATAACGTTGTGTCCCGTGATGCACACCATTTGCTAATAGCTCTGAAAAATGAGGCGTTCTAAATGCTGAAGAATAACTTAGCCTGATATGCTGATTTTCACCTTTTTTAGAAACGCCTAAAGTAGCGCTGTAGGCATTGAAATCTTTAGAAAAAGTACTGTTCGTTAACTCAATGGAACGCGTGTCGTAGCGCAATCCTGCCTGAGAGGAGAACGACCCCTTATTGTATTCTAATAACGAAAACGCTCCAAAATCAGTGGTGGTTGCATCAGGCAATAGCTGAGTTCGCGCTGCCTTATTTTTAGTATTCATTAAAGCGGCTTGTGTTCCCAAAGTCCATTTAAACCGTTCAGTTATCGGCATGGAATAATCAAGGTTAAGTTGAGTAGAGCCTAATGTCATGTCTATTTCGGCTACTGTCCAGGCTTCAAATTCTTCTAGTCGATTGGTTGAATTAGACAGAGTGGCTTTAAGCGTTTTCGTTCCAAAATAAAATTTGTTCTCTAGCTTAATTAAGTGCTGAGTGTTGAACTGTGTCGGACGTGTAGGGTATCTGTTTTGTGAGCTAGAGGTTAACTGTTGAATACTTGGCTCTTTGTCATGAGAGTGTCCAGGTAATCCTAAAATATTGTAATTGTACTGATAGCGTAAATTCATTACCCAGTTCTCCATGTTGTAGCCTAAAGCCGTTTTGAGGGCTAAATTAGAATAGCGAGAATTGAATAAGTATCTTTTGTTTGGCAATTGATAGTCTGCAGCATTGCCGTATTCAACAAATGTATTTGATTTCAATTCTTTGTGGGTCCATTTTAAGCTAAGCTGATTGTTAAACCTCATGGATGAGGATTCAAAAGTTGAATTTATCTTGCTTTGGATTTTCTTCTTGCTAGTGTAATTTTCGTCTGAAAAATACAATGCTCCGCCCAATG
>Ga0209137_1003665_pt1 | contig 12687 bp, 8 predicted proteins | sample SaaInl5LU_22_DNA_FD_184642 | JGI IMG/M metagenome (GOLD analysis project Ga0209137, IMG submission 184642) | Marine microbial communities from expanding oxygen minimum zones in the Saanich Inlet - ESP_105LU_22_DNA (SPAdes) (version 2) | ecosystem: Environmental > Aquatic > Marine > Intertidal... | reverse complement strand
TGTTCTTTGGAATCCATAAAGCTCTTTTTCCTGAATGTAATCCCAGACTGAGTCTGGAATCAGATAGCGGGGGCTCGCCCCCGCCGCAATTAGTTTACGCACCTGCGTTGCAGAGACCTCGACAGGCGTCTGCTCAAAAAGGCAAATTTTTCCGGCAGGGCTCTGGCGTAACTCCTCGAGAAGAGGAACCGAGCACTGCTGACAGAGGTCATGCAGCCGGTCGCTAAAATGGGGCTGGTAACCGGGCCGCTTAAGCACCAGAAGATGGGCGTAATCAAGTAGCGACTCCCAGCCTCTCCAGCTCTCTAGACCCTGAAAGGCATCCATACCGACCACCAAAATCAACGCCGTGTCAGCACCGATCTGAGCGCGCAGCTCCTGCAGCGTAAAGAGGGTGTAACTCTCACGTTCCGCATCCAACTCGATGCGATTAACCACCAAACGCAGCTCAGAGGCCGTCGCCCGTTCAAGCATCTGCAAGCGTTCAAGCGCCGGCGCATCAGTACCCGAGCGATGAACAGGATCTCGCGACGGAATTAGGTCAACCTGATTGACCTCAAGCGCCTCGGTAAGCTCCAGCGCGGAGCGCAGGTGGCCGTGATGCACCGGGTCAAAGGTACCACCGAAGATCACCCGCGCCGGTAACTGCTCAATCAACGGCGAACCTGCCCCTCACCGAAGACGATGTATTTCTGTGATGTCAGCCCCTCAAGACCTACGGGACCGCGAGCATGAATCTTATCCGTGGAGATACCAATCTCTGCGCCCAAACCATATTCGAATCCATCGGCAAATCGAGTCGACGCATTCACCATCACCGAGCTTGAATCAACCTCACGCAAGAACTTGCGCGACAGGGTGTAACTTTCGGTAATGATTGCATCGGTGTGGTGAGAGCCATAGGTGTTAATATGGTTGATCGCCTCATCGATACCACTGACGACCTTGATCGACAGGATCGGTGCCAAGTATTCAGTCGCCCAATCCTCCTCAGTCGCCGCTTTCACACCGCCAAGAATCGCCTGAGTCTTCTCACAGCCGCGCAGCTCGACACCCGCGCTATTGTAGGCAATCGAGAGCTCAGACAGTGCCTCTTGCGCAACGGCCTCATGCACCAGCAGAGTCTCCATGGTATTACAGGTACCGTAACGGTGAGTCTTAGCATTAATAGCGATGTTTACCGCTTTAGCCATATCAGCTTCAGCGTCGATGTAGACGTGACAGATACCATCGAGGTGCTTGATAACCGGCACGCGTGCCTCATTACTGATGCGCTCGATCAACCCCTTGCCGCCACGCGGCACGATTACGTCTACGTACTCAGGCATCGTGATCAGTGAACCAACAGCGGCACGATCGGTGGTCTCAACAACCTGTACGCCCGCTTCAGGCAGACCTGCAGCTTTAAGGCCTGCAGTGACACAGGCGGCAATCGCCTGGTTTGACTCAATCGCTTCCGAGCCACCGCGCAGAATCGTTGCGTTACCGGACTTTAGACAGAGGCTTGCCGCCTCGACTGTCACATTTGGACGCGACTCGTAAATGATGCCAATTACACCCAGAGGAACGCGCATCTTGCCGAGTTGAATGCCGGACGGCATGTAACGCATGTCACTGACATCTCCGACAGGGTCGGGCAGTGCTGCAACCTGACGCAGACCCTCGATCATGCCGTCGATACGCGCCGGCGTGAGCTCGAGGCGGTCCAGCATCGCAGCATCTAGCCCGTTCGCTGCGCCCTTTTCTAGATCGACTGCATTGGCTTTTGCTAGCGCATCACGACTAGTATCTATCGCATCTGCCATGGCCAGCAGAGCGCTGTTCTTCTTCTCAGTGCTCGCTGCCGCCATCACGCGTGACGCTTGGCGTGCTTTGGCACCTAAATCTTGCATGTACTCAGCAATATTCATCCGTTCTTCACCAAGGTGGAGTTAATCGCGCCATTATAGCCTGAGCCAGCCCGATAACCCACCGCCAAGCCGCAGAGAATCCGAAAATAGCTAATCTAATTTATTAATAAACGGCGTACACATTTAGCTAGGAAAAACTCTGAAAGCGTGGAATAGTCCAAGCTACTAACACTCCTAGATGGTGCAGCACCATTATGCGCTTTTCCTCTCTGGTTTATGCTCTACTCATCGCCGTTCAATTCACACCAGCCCTCGCTGCGGATCGCCCTAAACGGCCGCCGCCTGCGGTGACCACCTATGAAGTTAAAGAGGCAGAGATGCCACAAACTTACATTAGTACCGGCACCCTGGTTGCTAGTCAGCAGGCAGAGCTTCGAACAGAGGTGAGCGGTAGAGTGTCTAAGTTGCATGTCGCTGCGGGCGATCGTGTCGCTGCAGGCACGCCGCTGCTGAGTATCGATTCGCGCTCGGCTCAAGCTGAAATCCAGCGCTTAGAGAGCCAACTAGGTTTGGCGCGCCAGCAACTGGAACGACAACGCTCGCTCGTAAAAAAAGCCGCTGGCGCTGCAGAGAAGGTAGATATACAGACTGCCGAAGTTAGCGGACTGGAGGCGAACCTGCGCGTCGCTCGCTTGGGGCTAGAGCGTTATGAATTGAAAGCCCCCTTCTCCGGCGTACTAGGAAATTTCGACTGGGTCGAGGGTGGCTGGATTGCCACTAACGAGCCTTTCACAACCCTCGACGACACTTCAAAACTAAAAGTTAACTTTGACGTGCCAGAGCGTTTCCTGCGCTTCATTGAACTCGGCAGAGAGGTGGCAATAGAGAGCGCAGCTTGGTCTGAGCAGCGTTTCATCGGGCAAATTTCATTAATCGAGACACGCATGAACGCTCAGCGAGCAACCCTCGGCGTGCAGGCATTGGTGGACAACAGTGATGGCCTGCTGCTTCCGGGGATGCGAGTGAGCGTGAGCCTGCGAGTCGATGATGGTTCACAGAAATTGGTGGTACCGGCGCGCACACTAATCCACGAGGGTGATCGCACCACCGTTTTGCGGCTCGACTCAGAATCCAAAGCCAAGCCAACTGTAGTCCAACTAGGCCAAGAGACCAGTGAGTGGGTCGAGGTCGTAGACGGGCTCGCCATTGGCGATCGTATCGTTGATCGCGGTCTGGTCAAAGCCAAGCCCAACCGTCCGGTGAAAGTGTTGGGCGATGAGCCTGCAGGGAACGCACCTGGTGGCGAAAGAGCTAAGGGGCAAGGCGGTGAGTACCAAGGTGGCCAACGCCAGAGACCACAATCATGATTCTCAGTGAACTGTCCGTCCGCCGCCCCGTTTTTGCGGTGGTCATAAGTCTTCTGCTGGTCGTTTTCGGTCTGCTCGCTTGGATGAACTTGCCGCTGCGCGAGTACCCTGACGTATCACGCCCACAGGTGAACATATCGACGAGCTACATCGGCGCATCGCCCGAAGTGGTTGAGTTACGTGTAACAACACCAATCGAAGAGCGCCTCTCGGGCATTCAAGGCGTTCGCTTCATTGAATCGACTAGCGCGCGCAACACCTCGCGCATCTCTATCACCTTTGAAACCACACGCAGCCTCGATGATGCGGCTAACGATGTCCGTGAAGCCGTCGCTCGTGCTGCTCGCGCACTGCCCGATGAGGTATCAGCACCCACAGTATCCAAGAGCGGTGCGAGGGGGGACCTGATCCTCTATATCATCGCGAGTTCAGATCGGATGGATGGTGTGCAACTCACCGACTATGCGCAACGCACGCTCAAAGAGCGTCTTGAGCGTGTTGATGGCGTCAGCGCCGTGCAGATTCTGGGCGCGCGGGACTACGTGCTTCGCATCGGGCTAGATATTGACCGCCTCAATGCGCTCGGCATCACGCCTCAAGAGGTCGCCAGCGCCATCAAACGCGAGAACCTTGAATTGCGCGGAGGAGAACTCACCGGGCCGCAACGCACCCTGCAAATTCAAATACCCCGCGGCTACAACAGCATCGCCGAGTTCCGCTCACTAGTTATCCGTCAGGCCCCAGGCCCGCTTGTGCGTTTGGGTGATATAGCTGAGATCAGCACCGGTGCGCTGGACACTGACGAGATGTTCCGGGCTGATGGCGAGGAGGTCATTGCATTGGGCATCGAGCCGATCTCGAACGCTAATCCACTCACCGTTATTGATGGCGTCAAAGTGGAGATTGAGGCGTTGCGCCCCTTCCTACCGGAAGGCACTGAGCTTCGTACATCCTATGATGTATCCACCTTCATCAAAAGCGCTATTTCTGAGGTCTACACCACACTCGCGATTGCTGCTGGCTTGGTCATACTAGTCATACTGATATTTCTGGGTGATATCCGGGCCACATTGATTCCAGCGGTGACGGTTCCTATATCACTCATCGCTGCGTGTCTAGCGATCCTTGGTTTCGACTTCTCTATCAATCTGCTGACACTCTTGGCGATGGTTTTGGCGATCGGCTTAGTTGTGGATGACACCATCGTCGTTGTCGAGAACATTCACCACCATCTGGACCAAGGCAAACCGCCCCTTCTCGCGGCCTGGGATGGAATCCGAGAGGTCGGCTTCGCGGTGGTTGCGACTACTTTGGTGCTTGTCGCAACCTTTGTTCCCATCGTTTTTTTGCCGGGCACCGTCGGGCAGTTCTTCCGCGAGTACGCAATCACTCTGACTGCAGCAGTGATTTTCTCAAGCGTCGTGGCGCTAACACTCGCACCGGCGCTCTGCTCTCAGCTTCTCAAACAGCACAATTCGGCGAACCCCGAGGGCAGTGTCTCCCGCCTACTTCATCCCGTAGAGCGCGGTTATGGTTGGCTACTGGGACATGCGCTACATCACCGTTGGCTGGCAATACTACTGATCGGCGCCTGTTTCTGGGGTATTTGGCAGGCATGGCAGCAGATACCGAAGACCCTTATGCCAACAGAAGACCGTGGTTCAATCTTCGTCCTGGTGCGCGGCCAAGAGGGTGCAAGCGCTCAAGCGATGCAGAAATCGATGCTTGAGGTCGAGCGTAAACTAGCACCCTGGCTCGAAAGAAATGGTGTTGAAAGCACTCTACTTCGCTCACCGGGCTGGGGGACGCAGGGAGATAATTCTGGGTTTATGATACTTGGACTCAAGCCTTGGGATCAGCGCGACACTCATGCTAGTGAGCTTGTGGGCGGCATGCGTCGGCTCTTCTCTGACATACCTGACGTAAACGTTATTCCTATCCTGCGCTCAGCAATACGTGCTGGTTCGCGCACACCGGTTGAATTTGTCATTGGCGGTGCCGACTACGCTCAACTGGAGGAGTGGGCGGCACTAATTATGGATCGGGCTGAGGAGAATGAGGGGCTGCGAGACCTAGAGATTGATTTCGAACGCAACCAGCCGCAGATAAAAGCGGACTTCGATCGTGAGAAAGCCGCGGCGCTAGGTGTTTCAGCGCAAACGCTCGGCGATACGTTGGAGTTGATGCTAGCGGGACAAGCCGTGAGCCAGTTTATGGAGCGCGGACGCCAGTATGATGTCTGGATAAAAGGGCTAGAGGAGCAACTCACCAACCCTGACGATCTCTCTCGCTTACTGATTCGATCATCTACAACCGGGGAGCTAGTGCCGCTTGCAAACCTGGTGAGCTTTCGCACCGTCGGTGAGGCCGCGCGCTTACCGCACTATAACCGTACGCGCACAATTACCATCAGCGGTGGATTGGCTGAGGGTTACACACTGGGCGAGGCGATAGACTATCTAGACTCACTCGCCGCTGAACTCCTACCAGCCGAAGCGGTGATCGACTATCAGGGAGAATCGCTCGACTACAAACGTGACAGCGCATCGATTGAGCTCGTCTTCGTCTTTGCCCTGGTGGTTGTTTACCTCGTATTAGCGGCCCAGTTTGAGAGCTTTATTAATCCATTAATCGTTATGCTGACGGTACCCCTGGGTCTGGCGGGTGGACTCTTGGGGATCCTGTACACCGGCGATAGTTTGAACATCTACAGCCAGCTAGCCTTGATTATGCTGATTGGGTTGGTCTCCAAAAACGGCATACTGATTGTCGAGTTTGCTAACCAGTTGCGCGATCGCGGCCTAGAGTTTGAGCAGGCCATTATTCAGGCGTCCGAGCGTCGTCTGCGGCCAATCCTAATGACTGCACTGACAACCATTCTTGGCGCTCTTCCACTGATACTGGCCAGTGGTGCTGGTGCAGAGAGCCGTCAGTCAATCGGTATCGTGGTCTTTTCCGGGATCGCTGTCGCAACGTTTCTGACGCTGATCGTAACGCCGCTAACTTATAATCTGATGGCACGCCACACCCGTTCGCCGCAGCAAATAAGCCGACAACTAGATGAGCAACAGGCAGGGTTTAAAGCAGTAGAGAAACAGTAAGTTATTAACGGGCAAAGGGTTCGCCTGTAGCGCACGGCGCTGGTATCATGGCGTCTAATTTAGTGCTGTGCAGAGCTAGACCGACAGGATGTTTTCCCCACAGGCCATAAACGATCATCTGAGTGCGGGATCACGCACCCGCCCAGTTATCGCTGCAGCTTTCTCACTATGCCTGATAATGGCTGCCGCCCTCAGCGTGCTGCTATTTATTGCGAAGTCTCAAGCGACAGAGCAGGTTGAAGCTCAGGCGCAGCGTTTGGCCAACTCCGTTGAGACGCTTGTCACACCCTTGATGATCTCTGACGACCGCGTCAGCCTGAACTTTATTGTTAACCAGTTGGTCAACGACCCAACACTGCGCGGTATTCGCCTGACGGATACTCAGAATCTCGCACTGGCTGTTGCTGGCGAGCCTGCCGAACTGAAACTCACACGCGAGATACGCCCCAACGATGAGTTTCTCGGTGAGCTGACTCTCTGGATCGACCCATTACCGGCTATCAGCCTACTCAAGACCCAACTGTTCTATGTCGGAATCGCCCTATTGCTTGCTTTAGTAATATCTGGGCTGGTATACCGCTACACGCCCGCAATAGCTGCGTTTGACGGGGACGAAGATGAGGCGAGTTTCGAAGATGAGTTAGCCCAGCTTTATGACAGCGAAACGGTACAGCACGAGACTGAAAGCGACGACTATGTATCGCGCGATGGTGAGTCCGAGGCTGATCTGAGAACCGATCAAAGCCCAGGTGAGACAACCGAATCAGAAACTGACGAGCACTCCGATCGGCAGCAACAGGCTGAGCGCAGTAGCCACGAATCAGATAAAGATCCTGATGCCCCCCTCTCTTTTGATGATCTAGTGCCCAAGCAAGAGAAGGTCGAGCCGAGTTTTAATACACTCGATATACGTGACAGTATCGATGAAGGCGACGAGCCACTCGATGTCTCCGCGACACTCAAAGCACCAGAGCCCGCGAGCGTTCCCGTTGTAAAATCGCAGCTACCGCAGAATCAAGATGATCAGGTTGATTTAGTGGGGCTACTAAAGCCGGAACAAAACGCTGAGTCCATGCCCAAATTCAAACCCTCACAAATGCAGCCGTTCAATGAGAGCGATGCTGAGGAGCCTGAGTCCGAGGAGCTGGAGATCTCAATCCCCGTACCAATGAATACGCCACCACGCTCGAAGAGGCTGCCGATCATTAACGAAGAGCAACTCGATCTATACAGCCTCGAGCAGGAGCTGGACCTCATACTCTCTCCTGACAATGCGGGCTACCTCATCCTGATCGACACCACCAGTGCGCACTCACCTAATTTGGACAGCGAAGAGCTCAGTCAGATCCGCCGCACTTACCGTACACTGGCAAACTCGGTTGCACGCATCTACTACGGCAAGGTCGAGGCACTGGGTGATGACCTGTTGATCCGGTTTGAGATTCCTAAGAGCGATGACTCACACGGCGTGAATGCACTATGCTCGGCGTTGCTATTCAACCTACTCTACCGCTCATACAATCAGAGCCGCTCGAAGCAGAATCTCCCGTTGCTGAATGTGCATATCGCCGTGGTACGCGGTCAGCTCGATCGGTTTGGCCATATGCTAGATGAAGCGCGTTTCCTGACACGCTCTACCAAAAGCAGTGCCGTGATTAGCCATACCGCACTGAGTGAAGCGCCGGAGCTCAAATCCACTCTGCTGACACAGGCGGATGTGCGCCGTGAAGACGAGGATAAGGTCCTTATCAATAGCGTCGAACGGCGACATCAGGCGCTGCTCGAGAAGCAAGCACGCTACCTTCTGGCCAAGCTAGCCGACCGCGCTAACCAGCGCAAAAGAGCTGGCTCGAGTGAACAGCCCGGGCAGTAGTATGTATCACTGGTATCTGATCCAAGCCAAACCTGGGCAGGCAAAAAAGGCCCAGCAAGAGCTCGAAAACCAGGAATTCGACACCTATCTACCCGAAATCAGTGTCGAAAAGATCATCCGCGGTAAGCGCACTGAAAAGCTCGAACCACTCTTCCCCGGCTACCTGTTTATCTATCTATCGACAGAAGAGACCGACTGGCGCCCTATTCGCTCAACCCGCGGCGTCGCCAAAGTCGTGCGCTTCGGAGATACCCCAGCAATAGTCCCCGCTCACGCCATCGCCAACATCCGCAGCCAGCTCAAAGGACAGAGCGCCGAATCCGAATTAACCACCGACACCCCGGTCAATATCACTGACGGCCCCTTCAAGGGTCTTCAAGCAATCTTCCAAGGCTACGATGGCGGGCAACGCGCCTTCCTCCTGCTAGAACTCCTCGGCAAATGGCAACGCCTCTCCATTGACCTCGACAAACTCGAAGCTAAACCCTCTTAAACCTGTAGTCAGCTTTAGACGGTCTCTTGTGACTGAAGCTTGTTTCGGTAGGCGGAAGAAACCTCCTTAAATTATCACAGGAAGGGGCAATTCGCAGGACCGTCTCGCGGGTGGGCGTCTACAGACTCTTGATTTACGGGGATGCAAATCACGAAGCGCTACAGGGATGTACTCGAGCGGGTTTGCAGATGCCCACGCGCGGGGGACGCTGCCAAAGGCCTCTATACAAAAAGCCCCAAATAACAAAAAGCTATCGGGGCTTCATACAAAACGAGCCAGTCTTACTCAACAGAGAGATGACTAACCCGCTGATAACCTCTAGGCAACTTGTTACCCCGTCGCCCACGCTCACCGCGATAGTGCTCCAGATCAGCCGCAGACAGCTTCAGATACTGCTTACCCGAATGTACCAACAGCGTCTGCCCCTCTTCAATGACAAGCACAGCGACCATCAACTCCTCACGTGTCGCAGCGCGAGCAGACGGTATATTGATGATCTTATTCCCCTTACCGCGAGCCAGCACAGGCAGTTCGCTAACCGGGAACACAAGCATACGTCCTTCGGTCGTAACCGCTGCGATCAAACCGGTCTCAGCATTCTCGATTCGAGCCGGCGTTACAACATTGGACCCTTTGGGCAGGGACAGAACAGCCTTACCATTCTTCGTCTTACTAGTCAGATCCGCAATCTTGGTGACAAAACCATAACCTGCATCCGAGGCTAGCAGTACTTGGTCGGAGTCCTTACCAGCTACCATTGCCTCAAGACTCGCGCCTTTCTGTAGACTGATGCTTCCGGTAACCGGTTCGCCCTGACCACGCGCAGATGGAAGGGTGTGCGTTTCAAGTGTATAGCTGCGCCCAGTGCTATCAAATAGAAGAGTCGGCTGATTCATACGTCCGGCATGTGAGATGTGATAACCATCCCCCGCCTTATAGTTCAGAGCGGTCGGATCGATGTCGTGACCTTTAGCGGCGCGAATCCAACCCTGCTTAGACAGAACAACAGTAACGGGATCCGATGTGAGAAGATCTTTGTCACTAAAGGCCTGTGACTCCCCGCGCTCTACCAGTGGAGAACGACGCTCATCACCAAACTCTTCTGCTGTCTCTTCGATCTCTTGCTTGATCAGCTTACGCATCAGGCGGTCAGAGCCCAGTGTCGATTCAAGCTTCTTGCGCTCTTCGTCGAGTTCAGACTGCTCAGTGCGAATCTGAAACTCTTCAAGCTTTGCCAAATGCCGCAGTTTAAGGTCGAGAATTGCATCAGCCTGCACGGGCGTGAGACCGAAGCGCTCCATCATGACCGCTTTAGGCTGATCCTCATTACGGATAATCGCTATCACCTCATCAATATTGAGGTAGGCGATAATCAAACCATCAAGTATATGCAGGCGGTCGATAACCTTCTGCAAACGATGCTCCAAACGGCGACGCACAACCTGCGTACGCCAGGTGAGCCACTCAGTCAGAATCTGGCGCAAATCCTTAACCTGCGGACGACCGTCAATACCGATCATGTTGAGGTTGACGCGGTAGCTGCGCTCAAGATCAGTTGTGGCGAACAGATGCGCCATCAACTGCTCGATATCGATACGATTCGAGCGTGGAACAATAACGAGGCGAGTCGGATTTTCGTGGTCCGACTCATCACGTAGGTCGCTCACCATGGGTAGCTTCTTCTGCTGCATCTGGGCAGCAATCTGCTCTAATACTTTGGCGCCCGACACCTGATATGGAAGAGCAGTGATTACAACTTCGCCATCCTCTTTGGTGTAGATGGCGCGCGCTTTGACAGAACCTCGACCGGTCTCGTACATTTTATGCAGGTCAGCAGCCGGTGTAATGATCTCCGCCTCGGTCGGAAAATCAGGACCCACCACAAACTGATACAGATCAGCCAGCTCAGCCTTGGGGTTATCCAGCAGGTGAACACAGGCACTGGCAACCTCACGCAGGTTGTGTGGCAAGATGTCTGTCGCCATACCGACAGCGATGCCAGTTGAGCCGTTCAACAAGACGTTAGGCAAGCGTGCCGGCAGGACTTCGGGCTCGTCTAGCGTGCCATCAAAGTTAGGAGTCCAGTTAACCGTACCCTGTCCAACCTCCTTGAGCAGTACTTCTGCATACTTTGATAAGCGCGACTCCGTGTAACGCATCGCCGCGAACGATTTCGGATCATCTGGGGAGCCCCAGTTACCCTGACCATCAATCAACGGGTAGCGGTAGCTGAATGACTGCGCCATCAGCACCATCGCTTCATAACAGGCGGAGTCGCCATGAGGGTGGAATTTACCGAGCACGTCACCGACGGTACGAGCCGACTTCTTATATTTCGCCGAGGCTTTGAGCCCAAGCTCAGACATGGCGTAGACGATTCGACGCTGAACTGGCTTCATACCGTCACCTATGTGAGGCAGCGCACGGTCCAGTATTACGTACATTGAGTAGTCGAGGTACGCCTTCTCGGTAAAGTCCCTTAGAGGGAGTTTTTCCGTACCTTCGTCGATCAAAGTCTCCACAGAGTCACATCCTTATACACGTATTCGAAGATCGATTTATAGCTGAAGTATGCCAGCTTGAGGCGTCTGTTGCACCGCCATCAAGGGGTTAAATTACGTTAATGAACTATAGTGTCAAAAGGTATTCAAGCGCTGGAGGTGACTTGTGATGAAAGCATTGCAGAACCGCTTTTTGCTTGAACTGGATAAATTACGCTGCGATGTAAACCGCGAGATCCTGCAACCGCGTATCGATAAATGATTATCGAGCGCTTTCGGCCGATCATAACTGCCGTAGCTCATGCGCGTGCCGACTAGGTCGAGGCCCTGCTCGCATTTGGAGAGGAGGCTGGAAACGAAGCACCGAAACCTGAACTCATAACGGAGTTAAAACAGAAACGTGAAGCTTTTGAGGAGCTGGTTGCAGCCGCGAACGCCCTGGAAACCATTATCCAGCGCGACCACATCGATTCGGTCAGTATCAAAGGTAATTAGCCTTTCAGTACTTCTGTGCGCCGCGAGTGTCCGAGCAGATCTACTATCAACGTATCAGGTCTCAGATGCGCCCCTCTCCGGCCAAATATGGAATCTAAACACCGAAACCTTCACAACCCCAGCGGCTCTCTTTGAACAGCTCGAACCCGGAAGCTGGCTTTTTCTTGGAGAAACCCACGAAAACGTCGATCACCACAGCATTCAAACCCTATTTATCGAACAACTCGCCGAGCGCGGTCAAATGGGCGCGTTAGCTCTAGAGATGGCAAACATTGAACAGCAGCCACTTCTAGACAGCGCATCAAGCGACCCCACAAAGGTAACACCGGAACAACTCGAGTGGCATCGAGGCTGGCCCTGGGATTGGTACAAGGGCCCGGTAACAGCCGGACTCAAACACGCTAAGCGGGTTGTCGCAACCGACCTAACACGTTCATCCAAGATGGCTGCTTATGGTGATGAAAGTCTAGAAGTACCGGCTGACTCAGCATACACGGATTTTATGCTTGATCTTCTGTACGAGGGACACTGTGGGCAGATGCCTAAGTCCCAGCTAACCAACATGCTTAGAGTTCAATATGCGCGCGATATCAGTATGCGCGAGGCAATGATCGCCAATACCGACGAGAGTGGGGTAAACATCCTTTTAGCAGGCACGGTTCATACCCGCTATGACATCGGTATTCCTTACTGGACCGAGGCGTTGAATATACGAACCGTTTTGATGGTAGCCGCAAACGACAACCCTGATCCCAAAACCTATTACCCGGATAGTTACACCGATGCAGCAGTAGCCGATTTCATACTGTTTACGCCGCCTACAGAGTATGAGAGCGGGTGTAACTAATTGACCCAACTGACAGAAATCCTCGGAAACATTCTGTAGGATCTCACTTTAGTGAGCGACACATAGCTCAGGCTTTATTCGCCCAATAAATTGGCCTCCTACAGGTGGATGTGGCGTTGCCGGGGATGACCTACTTTAGGTTGCGAACGCTGTTCGCAAT
>Ga0209137_1003664_pt1 | contig 12691 bp, 23 predicted proteins | sample SaaInl5LU_22_DNA_FD_184642 | JGI IMG/M metagenome (GOLD analysis project Ga0209137, IMG submission 184642) | Marine microbial communities from expanding oxygen minimum zones in the Saanich Inlet - ESP_105LU_22_DNA (SPAdes) (version 2) | ecosystem: Environmental > Aquatic > Marine > Intertidal... | reverse complement strand
CTACAGATGAATCATTGTCATCCATCTTCCCTACATTACGAGGATTCTCGTAATGGTCAAGCACTTTATTTGAGTATGCCATAATATTTTAGTTTTGAGTCTCTTCTTGAGGTTTGACAGCTTCTTCATAGTAAACTATGATTTGTTTTTGCTGTTCGATGTAACGCTTTAGTTCTGCAAAGTTTAAACTAAGGTTTTCGTAGTCTTTTACGCTAATAGCAATGTATACAAGTTCACCGTTCTTTGCTGTAAACTTTTCAACAAACTCGTCATAGTTGTCTGCGTTAACAACATAGATCTTAACGTCATTGAGCTGCGCACCCTTGGGACGGGCAACAATCGGTACAGTAGTTTTTACTGTATTAGTTACTGTTACTATCTGTGGTTCCGGTCTCAGGCTGCTGCACCCCATTAGGGTCAGTAACGCCGCGGAGATCATCCCATAAGCTATTAGTCGCATTTTGCATCCTATCTTCAATCAACCCCGGCTTACGTTGTGCCAATGCTGTGAGGTTGTGTTTTTGCAGAGTAGCACGGAGTTCGTCTCCGTAACGTTCTGCTGTTTGTAAATCTCTTTGCAGATTAGCATTGAGTTCTGCACTACGGGCTGCATCTGCTTGTAAAGTAGCAATACTAGCTTCGCTAATTTGTACTGCTACTTCCATTTTTGCAACATTGTCTCGTGCTGTTTGTAAATCACTTTGTAATTTTTGTACGTACAAGTAACCCATACCAGCAGTAGCGATTACAGTCATTACCATAGCAATTTTAATAGCACCAAACATAGTTTATCCTAGTAACTTCTCAAGTGTTTTAGGGCCTGCAATACCGTCTGCTGTTAAACCATTAGCAGCTTGCCATGATTTCAGCGCACGTTCTGTACCTGGACCAAACGCACCGTCTGCGCCAACGCCTAATGCTTCCTGCATCATCTTAACACCTTCGCCACGTGAACCTTTACGTAGCACACCAATGTCCTCTACTTCGATATTGTCGTCGTTGTCGTGTGCTTCTTCTAAACTTACTCTACTACCAAATACTTCCATAGCTTTGATATAACGTGCTTGACGATCAGCAAGACCAATGTTACCACCGTTGATCTTTTTAGTCATCTTTACAACATCATCTGTATCTGCAATGTCGTTTAGGTTGTTTGCGTCCCAGAACCAGCAAGCTGATTCAACAGCACCTTTAGGAGTTGCAACATACGCTGCTGCTTCTTCTGCTGTCATGTCTACTGTAGCAGCAAAACGTGTATAGTTCTCACGGCCAGTAAGTTGCTTTAGTCCACGTCCGCGGAATAACCAACCGTCACCTTCATTTACGTTGCCCATCTTGTACTTACGGAATTCATCCATATACACATAGTTTGCAATCTTTTCTGGGTTACGAGCATATTCTGCTGCATTACGCTTAGTTCCGCCTGTACCAAAGTAACGACCAAACACTGCGTTGAGTGCTTTTTCACTGTAGTTCAAGTTTTCTTCTAAACTACGGAAGTTGTTTGATTCGTGAGCACATTGACTAATAAAGTGTGCTGCTCGTCTTTCTGTATTAATACCATATTTAGGCATTACTGCTACTAGTGCTTCGTACCAAGCATCGACGTCTTTATTGCCTGGAATTAGTGCAGCTAATTGTCCTTTTTGTAATTCAAAACTCATTGTCTGTCCTTTATAATATAATTCGTTCAAGTACCAGTGTTTGGCCGTTATTTTCAAACGTTAACTTGTTACCATACTTAGTAATATTATAATCCCCGACGTACTTAGAAAGGAATATAATTTCAGAAAAATCATTTACATTAAATGATTCGGTAATACTATCTAATGTTGTCTGTGTAGGACCAAAATCTACAAATTTAAATGCAATCGGATCTGCCCATACTTTTTTAATAGTAAGCATGTCTCCCCACATAGTTACATTTTCTACCATACTTTTGCTAAAAAAGTTTGTGTAATTGTTCATCGACTCTGATAAGTCATTAAGTATATCATTATCGACACCATATAAGTCCGGATCAGTTGGTATCGCACTACTTAGTTCTTCTAGTGTTAAAGGCTTGCTGCGAAATTCTTTGTAATAACGAAATTTAACATCACTCATGCCTGTTAGGTTTTCTAAACCGTTAGCAAGTTCCATTATCTGTTCGCCAACACCATCATCTCTTTGTATTTCAACAAACACTTTATATGTGCCGTCTGCTTGTTCGCCGCTTGTGGCATCTGCATCTAGTACAAATGTATATCCACGTTCAATAAAGCTTGCTAAGTCGTCAGCACTCTCTTTGGTCTTAGTAGCAAATGCAACTGTAACAATATCTTTGTCTGAGCCCATTTTGCTTTTATAACCATCTATTTCTAAGATGTTGTCGACCAAATCTTTTAAATCATATTGTTGTAATGTCATTATGCTGCTGCCTCCGGAGCTTCCGCTGCCATTGCCGCATCTTCTGCAGGTTGTGCGTTTGCATCCGGTGTCACTGCCGGTGCCTGTGTTGGGTCAATAAATGCAGATTCAATGTATCCTGAGTATATGTCTGCAATTAACTTCTTAGGCATTTGAATCTCCACAATCCAAATAGGACGTCTGTCTAATTTGCCTTTTTTAGTACCAGGACGAATATCATCTGGGTTTTCAATTTTACGTGGCTCAATTATATGACTTTTTTTAAACTTAACTTTACAGTCATAATCTAATAGACGCTTGCCGCCCATTGGATCAGGCATATCTTTCTCATCCCAAAAGAAACTGCAAGTTACCCAATGTCGTTCAATGTTTGGACCTTCGGCAAGTTCGCCGTCCTTCCAGTTTTTATAAACATAGATATCCAATTCGTCAAGCACTCTTTCAAAGTCCTTTAAAACATTAAAGGAAGTATTAGAATCATAAATTGATTCTACATTTTTAATAATATCTAAAACATCTTGCATATTTAACGTCCATTCTATACTCTACTATACTTATTTATCGCAGTTTACGAGTTAACATATATTTTTATTCGAATATCTCGATGATAAGTAAATGTGTAGGGAAGAGTTTTTTCCATACTGGAAAAATAAGTCCTTGCAAATTTTATCCCAACAAGGAGGACACTTAATGGGTGCTAAGAGAAAAGTTGCTGAAAAGCGCAATTCCAAGAAAGGCTACACTAACGTAGTTGATATTAAACCATTCCAAAAGCCTAGTAAACAGGTTAACATACTTCCAAGAAATAGAAATCAAGAGTCATACGTGCTATCACTGCTCGACGAAACAAAAGACATAGTCTTTGGCATCGGTCCAGCAGGAACGGGCAAAACTCTATTGGCTGTGCAAGTTGCTGTTAAACTGTTTAAAGAAGGCGCTGTTGACAAGATTATTGTTACACGCCCGGCTGTTTCAGTAGATGAAGATCTAGGATTTTTACCAGGTACGCTAGAAGAAAAAATGGCGCCTTGGACAAGACCTATATTTGATGTGTTAAAAGAGTATTTTAACGCTGCTGAGATCACTGGTATGATTGCAGAGGGTATTATTGAGATTTCACCATTAGCATATATGCGCGGCAGAACATTTAAACGTTCATTTATCTTAGCTGATGAAATGCAAAACGCAACACCAAACCAGATGAAGATGCTGCTTACTCGTTTAGGCGAAGAAAGTATGATGGCTGTAACAGGCGATCTAAATCAAGCAGACAGACTAAAAGATAACGGTCTTATTGACTTTACAAGACTGTTAGAAAATAGTAGCCAATCATGTTTGGATGTAGTCCACTTTAACCAAGGAGATATTGAAAGACACGCTGCTGTTAAGGCAGTTCTTCAAGTGTATGGTGATGAATAACTTCAACACCTGACTTATTTAAAAAGTCTAAGCCCTGTGTACTACGATATTCATTCTTGTAGTACACAGTGGCTATTCCGCTTTGATAAATCAATTTAGCACAATCTATACAAGGTTGATGCGTAACAAACATTGTTGCACCTTCCCCACTTTCAGTACCACGAGCAAGTTTACTAATAGCATTTGATTCTGCGTGAATTACTTCTGGTTTGGTTTTTAATTGCTCAAATTCAACCCATTCGTTAGGCGGAACGACTTCCTCGCATGCATTGTCCCAGCCTGTTGGAGTGCCATTGTAGCCAATAGAGATAATTCTATCATCCTTTACAACAATCGCACCTACTTGTAGGCGTACTGCTGAACTTAGTTGTGCAAAACGTTCTGCAACATCCATGTACGCTTCGATAAATTTAGTTTTCATTTTTTAACAACATTAGTAAATATTCATTCTTTGTGTATATCAACGGCCAACTCCATCCTTTAATAGGCGGACGTCCTGTATCATCGTATAGTATATGTACAATGTAATACTTTGTCAACCATATACGTTTTTTATTAAAAGTACTACGTGTAGGCCACCAAGCAAATCGTTCTTGGTGACGTTCTTGGTCTTTCGACCTACTACCATAGTACCCATGTCCCATCATTCAAGTATATCTGCAATCTTATGTGCTAGTTGTCTAAACCACATTTCGTCGTGTCCGCGAGTAGTTTCGGCAGCAGTGCCTAAACGTATTCCGCTTGTCTCTACAAAACTACGTGGATCATTTGGTACACCGTTCTTGTTTACAGTAATGCCATTCTCTTCCAATAAGTCTGCGGCTTCACGTCCGCTGTACTTGCTGTCGCTTAGATCCATTAAGATAATGTGCGAGTCTGTGCCATCTGTTTGTACTGGCATGTCACGCTGTCTAAACACATCACACATAGCCTTAGCGTTGCGTACAACGTCTTTAGCATATTGTTTATACTCAGGTGTATTAGCTTCAATAAAGCACTGTGCCTTTGCCGCAATGATATGCATCAATGGACCGCCTTGTGTACCCGGAAAAATAGCACTGTTAATCTTGCGAGTAAGTTCTTCATTGTTCCAAAGGATAATGCCTCCTCTTGGTCCACGCAATGTCTTGTGAGTAGTTGATGTCACTACGTCAGCATATGGTAAAGGATTGTAATATGCACCGCCGGCAATCAATCCGGAGTAGTGTGCCATATCAACTACAAGATATGCTCCTACTGTGTCAGCAATAGCACGGAACTTTGCCCAATCAATCTCACGTGGATAAGCACTTGCTCCTGCAACAATAACATTTGGCTTTACTTCAATTGCTTGGCGTGCAATAGCATCATAGTCCAAGAGACCATTAGCATCAACGCCGTAAGCATAACAGTCGTAAATCTTACCTGAGATGTTAGGTGGGCTACCATGCGACAAGTGACCTCCACTTGCTAGGTCCATGCCCAACAGTTTATCACCTGGTTTCATTAGTGCTTGGTATACTGCTGTGTTAGCATTAGCACCTGAGTGTGGTTGTACGTTAGCAAACTCACAGCCATATAGTTGTTTCAACTGTTCGATAGCAAGTGTTTCAATCTCGTCCATGTGTTCGCAGCCGTTATAATAACGTTTGCCTGGATAACCTTCAGCATACTTGTTAGTAAACACACTACCCGCAAGTTGCATCACTGCTTCACTTGCAAAGTTCTCACTTGCAATTAGTTCGACTGTCGAATTTTGTCGAGCTGCTTCCCTGTTTAAAATTTGATAAATTCTATTGTCCATTTGTTTTCTTTTCCTCGTAATTAAATATCAATTGCGACAAGTCGTCTATTGGATCGTTTGTTTCAAATACACTAGGTGTACGTGTTGCTGCAACATCCATATAATATTTGCTAGGATAATGCCGCAAACAATAATATGCCTGTTTTCTTACTTCTTTAGGAACACGAGGAGTTTTCTTAGGATCTAATAAATCTTTTAAAAACTCTTCTGTACGTGTTACAGCATTGTAGCGTTCGCAAGGTAATGTCATACAGCCATTGGTGCTTTAATACTAAGCATTGGATCATAATTTAACAATTCATATTGACCAGGAGTAGTATTTTTTAGTTCTTCTAAATCTGTAAATTTAGGCATCAGTAGTGTAGGACCTTTGCGCGGCTCTCTAATAATTTGTTGTTTAACTTGTTCGAAGTGATTTTTATAGATATGACAGTCTCCACCAGTCCATATAAAGTCGCCTACTTTAAGTCCGAGTAGTTGTGCGAACATATGTGTAAGCAAACTGTAGCTTGCAATATTAAATGGAACACCTAAGAACATGTCTGCACTGCGTTGATACAGTTGACAACTTAGTTCGCCGTCTTGTATGTGAAATTGGAACATAGTATGACAAGGTGGAAGTGCCATTACATTTACTCTGTCAGTATTCCAAGCACTTACAATATGTCGTCTACTGTTAGGATCATAATGCATATTTTCTAATACTTCTGCAATTTGATCTACAAAGCCAAGTGCAGCATCCCAGGTGCGCCATTGATGACCGTACACAGGTCCTAGGTCTTTTATGGTGTCAGTGTTAACGTAACCTAAATCCTTTGCTTGTTTGTCCGCGTTGGCAGTCCAAATGGTGGTTTTACCCACTAGCTCTTCACGTGGTTTACCGTAGTGTATTTCAGCAAGTCTACGCTCGTCACTAGATCCTTCTAAGAACCATAGTAGTTCACTTACTACACTTTTCCAAGCAAGTTTCTTTGTAGTAACAGCAGGAAATTCGTTGCGCAAATCAAAACGCATTTGATGTCCAAATATACCACGTGTGCCTACGCCTGTTCTGTCATCACGATCCTTGCCGTGTAATAAAATGTGATGTAGTGAATCAAGATACTGTTTCATTAATTTCTCTCTTATTCCAAATTTCAAACGTAACGTCTTCATTTGTGTCGTCAACATATCTACGTTCAAATAAACTTTCAATCTTCTTTAGTGGCAAGAATGTATCACATGCATATGCGCCAGGAATACGACTTAGGTAAAACTCGTCAATAACGCCTAGTGTTTGTTCTATAATGTTAGGACCGCCGATGACCCAAGTAATAAGTCCAGGATATTCTTCTGATAGTCGCATAACACTTTTATTAAGATCGCCACTAATGTATTTGTCAGCACCAGGGTACTCTGCAGGACGAGTGGTTGCTATTACGTTAGTACGCTTGGGTAACGGTCGAGGCATACCCGGATCTTCCCAAGTGGTAGATCCCATAATAACAACGTGTCCTGCTGTGTTCTCTTTGAACCATTTTAAGTCTGTGCTGTTATGTGGCCAAGGGAGTGTACCGTTCTTCGACACTCCGCCATAGTCGTCACATGCTAGTATTGCTTTAATCATTTAACTTCCTTTGCCTGGTAATTCGCTCATAAGTCCACTATCGTACTTATTAGGAACACCTTCCCACTCAGCTGCGTCTGCAGGTTTCGTACCCATCTCTGTAATAACTGGCCAAATCAAACTATATTTCATATTAATATCGTACCATTTGTCTGCTTCAGTATCTAATTCAGTATCTGAGAAAATTGCACCTGGTCCGCACTCTGGAACGCACACACCGCAGTCAATACATTCATCTGGATTAATTACTAAAAAGTTTTCGCCTTCATAAAAGCAGTCCACTGGGCAAACTTCTACGCAATCCATGTTTTTACATTTAATACAGTTGTCAGTTACCAAGTAAGTCATTATAGTCTTCCTAGTCTAATTAGCGTTGCCGCTAAGTTAATCTCCGGATCAGCAACCAATGCATGATCTACCAGCCCTTGTTTAATAATTAGCACAGCACTGTCTTGTTGCTCTTCATTTCCGAACACGTCAACATTGTCATACAACCAGCGATAGATCTCGTCCATCTCTTCTGGCAACACTTGCGAACAAATAAGTTTACGTGCTTCTGTAATCTTGCCTGCTTTAAACAAGTCAACCATTTTAAGTTTGTAATCATCTGTATTAGCATCGGCATTTTTGCTAACCAGAGTGCCTGTTTGTGCTTCTAGCTGCACTGTATTAATGCACTTACGCAAATCTGGATAGTATGCCTTAACATACGTATCTAAGGTGTCTAGATCAAACTGTACACCCTCTGTAATGAGGATCTCCGCCATACGTGCTGTAAACTCTACCTGATCAATCTTCGCAATGTGCATGTGCTGACAGCGACTGTGTATAGCTGGCATAATCTTGTTGGGATAATTGCACGTTAGAATAAAGCGCACACTGTGACTGTAGTCTTCCATTAAGTTACGCAATGCAGGCTGCACACTGTTAATGTTCATGTAATCAGCTTCGTCAATAAGCACAACCTTAAAGTCACCAAACGGCATAGTTTGACAGAATGTAATAAGTTTGTCAACCCATTCAATCTTACGTGCTTCTTTAGATCCGTTAGCAATCAATACATCAGTATCTTGTACGTCTAGTTGATTAATAAGAATCTTAGCAATAGTAGTTTTTCCTAGTCCTGCACTACCACTTAGTAGAATATGCGGAATACTTCCACTGTCGATCCAACCTTTAATTTGCTCACGCTGATTCTCATCACGGAATACGTATCCGTCGACACTGTTAGGACGATACTTTTCTACCCATAATTCTTTCATTCGCTTGCCTCTGTTATCATTTTAATATTATTACTAATTGTAGCATCAAACTCTGCATCAGTCAAGTCATAACGCAGTCCTTCGCTTAACGCTCTACTAAAGCTGGCAGTTACATTGTCGTTAAGTCCAAGTCTGTTACATGCTTCTGCTGTAGTATATCCACCGCTTAGAAACACAACACGTTCTACATTATGAAATGCTGTAAGGTTGTAGTACAAGTTGGGTACTTCTGGCGGTGTTAGTTTGAGAATACATTTACCTGGAAACTCGTCCAAGAACTCTTGTAAATGAAACATAAGAGCTGATTCAACTTTAGCTTTAATAGGATTGTCGATAGGTACTTCGGGCTCAATGATTGGTACAAGTCCATACTCACAAATAGTGCGAGCAAGTGTAAACTGTTGTTTGAGTACAGGATGTACCATGCTTACACCTTTAACAATGCTACGCATCTTTGTACCATAAATCTTAGGACCAATACCGTTTGTAGCCCACTCTAACATCTGCTTTACTGGAAACTGTTTGAGTGTTCCATCTTCATCACATCCACTGTCAATCTTTAGGAACGTGTCAATGCCTTTTTCATCCAAGACGTTAACCATGCCACGTGTAACTGTGTCTTGGTAGAGGATTGCTGCCCAGATGTTTTTGTCGTTGAAGTCAGGACTGTTGACCATTCTAAGACGCATAGCATGAACTTTCTCCATTTTGTCTGCTTCTGTGTATGCTTGTCCGTAGCGTTCTAGTACGCCACCTGTTGAACCACCACTGTGATCCATTGCTGCGATAAATCTGTGATCACTCATATGTTTCTCCTGTACTACGAAAGAAGTTTTCACTCCAAAATGCTTTGTCGTCAATCCACACATCGTAGTTTTCTTTTTCGCCTACGCTTAGTTCGTGATGCTTTGCACCCCAATCCATTAGTTGTTTGTATGTAAGTTCAAAATAGTTTACACCACTAACGCAACCCCGTGCTGTCATATATTTGATTGTATGTCCTGCATCATACAATGCATTTACTCGTGCAATGCGCTCTGGCATTGGAATATGATTAGCGTAGTCTTTCTTCCCACCACTGTTAGGTATAATTACTTCTTTACAGATAGTGCCATCAATGTCAATCACGTACTTCAATTAGTTGACTCCATTTCTTTAATTTTTCTTCTTTTACACTACTGCGAGCGTAAATGTGCTTCCAATCTAAGACACCATGTTCTGTCATTAGATTAATCATACAATAAACATCGCCAACTTCTTCAAGTAGTTTGTTACGTTGTTCGTCTGTTATTTCTTCTTTGTACTCAAACTTGCGTACAATCTTTGAACAGCGTTGTGTTAATTCTCCGCACTCTTCGGCGGTGATAATCATTAGTTGCTGTAGTGTGTTTATAGGACTATCTTTCAACGCCCAACTCCTTGTATGCTAGTTGTACGCCTTTTGCTTGGAAGTAAGCATCTGCTAGTGCATTGTGTAAGTCTGTTTGCTTTAATACCTTACGTGGATCAATTTTGCAACAACCAAATAGTGTACGTGCATCCTTGATTTGCCAAAACTGCCACGGAATAGGAACACCTAGCATACGATACATGTCTTCCATAATGGTTAAGTCAAAGCCGTAGCCTTGTCCCCAAATAGTATCAACACCTACACTCCACTTGCTAACTTGACGTAGTGCTTCTTGAACACTTACTGCGCTAGTTTGATCAAATGCTTCTTCCATTGCCTTAGGGTCTTGTTTGCCCCACCATTCAATAGTACTGTCACTTGCTGTACGACCTAGACGATCTTGTTCGTCGATGTCAATTTTAAGATACAGTTCACTATGCGGTTCGCTGTCATTTAAAGGATCAAATTTAACTGCGCCTAAACTTAGTACTGTACAACTAGGCAATGTGTCTAGTGTTTCTAAGTCAATCATGCCATGTGTTGCCATAATTCAACCTTTCCTATTTTCTTGTCCAATACCCGTTAAAATTAAGAATACATACAACAAGGGCCATGCCCATCCTGTTAAGAATCCAGTGATGTGTAGGGTCATAAGCACAATACCGGACAATCCAGTAGTGCCTAAGCCTGATAGTTGTGTTGGTAATTTCATAAAAACTCCTTAGCTTTATATATATAATAACATATAAACGCTAAGGAGTCAAGTGTTTTTTTTAGATATTATCTTTAGTATAGATATTTGTCTTAAACCCAGTAGTTAAGTCGACTGGGGTTTGATTAATAAAATAATCACCTACTTTATCTGCAAGTATATAATGATTCTCAATTGACATATGATTTAGTCGACTATCAAATCCTGTCTTATTATAAAAGTTTTGTTGCGTCTTTCTACTATCAAATTCTTTGTCACAAACATCAGTGGTAAGATTGCCAATAGTTTCAGGAGCACGACCCCAACCTGGCAAAAATAAAAGCTTTAAACCAGGTAATGCTAACTTTATATACATAAACGAGTATATTATTGACGAGTATATAAGATTGTCCATGTTATCATTTTGCAAATATTTTAAGTGTAGCTCAATTGCTTTTCTTTTTTCTTTGCTCCAATCTGGATGTGATACTATTTGAGGAAGGTTAGACTCTGCAGGTAGTTCTGGGAACCACCAATGTCGGTTTCCGTTTGTTAATTGAACAATAACATAATCTTGTGGGTTGAAATTATTAGACTGCTCCATAACTTGTTTGAATATCCACTCATTTGCTACTCCAAATTGAGAATACAACTTTAAACTAGATACATCTAATTTTCCAACAACTTCGTCAACCCAATTTGTTGTATAGACTTTGCTGTCTACCTTTGCTTTAATACCAGATTCACTATTAATATACCCTGTAGGAATACTATAACTATCCCCAAATACCCAAAGATTACTCATTTGTCAATAAACTGTGATAGTTGCGGAGCCAGCCAACCTTCTGGCTTTAGAACTTTGCCGTCGGCACGTTTGATCACTTTTCCTGTAGTTGGGTCAATCTTTGCAAAGTTAGTGTTCATTACTTCTTTCCAGGCCGCTTCTCCGTCCCAACCTGCTGCACGAATGGCACCTACAGTAACAACTAGAATGTCCACTAGCGCATCTAGTTGTTCTACCTTGTCGTTTGCAGCCACAGCGTCTACAAGCTCGCCTACTTCTTCGTCAATAAGACCAAGATACATTTTGTAGTTTGCTTCACTTGCTTGTTGGTCACATGCTGTGCCAAATTTGTTTACGTCTTCAAATACGTTTGTCATGTTTTACCTTAATTAATGAATGATGATGGGTCAATTGTTGCGTGTTCGCCATCTGCATATTCTGCGCCTATTTGTAGACCACTTGGCTTTTCTTTACTTGTTGCTAGTATACTTTCTAGTTCGACTTTACGTATTTCTACTTCGCCGGTTGGTGTCTCAACTTTAACACTCCTAGTCCATCTACCATGCGGAATTAAAATCCAATCACCAACAGTAAATTCATCCTTGTTATCAGGACCTTTGTCATACACACGAGCCCACCTTGGATAGATGCCTCTAGTAGAACCATTATCGTCTGCAATAATGATTCCACTTTTAGTTACTTGTTCTCCAAAGTGCATATCTGTTACTAATACATTATTTCCAAACGCTCGAGGCGTTCCTTTAATCGCATTTATATTACTAGACATTAATCACCTTTTGATACAAAGTTTCCGTTGTCATCTTCGATCCACTCTTCTGCATCATCTAATGTTGCTTCTTCAGCTGCTACTTCTGCAGGTTTTGCTGACTTTTTAGTAGTTCTAGTATTTGACTTTGCGGAAGGTACAGCTGGCTCTTCATATTCTATAATATCTTCAACTGGCTGTCTTTGATTTTCAACATTTGCTGTAGCATAGTGTTCAGCTACAATGTCTTCACGCTTTTTGATAATCGCGCCGCCAGCGCCTAATTCGTCGCCACGGGCATTAATTCTTGCATTGCCAACTGCTGGAGTTAGTTCATTGCGCTTTCTAAGTAGATCCATGTCTACTTGTTTGCCACGCATACTGCGGTGCTGTTTTTTTGCTGCTGATACTTTTGACATAATTGTCTCCTTTTGGTTATATACTTACTTATCTCAGGAACTCTCTCCAATCCAGGTCAAACTGGATTGAATCGATTCTGTGTACGCCTATTAAGTATAGCACATAACTTGCTACACTTGATCCTCTACCTACACCCCAAACAATGTTGTTCTCACGCATAA
>Ga0209137_1003659_pt1 | contig 12709 bp, 12 predicted proteins | sample SaaInl5LU_22_DNA_FD_184642 | JGI IMG/M metagenome (GOLD analysis project Ga0209137, IMG submission 184642) | Marine microbial communities from expanding oxygen minimum zones in the Saanich Inlet - ESP_105LU_22_DNA (SPAdes) (version 2) | ecosystem: Environmental > Aquatic > Marine > Intertidal... | reverse complement strand
GGCGGCATCGGTAATTACTATCAGCTCACCAACTGCTGCTGCCGGTGAAACAAGGCTTGCAATGTTTCGATAACAGGTTGCCATTTATTCGGTATCCAACATTGGAATGTGGACGTGCTTTTCACGCGCAACGCTCTTTGCTTCCGGGTAACCAGCGTCAACGTGACGAATAACACCCATGCCGGGGTCATTTGTCAAAACTCGCTGCAGCTTCTGGGCGGCCAACTCGGTGCCATCGGCAACCGACACCTGACCGGAGTGAATAGAGCGACCCATTCCAACTCCACCACCGTGGTGGAGAGATACCCAGCTGGCACCAGAGGCCACATTAATCATCGCGTTTAGTAGCGGCCAGTCAGCAATCGCATCCGAGCCATCAAGCATTGCTTCGGTTTCTCGATAAGGAGATGCAACGCTGCCACAATCAAGGTGGTCACGACCGATAACAATCGGTGCAGAAACCTCTCCAGTTCTTACCAACTCATTGAATGCAGCACCGGCTTTATCGCGCTCGCCGTAACCGAGCCAGCAAATTCTTGCTGGCAAGCCCTGGAATTCAACTCTTTCTTGCGCAAGCTTGATCCAGCGGTGAAGGTGCTTATTCTCAGGAAACAGCTCGAGAATCGCCTGGTCGGTTCGGTAAATATCTTTTTTATCTCCCGATAGTGCGACCCAGCGGAAGGGGCCCTTACCCTCGCAGAACAGTGGCCTGATGTAGGCCGGAACAAAACCAGGGAACTTGAAAGCGTCTTTATAGCCGCCCTTTCGGGCCTCGTCGCGGATTGAGTTTCCGTAGTCGAAAACCTCGGCGCCCTTGGCCATAAAACCAACCATTGCTTCCACCTGCTTAGCCATTGCGGCCTCTGCGCGGTCTGTGAACTCTGTAGGGCTGGAAGCGGCATATTCTTTGGCCGCTGATAGCTCCACACCCTCTGGAATGTAATAGAGCGGATCGTGAGCGCTGGTCTGGTCGGTCACAATATCGATTGGCACCTCACGCTTTAGTAGCTCGGGGAAGATAGTGGCAGCATTGCCCACTAGCCCAACTGAGATTGCCTTGCGCTGGCTCTTATATCTGGTGACTCGCTCAATGGCGTCGTCGATGTCGGTTGCGATTTCATCCAGGTATCTGGTCTGCACTCGCTTTTGAAGTCTTGATTCGTCGATGTCAACAATCAGGCAGACACCCTCGTTCATGGTCACAGCCAGCGGCTGTGCACCACCCATGCCACCGCAACCGCCGGTCAGGGTAATTGTTCCGGCAAGGGTTCCTGCAAATCTCTTTTCGGCTACCGCTGCGAATGTTTCATAGGTGCCCTGCAAAATGCCCTGGGTTCCGATGTAGATCCAAGACCCTGCGGTCATCTGCCCATACATCGTCAGACCCATTTTTTCGAGCCTTCTAAATTCTGGCCAAGTAGCCCAGTCTCCAACCAGATTGCTGTTGGCCAGAATAACTCTCGGTGCCCACTCGTGAGTTTGGAAGACACCGACCGGCTTGCCGGACTGCACCAGCATGGTCTCATCGTTCTTGAGCTGAGTAAGAGTATTGGCTAGAGCATCAAAGCTCTCCCAGTTCCTGGCGGCCTTTCCGCTGCCACCATAGACAATAAGTTCTTCGGGGTGCTCGGCAACCGAGGGGTCCAGGTTGTTATAGAGCATCCTGAGTGCAGCCTCTTGCTGCCAGCCCTGAGTGGTCAAAGTATTGCCGGTTGCTGCCCTTACGGTACGCGCCATTGAGTTCATAACTGAAGTTCACAGCCAAAGGAGGTCAACTTCAATCGAAGAACTGATAGTTGTGTCTGAGATTTCAGACATACTAGAAACATGTCCAGAGTCCCCGCAGCCCAAAGAACGCTCTCGCTGCTCAGGCTCATGGCGGAATTAGGTCAGCCAACAACAGCAAATCGCCTTGCCCAAAAACTCGAGATACCAAGATCTAGCTGCTACCAGTTACTTGAAGTCCTTGAATCTCAAGGCTTTGCTATTCACTTCACCGAGGACAAGCGCTGGGGGCTAGGTCTTGCCGCTTGGGAGCTTGGAAGTGCCTATAAAAGGCATGAGCCACTGGAAAGACTTGCCAGACCGGTTATTACCAAACTCGTAGACGAGCTATCAAAACGAGCAAACGTGGTTGGCCACCTTGGCGTGTTAGATGGTTCCGATGTTCTTTACCTGATTGAACAGCGGCCGACAAGAAGCTTGAAACTGGTCACCGACGTCGGTGTAAGACTCCCCGCCCACCTGACCGCCTCCGGCAGATCGATGCTTGCTCACCTCGGTCAAAAACAGCTAATTGCCACTTTTGGCAGTGGTGAGCTATCGAAAAGAACCCCGCTTGGACCAAAAACCCTAAGGGAGCTAACTAGCTTGCTTGCAACAGAAACACAGGCCGGCTTCGCCTTAGAGGTTGACGAAGTAACACTTGGTTACGCCTCGGTTGGGGTCGCAATCCTTGATCGCCTTAATCACCCAATCGCTGGTTTAGCAATCACGTTGCAATCTCAGCAGCTAGAAAAGCTACAGTTAGACCAGTTGGCTTCTGCTCTTTCAAGAGCAGCCGATGAGCTATCCGGAAGGTTTGGTCACAGTGGCTGAAGACCCCAAGTGGCAACGAGCAAGTTCACTAATCACCAATGCCGAATCGGTTATTGGCCTGATTGATATTCCTGCCCACAGCTTCTCAATTAGCCAAACCAATGCTCACCTAACCCCAAAAGCAATAAGAGAAGCACTTCACAGGTTTTCCACCCAGTCCTATAGCGCAGATAAAAACGTCGCTGTTCAATCGATTCAAGACTTGGGCGAGATAGCAAACCCAGAACAAAACGAACAGCAAACAATAGAAACCATCAGCGCCGCAAACAAAGAACTCACTATTGCCCTCGGCGGAGATAACTCAATTACCTATGCAGCCGCCCTTGGTGTCTATGGAAACAAGCTTTCAAGCGCAGGGCTCATCACCCTCGATGCCCACCACGACCTGAGAGATGGCAACTCAAATGGAAGCCCGGTTAGGAGACTCATCGAGGCTGGCCTAAACCCAAAACAAGTGGTCCAAATTGGCATAAATGACTTTTCTAATTCCCCTGACTACGAACAACTTGCCGATTCACTCGGCATCACCGTGATAACCAGAACCGAGGTTGCAAACATCGGTATCGCTAGTGCTTGCAAGAAAGCTCTAGCCATCGCAGGAGCTAGCCGGGGACCGATCCACGTTGACCTTGATGTGGATGTCTGCGATCAAAGTGTTGTTCCGGCCTGCCCGGCGGCAGCGCCGGGCGGCATCTCAGCCTTTGAACTTCGCCAAGCTGCAAGGCTCTTGGTAACAGATTCCCTGGTGCGTGGTCTAGACATAACCGAGATTGACGTATCAAAGGACACCGAAGATCAAAGGACGATAAGGCTCGGTGCCCTTTTGGTTCTGGAAGCAGTAGCCGGCTACCTCAAGAGATAGCCAGTAACTCGAATCTGCTTGAGACAATGCGTTTGATTCGATTCAAGCTAAAGCGGGCGATAAACTATTGGTAGTTGCGAGGTTGCACGCAGCCAATAATCCGACCCGAAACTTGGCATCAGCCCAAGAGAACCGAAGGGGAAAAGTGCCAAAGATCATCGTCGAGATCATGCCGAAACAGGATCTGCTTGACCCACAGGGCAAAGCGGTTTCAAATTCACTACACCGCGAGGGCAAGAAGGAAATTACAGCTGTCCGCATTGGCAAGCGCATTGAACTGCACTTTGATCGCGAGATTACCGACCAGGATCTAGAAATGGCCAAGACTCAAGCCGCAAACTTCCTCTCCAACGACGTCATCGAAGATGTCGTAGCAGTCACAAAAGAAGACTGAGCATGAAGATCGGCGTAATCACCTACCCCGGAACCCTGGATGACCGCGATGCCCAAAGAGCCATCCGGCTTGCCGGCGGAACGCCAGTACCGCTCTGGCATGCCGATGACGATCTAAAAAAAGTCGACGCAGTTGTTTTACCCGGCGGTTTTTCCTACGGTGATTACCTGCGCTGTGGAGCAATCGCTGCCCAAGCTCCTGCAACCAAAGAGGTAATCAGACTGGCAGGCCAAGGTCTGCCAGTGCTTGGCATCTGCAACGGTTTCCAGATTCTGGTTGAGTCACACCTTCTTCCAGGCGGATTGATCAGAAACGAAAAGCAGCACTTTGTTTGCAAGGACCAGAAGCTTAGGGTCGAGAACAACCAAACCTCATGGACCAACATGTTTGAAAAAGACGAAGAGATCTTGATTCCACTGAAAAACGGTGAGGGTGGCTACATCGCAAGCGATGAGACCTTGAAGATGCTTGAAGACGAGAATCTAATCACCTTCCGTTACCTCGACGGAAACCCAAACGGCTCACTAAACGACATTGCAGGACTCACAAATAAAAGAGGCAATGTCGTAGGCCTCATGCCTCACCCAGAGCACGCAGTTGAACCAGGTTTTGGTCCAGATACCAAGACTGCAATGCGTTCAGGTATTGATGGGCTGAAGTTTTTCCAGAGCGTGCTTCAACAGGTGGTGAACGCATAACCATGTTGGGCAAAAAGAAACTAGAGCCATCTGGCGTTGACACCACCGCAATGGCAACAACCGAGCCAGAAAAAGAACAGCCCTGGCAAGAGCTTGGCCTAAAACAGGATGAATACGCAGAGATCAAAAATATCCTTGGCCGCAGGCCAACCTCCTCCGAGCTTGCAATGTATTCGGTGATGTGGTCCGAGCACTGCAGCTATAAATCCTCCAAGATCTACCTTCGCCAGTTTGGTGAGAAGGTCACCCCTGAGATGAAGAAATACCTCATGGTTGGCATGGGTGAAAACGCAGGTGTAGTTGACATCGGTGAAGGACTCGCAGTCACCTTCAAGGTTGAAAGCCACAACCACCCCAGCTACATAGAACCATTCCAGGGTGCTGCAACCGGTGTTGGCGGAATCGTGAGAGACATCTTGTCTATGGGGGCAAGGCCAATAGCGGTTATGGACCAGCTTCGTTTTGGTGCCCCAACAAACCCTGACACTGCAAGGGTTGTCCATGGAGTAGTAGACGGCATCTCCTTCTATGGCAACTGCCTGGGGCTTCCAAACATCGGTGGCGAAACAGTCTTTGACAGCGTCTACCAGGGCAACCCGCTAGTAAACGCGCTGTCCATTGGCTCAATGAAGCACGAAGATTTACAGCTTGCGAAGGCATCAAATCCTGGCGACCTAGTGATTCTTTTCGGAGCAAGAACCGGTGCCGATGGAATCGGCGGTGTTTCAGTTCTTGCCTCAGAAACTTTTGAATCAACCGGTCCCACCAAGCGCCCAGCAGTGCAGGTTGGTGACCCATTCGCCGAGAAGGTACTGATTGAGTGCTGCCTTGAGCTATTTAATTCAGGTGTAGTTGCAGGTATTCAGGACTTAGGTGGTGCTGGTATCTCCTGTGCAACATCAGAACTTGCTTCAAACGGTGGCAAGGGTATGAGGGTTCAGCTCAAGAATGTCTTACTCAGGGATGAAAGCCTCACCCCGGAAGAGATTCTGATGTCAGAGTCCCAAGAGCGCATGTGCGCAGTGGTACCAAAGAAGAAGCTGAAAGAATTCGAAAAGATTGTCCAGAAGTGGGAAGTGGAGTACTCGGTTCTTGGAGACGTCATCGACGAGGACCGACTGTATATCAAATGGGGCCACGAGGAGATCGTAAACGTTCCTCCAAGAACAGTTGCCCATGATGGCCCTATCTATGAGCGTCCGGTGAAGCTGCCAAAATACCAAAAAGCACTCAACAAAGATTCAAGCTCCGGCCTTGCAAGAGCAAAGAACGCATCAGAACTGGCAAGCCAGTTGATGGAGCTAATCGCAACTCCAAACCAAGCAGACAAGAGCTGGATCACGGCTCAATATGACAAATACGTCGGTGGCAATACGGCTTTGTCTATGCCGGATGATTCCGGCATGATCAGAGTCTCTGAAGAATCGGGCCTAGGCGTTGCATTGGCAACCGATGCCAATGGCAAGTACTCCTACCTAAACCCCTACGAGGGAGCAAGGCTTGCCCTTGCTGAGGCTTATAGAAACGTTGCTGTCACCGGAGCTTTACCAAGGGCAGTAACAAATTGCCTGAACTTCGGAAGCCCTGAAAACCCAGAAGTGATGTGGCAATTCAAAGAAGCAACCGCGGGACTCGCGGATGCTTGCCTCGAACTTGGCATCCCGGTAACAGGTGGAAACGTCAGCTTCTATAACCAGTCTGGAGACATCGCCATCTACCCAACCCCAGTGGTTGGGGTCTTAGGTGTTATTGACGATGTGGCAAGAAGAATCCCCTCCGGCTGGCAAGACGATGGCAACAACATCTACCTGCTCGGAGAAACCTTCGACGAGCTAGATGGTTCGGCATGGGCCAAAGACCTTCATGATCACCTAGGTGGTCAACCTCCAAAGCTTGATCTTGCCAAGGAGAAACTTCTTGCAGAGCTATTACACGGCGCAAGCATTCAAGGGCTGATTGAATCAGCCCATGACCTTTCAGAAGGTGGTCTTGGCATCGCAGTTCTGGAAGCATCGCTCAGGTTCAACGTTGGAGCAAGAATCTGGCTTGGAGACATTCTTGACCGTGACCAAATAGACCAAACAGCTGCCCTTTTCTCAGAGTCACAGTCAAGAGTGCTTGTCACTGTTGGAAGAGAAGACGACGTGAAGTTCCAGGCACTCTGTGAAGCAAGGGGTGTTCCTTGCCTACGCATTGGTGTCACAGACTCAACCTCAGGACTTGTTGAAATCAAGGATGTTGCGGACCTAAAACTTGAAGACATTCGAACCAGCTGGTCCGGTGTGATGAGCGAATTATTTGGGTAGCTTCTGCGTTATTGCTGAGAGTCGATAAGCCGAGCAACATCCTCAACCATCTTGGTGGCAGCCTCGATGGATTCTTTCGCCCAGGCGTGAGAAATAACCTGTCCTGACACAACTCCATACTCCGCAATGTTTCTCTGCTTTTTCATCTCCTCGAAGACAACCAGACTTCGGAATCAAGAGCACTGAGCTTAGAGAGCTTCACAAATGAGGAGTGACTTCCACCTCTCTCATGGACCCTAAGCCCTTGCAGAGCAAGGATGGCGGCTAGCGCCTTTCTTGCTGCGTCGTAACTGAATTGCGCCACACCTTCTAAGTCACTATCCAAGATCACCTCGCAGGAGGCGAGGTGTCGCCTGGCTTTTTCCAAGAGCGCCAAAGCGTCTTTGCACGTGGCAATTATCGGAGAAAGTTCCTTCGAAGAAAGAATGCCCAGGATCTCTTCTCTCATCAGCTGGAGACTTCAATCTTCAGAAGCGGTGAGCTTTTGACTGTTTTTAGAAAGCTAGAAGACGCTTCCTCCCAATCCTTGCTGCTGACTAACACCTGATTGACCGGCCGGCCAAGAGTTAGTGAGGCCTGACTGCTGAGCTCGGCGGTTTGTCTCATTGAGATCTCTCCAATCAACAGAACGTCTACATCCTGAGGGTCAGGTCCTGGATGACCTTGAATGCGTGCTGCCCAAGAACCATATATGTAGGCCTCTTTGAGGTTTGCAAGGCCTTGAACCATTTTGTGGATAACTGCCTGAGGACCATAGGCATAAATGAGCACCTCGCTCATTGGTTTGAATAAAGCGTGCTCAGTATTCACTCTCACCAGCCTGCTGCGACCAACTCTTCTCTCCAACAGGTAGTCACTTTCCACAAGTCGATCAACCTCTCGCATGGTAGATGCCACGGAAACTGCGGCCGCAGCAGCAAGTTCCGTCAGGGTGAACTCTCTATCAGGAAACAGGTATAGACGCGCCAACATAAGACCCTGCGCATCGCTGCGTAGAAATGGTGTCAGTGCCGGAATACTATTTTTCATAAAACAGAGAATAACACCTGTTTATTGAAAATAAATCACACACCGGCAATAAAGTTGCCTGGGTGTGGCCGCGTATGCATGGTTCCCACCACCGCCACCTGCACTGGTTGACGGGCTAGGTCAATTCTCATAGTCTTCTCAGCAGGGGGAAATCATGAAGAAAATTCTTGCATTAGCTGCTTTTTTGGGATTGGTCTTTGGGCTTGCAACACCGATCCAGGCAGCGGGTCCCAAGTACTCGGTCTATCAAAAGACCTTGGCAACCTTTAGCTCCTCTGCCACCGCGCTAACAAGCCAACAGCGAGCTCAAGTGAAGGCAGCTGTTGAGGCTAACCCAGCAGCTGAAAAGTTTATTTGCACCGGAATTAGGTATTACTCCCAGCCGACGAGTGTCAACATCATGGTTAGAAAGCGCGCCAAGGCAGCTTGCGAGTATGCAAAAGAACTGAACCCCAATCTTTCGACCTGGTTTCAGAACAAACCAACCCAAGCCAGGAGCTATGCCGGGAAGGTCTTGCTGACCGTAAAGAGCCCTGACATCCGAGGACTAGCCAACCAGAACCTGGTTGATGTCGAAACGTGCAAGATAAAGGAAGACAGTAGGTTTCGAACACCGGGTGATGTGGTGCCTAATTTCTTAGGGGAAGCAGAGATTAGGGGTAGATATATGGGAAACGCAACCGCCTTTCCATTCGCACCAACTGTGTTGCCAACAACGGGCACAATCGACGTAGCCCTCATCTATGTGGACTGGGAAGACTTACCGGGGACCAAGGGGGACTACGACTACTACAAACACCACGCCGAAATGTTCAGCGACTTTTACTGGATGGCATCTGAGCACAAACTCAAAATGCAAATCAGCACCACCGAGGATTGGCAACGCCTGCCGGGCTCCTTCGAAGAGTATGTAACTGAAAGTCAGCAGGAGGAAGCTCAACGAGGTGAAGCCCCGAAGAAGCAGAAATTTTATGATGCTGCGGTTGCAGCCTCGGATCCGGACTTCGACTTTACTGACGTCGAAATCGTCTTCTTCGTGGTGCCCACGGCAGAATCTGTCTTTGTTGGCGGTCCACACGAATTCAACTTTGATTGGAACGGTTATCTCAAGACCTCGGAGCGAGATATTTATGACACTGCTACCCCTGGAGACTTCAACATAGACAGAGGAAGCCCGGGTACTGCCCCGTGGTTCTACTTTGTGCACGAAACGGGTCACATGCTCGGTATCCCACACCAAGCAGACGAGGACCAAAATAACCCAGACACAGAAAAATACGTGGTGTCACCGCTTGGTGGGTGGGATGTGATGGCGGAGCATGGCGGGAACCGCACTATGAACAGCTGGCTGCGATGGCTGGCTGGATGGCTAGATGACGACCAAGTCGCTTGCGTTACTAAGCAGGATATCTCCGATAATTATTACGAACTCCACCCAATAAATGAAGTGGCCGGGGAAGTCGAATCATTGGTTATCAAACTCAGCGACACCAAGGTTGTAGTGGTTGAGTCGAGAAGGTTCGACCCTAAATTCGACATTAGTACTGGAAATTCGAAGAATGGTCTAATTGTGTACACAGTTGATGCCACCAAAGCAAGCGCGCAAGGCAACCAGGTTCTTCTCAGCCCGAGGGATATTACAAAGTATTTGCAAGAGAAGAACACCTGGCCAGATAGGCGTGAGCTAGACGCAATATTCTTTCAGGGTGATTCCGTAGAGATTGACGGAATCAGAATTGAAGCTTCGTCGATTGGAACCAATTCAGACGTTGTGAGGGTAACTGCCACTTCCAACTAGCCGGTGCTGTCTAGCAAAGTGCCACCCAAAGGGAGCTCACATTAGTAACAGAAACGATTGCCCATAAGCAAATGAGTTTTTGGAACTGTGACTACTTAGCACTTGAGCCCTTTATGGCTTTTGCTAGGTAACCGGAAAGAACCAAGAACACAACCGGATACAACATTGCATAGGTCAGTGTGATCTGATCAGACAGCACCCCAACAACGGTTGGCCCCACAAAGTAAGCACCAATAGAGATCACACCAATTCTTGCAATGCCAACCGAAGGGGCAACGCCCTTGAGGTTGGCAGCACCAAGAATAAATGCCGGCAAAATAGGGCCAATTGCAATTCCTGCAAAGAAGAACCCGGTGTTCACAAGAATGATCCCCAGAAGCGGGAAATCACTGGAAAGCCAAATACCAGAGAGCATTAAGACACCCCATAGCCCACCACCAACAACCCCCAAGAACCGAACCACTTGGTAGGGTCCCCATCTCTCCAACCAGCTGTCGCCCAGAAACCTGGAAAGAATCATGGCGAGTGCAAAGGTTGCAAATGCAGATGCGTAGTAGCCGATCTCGACACCCATTTCATCGCGCAGCAACAGCGCTGCCCAGTCAGCCGCAGCACCCTCAGCAATAAAGGTTCCGGTTGCACCAATGCCAAGGATCCAAAGCGGCCAGGCCGCTTTGCCAAACCATGGCATTGAGCTCTTGGCGTCTGGCTCTCCAAAGTGGTTATCAAGATCAGGTGCAAGTAGGTGTCTAGAGGTCACAATAAAAACAATTAGCCCAACACCTGCCACCCATAACAGGTTTTCCCTGGGGGAAATATAAAAAGCAAGCCCAGCACCCAACAAAGTGGTTGCAAGTGTTCCCACGCTCCACATTCCATGAAACGAGGTTATGTAGGGCCTCTTTAGATGATTCTCAATGGCAACAGCCTGAGCATTACCTGCAACATCCAGCGCTGCATAACCAAAGCCCATAAAGAACAGCCCCGCCACCAAAACCAACGGAGTAATGCTCAACCCCATGATCGCAACTCCAACCGGGACCACTATCTGTGCCACAAAAAACACCGGTCTTGAACCAAACCTGTGGATTGCTCTTCCAGACAGCTGAGCACCTAGAACTGCCCCAATGGAGCTAGCGATCAAGACCAGACCAAACTGGGTATCAGATAACTCATTGGCTGTTTTAATCTCCGGGATTCTAGGAACCCATGCCATAGAAACAACACCCATAACAAAGAACTGCAACCAAAGAGCATTGCGTGCTTTGGTGGCGAGGAGTTTGGTCACAGGTGCAAGATTAGCGGCTGCGCAGATTATTGCGTCTATTGGTGAATTTGGTCTTCAATTGGCTTTCGCCCAACCCAAGCGCACATGTCTCACCATTCGGTTGGATTCATGCAGGTGTTACAGAGCCGAGGTTTGAATAAAGCTAGACGCCAGTGTTTCCAATGTTGTTAAAGGTTGAGGTGTTCAAGTGTGATTGTGAGTCACGGGTTAGGTTGATAGGCCCGTCGACGCCGTAGTAGCGCTGACCGGCAACCAACAGCTCTTCGGCTGGGAATTTGGTGATTATTTCACAGCCGGTTGCTGTGACAACAACCTCTTCCTCAATGCGAGCAGCACCCCAACCGTCCTTTGAAGGCCAGTAGGTTTCAAGAGCAAAGACCATGCCTTCTTCTAGAACCTCTGGGTTATCAAATGACACTAGGCGGCTAAAGATTGGCTTTTCCCAAATCGAGAGTCCAACACCGTGGCCATACTGCAGTGCGAAGGCTGCCTCTTCATTGGCAAAGCCGAACTCTTCGGCCTTTGGCCAAACAGAGACAATGTCCGCGGTTGTGGCGCCCGGTTTGACCAGTGCAATAGCCCGGTCCATATATTCACGGCAAATTCGGTAGGCATCACGTTGCGCAGGTGACGCACTGCCCACTGCAAAGGTGCGGTAGTAGCAGGTGCGGTATCCCATGTAGCTGTGCAGGATGTCGAAGAAAGCGGGGTCTCCCGGGCGAATTAGCCGGTCGCTAAACACGTGCGGGTGAGGCGAGCAGCGCTCGCCTGAGATTGCGTTGACACCCTCAACGTGTTCGGATCCCAAGTCATACAACACCTTGGAAACAAGACCAACGGTCTCGTTCTCTCTCACTCCTGGGCGCAGGAATTCGTAGAGCTTCTCGTAGGCAGCGTCGACCATAGAAGCTGCTGAGGTTAGAAGGGTTAGTTCGTCGACTGTTTTGATGCGGCGTGCTTCAAGGAAGATCTGCTGCCCGTCTACGACCTGGATTCCTTTTGCCTGCAGGGCAAAAAGAACTGGCAGCTCGATGATGTCAACACCGATCGGCTCATTTTGCAAACCGTGGCTTGCCAAAACCTCGTAAACCTTGTCGGCAACAGCTTCTGCCTGGCCAGAGTTTGGGCTCATCGCACCGCGAAGCGTTGAGATGCCAGCCCTTGCTCCAACACCAATCTTCGAAGCGTTGTGGTGAGGTTCATGACCGTTTAGGTCAGCATGGGTGTGGGAGGCATGCGCATCGTCTAGCCAAGGAGTGTGAAGCTGGTGGTGCTTTGCAGCAGAACCGAAATCCCAGAGCACAGGCTCTCCGGTGCGAGGCAGAACTGCGTAGCGAATCATCTTGTCCATGGCCCAGGTGCCGATGTGGGTGCCGGTCATGTAACGAATATTGTGGAAGTCAAAGGTAAGCAAAGACCCGACCGAGGACTTCTCAAGCTCGACCTTGAGTCTCGCTAGACGCTCTGAGCGCAGTCTCTCGTGATTGACTCGGTTCTCCCAGTCAACTGCATTGAATCCGTAGGTCGGGATTGCCATGACATTTCCTTAGCTTTTAGACGATTTGTTAAGTCTTGGTGAACAGTTTAGAGAAAACAGGCACTTCTGTAAAGTGCCAGCAAACTTTCTGCCCAGCGGACTCTACTTAGCGTTTGATTGAACGTGGACCTTTATTTGTGCCTTGTCGTTTAGAACGGCGTCGTAGGCCGAAGCCGCATCAGCCAAATCAAACTGCTTG
>Ga0209137_1003658_pt1 | contig 12711 bp, 13 predicted proteins | sample SaaInl5LU_22_DNA_FD_184642 | JGI IMG/M metagenome (GOLD analysis project Ga0209137, IMG submission 184642) | Marine microbial communities from expanding oxygen minimum zones in the Saanich Inlet - ESP_105LU_22_DNA (SPAdes) (version 2) | ecosystem: Environmental > Aquatic > Marine > Intertidal... | reverse complement strand
AACTCATTGACCTTTAAAACAAGCGTGAATGATAAGTTGATTAACTACACCTTAGATTTCGAGTACGCATTTGATAAGATTAACAACATCCGATAATGAAGCAAGAGGTTCAGTTATATATCGAAGGACAGAGAGTGGACTTGTTTAACGATGAGACCATTCAGATAACTTCATCAATTCAGAATGTAAAGGACATCGCTAAGGTGTTCACGGACTATTCTCAGACATTCACTTTACCTGCATCTCAAACAAACAACAAAGTATTTAAGCGTTACTATAATCCAGATGTCATAGGAGGGTTCGATGCAAGATTCAAAGTAGATGCGGTCATAGAAATAAACTACCAACCATTTAGAACTGGTAAGATAAAACTTGAGGGAGTAGATCTAAAAGACAATGTACCATCTGCGTATAAGATTACTTTCTTTGGTAACATCGTTAATCTAAAAGACCTACTTGGAGAAGACCAATTAGATGGTTTAAACTGGTTATCTAACTTTGATACGATTCATAGTTACGATAATGTAAAAGCATATCTACAAAACGGAAGGGATTTTACGATTGATTCGGTATCTTATACTGATGCTATTATCGCTCCGCTTATAAGTGCTGAACAAAGATGGTATTATGATACTGCCACAAATATTGCGGGTAGTGGAAATCTTCAGACTGTTGATAGTGGGCTAAGAGGTGCTTACTATAAAGATTTTAAGTATGCTATTAGGGTATATTGTATTTTAAAAGCAATCGAAAAGAAATACACTATTGCGAATGGGTATCCAGTAAACATAGTGTTTAGCGATGACTTCTTTAGCACATCTGAGACTGACTTCTATGGTCTTTATATGTGGTTACATAGAGAGAAGGGAAGGTTTGGTTTATCAGGCACAAGGAATACTTATTTAAGCACTATGAATCCTGAATCTTGGGAAGGTGTGGTAATGGGTACAAACAACTTTAGCATATTTGATATATTTAGTTTTAGTGGTACTTTATATTATGAGTTTACGCTAAACTTAGTTGTATCTACCTCTGGTGCTAATTTCAATGTGTACTTAGAGAGAGATGGTAGTGTTGTAGAATCTAAATTGGCTAATACTGGTTCTACGAGTTATGCTTTATCGTTTGCGAATCTTACTCAGAACGGAAACTATAAAATCAGAATAGAACACACTACGGGATTCAATGTTATATCTACATCAACTATTGATCTGGTGGCGAACTTTAGTGGAGGTGCTCCTGAGTCTAACACTTTCACTTTTACTGCCAATCAGACTATCTCTACCGATGATAACTTTATCATAACGAGCAACATTCCACAAATGAAAGTAATTGACTTTCTAACTGGATTGTTTAAGATGTTTAATCTAACAGCATACGAAAGAGATGGTGAGATTGTAGTTAAGCCTTTAAATGATTTCTATGCATCTGGAAGCACTTTTGATATTACAGAGTTTGTAGATATGTCTCAGTCATCAGTAAGTCCATCTACGCTATTTAAACAGATTAATTTCCAATACGCAGGATTAGGTTCTTTGTTTGCAGTAAAACACAAGGAGTTATTCAATCTTGATTGGGCTACTGAAGAATATGCTTTAGAGGATAAGTTTGATGGAGATGTTTATGATGTTACCGCACCATTCGAACACCATAAGTTTGAAAGGATTTATAATGATGCTACGGGTGCATCTACAAGTATTCAATGGGGATGGTCAGTTGATAAACTAAATGATGATGGAACTGGCTCTAATTATTTAGGTCTTCCATTATTGTTTTACGCACCTCTTAGTGGAAGCACATCTATCAGACTAAGAAACGATGCATCATTTGATAGCGTTACTTCTTACTATGTTCCGAGCAACTCAGTTTCTTTATCATCTTCAAATACGATAAACTATAAAGCTGAATTGAATGAGTACACTAATACGGTGTTTAACGATACTTTATTCTCTAACTATTATTCTGATTATATCTCGGATGTATTTAATGCTCAGACAAGACTTACTAAAGTAACTGCATATTTACCGATTAAGATTCTAACTCAATACAAACCCGAAGACACCTTCATAGTATCGGATAGAGCATATAAGATAAACTCAATTACAAGCGATTTAACGAACGGAAAAAGTGAAATCGAACTAATCAATATAGTATGATAAAAAACATCTTAGATCTACTCCCATTCGCTAAAGGAGAAACAGAATACATAAGAATAGCACAAGGTAAGTACAACCTACCAAGTAGTATCAAAAAGACAATGCAACAACTCAAAAAAGAAAACCAATGGCAAAAATAGTAACGGTCAAAGTAGTAGCGGACACTAAAGATGCTATTCAAGACATCGATCAGGTATCGGACTCTTTAAAGCAATTAGATAGTCAATCTAAGAAAGCGACTGATGCTCAAGAAGGATTAACAGACCAAGTTACGAAGAATGGTGGTGCTATGGCACTACTAAACACTTTGACTGGCGGTGTTGCTCAACAATTCAAAGATGCTTACGAAGCGAGTGCTTTGTTCACTCAAGGTCTTAAAGGAATGACTCTTGCTCAGATTCGTTTGAATGTAGCAATGGCAATCAATCCTCTAACTGTTGCGGTAACGGGTGTATTGGCTTTAGGTGCTGCTATTGTAGAGTATGGTTCATCACTAACGGATGGAGTTGTATCGAGAACTGAAACCTTTATGAACTTTATTAAGTCTATTGGTAACCCACTTGGATTCGCTGCAAGACAAGCAGAAAGTTACGCTAAAGGATTAGTAGCTATTAAAGATGCACAAGATGAACTACAACTTGATAGAAGTATCAAAGTTCTACAAGCGTTTGGAAAAAGCACCATCGACTTAGAAATAGATTTAGCACAAAGAAAACTACAAGCACTTAAAGAAGGAGAGGAAGGATACGATGAAGCATATACAAACCTTTTGATTCTAAGAGCGAGAAGGGCTAAGGAGTTACAAGACAAACAATTATCCGATCAAGAAAAAGCAAGACAAGAAAAGGAAAAAGAACTTCAATTAAAAAGAGCAGAGGCTTTACGAACCGATGGAGTTCCATTGCAAGAGGCACAAAGAACACAATACGAGTTATATGTTGATTTAGCAGAGGAGGCACTAAACGAAGAAGTAGAACTTTCACTTGAGGCAAATAAGAGAAGAATTGATGATGCTAAGATAACCGCTGATGCACTTCAAGAGATTAGAATGGCTGATATTAATAACATCGGTGCTGGGTTTGCTTTGATAGGACAATTAGCTGGAAGAAATAAAGCGTTACAAGCCGCTGCTTTGATTGGTGAGAGTTCAGTAGGTATTGCAAAGATAGTTATCGCTACTCAAGCCGCTAACGCTGCCGCTCGTTTAAAGTATGCCGCTATCCCTGGCGGTCTTGCTCTTGCCGCTGCTGAGATTAGTGCAAATAAGATTAGTGCTGGTATTGGTATCGCTGCGAATGTCGCTGCAACTGCTAAAGGTCTTGCTGGTCTTAAAGAGGGGGGGTCTCCATCAAGAGGAGTTTCTAATGTTGATTCGGGTGGAGTCGGAACTACTGCCCCTACACCTCCTTCTTTTAATGTTGTTGGTGCAAGTGGAACGAGTCAATTAGCAGATGTGATCGCTGGTGCAAATGCTAAACCTATGAGAGCGTATGTAGTAGCATCCGATGTATCTACCGCACAATCACTCGAGAGGAATATCGTTAAAGGAGCATCGTTATAAATACAAAATCAACCTTAAAAATCGTTAAGTATATATGAGCAATTTCAAGATAATCGAACTCATTTTAGATGAGGATAACGACATATCAGGAGTAGAAGCTATTTCGGTAGTAGAGAACCCTGCAATAGAGGAGGACTTTATAGCACTTAATTCTCAAGAGATAAAACTCGCTGAGGTATCAAGTGAGAAACGAATCCTAATGGGTGCATTACTTGTACCTAATAAGCCTATTTACAGAAGGAACGGAGAAGATGAATACTATGTGTATTTCTCTAAGGAAACTATCCTTAAAACATCTCAGAAGTTCTTAATGAAAGGGAATCAAAACAATTCTACTATGGAGCATCAATACGCTTTGAGTGGTCTTAGTTTGGTTGAATCTTGGATTGTTGAAGATGAGGTTCACGATAAGTCTCGTAAGTATGGAATGAATGTTCCCGTAGGTACTTGGATGGGATCTGTAAAAGTAAACAACGAAGAAGTGTGGAATGACTTTGTAAAGACTGGTAAGGTCAAAGGTTTTTCCATTGAGGGATATTACGCTGATAAAGCACAAAGACCAAAAGATTCTTTAGCTGAGTTACTTGCCAAAACCGAAGAAGAAGAAGCTGAGTATATGCTTGGTTTGGTTACTGGAATCATCAAAGGAGATAAGAGAGTAAAAGGCGGTAAGAAAATCGTTATGGAATCTTACACCGATTACCCTGATGCAGTTTCTAACAACGCTCAAAAAGGTATCGATCTAAACGAAAAGATAGATAACAGATGTGCTACCGAAGTGGGCAAGATTCGAGCTCAACAATTAGCACAAAAGAAACCTATCAGCGTAGAAACCATTAAGAGGATGTATTCTTATTTAAGCAGAGCGGAGGAGTATTATGCAGAGGGAGATAATGAGGCTTGTGGTACTATTTCGTATTTACTATGGGGTGGACTTGCAGGTAAGAGATGGGCAGAAAGCAAACTTAAAGAACTCGGTGAATTAGATGGCTAAGAAACAAACCGCTGGAATGGTTTACGAGAAACCAGATGTATCTCGACCTAATGTACACGCTAAGAGTAAGACAAGCGTTTTAAAGACAAGTAAGAACTATAAGAAACTATATAAAGGACAAGGAAGATGAGTACCACTTTTAATACATCATATAAAGTTCAAGCAGATGTAGATACGGATTTAGTTCGTAATCAGTACAAGATTGAAGAAGGTGCTTTTGTTACTACCGAGTCTGGAGTATGGACTGTTTTTAATGGTGCGTGGAGAAAGATATATCCACAAGCTGGAGAAGGCACAATGATAGGTTGGGTAAGATACGATGATACAGAATATACTTCATTAAATAAACTTGCCCTAACTAATGGTGTAGAAGTACACTTACCTAACAATGGAGGACTTATCACAAAGTCTCACGATGTTAGCTACTATAACATAGAAACAGAAAGGTTATTTGGAGATACCTCTAACGATGTTTATACACTTACGGTTGTCTTTAAGGCTACTTCTCCACAAGCACTAAACACACACTTGGATTTCACTATGACTGGTATTGTAGGATACGATAGGATAAACAAGTCGTTAACCTTCTCTAAGGGAAACAATGAGGAGCAGAACTTTCACGAAGTCTACCAATACTATGTGAATCAAGATTTTATCACTAATGGTGCTGAGTTAAGAATAATGAGTCACGGTGGCGATGCTTCTATTTGGGATGTTATATACTTTATTCAAAAAACTCAAAGCTATGCATAAGGAAGAAACTACACCAAGTGTAACAAGCCCAAAAGGAAGTGCGAGAGGATGCTTGTGTAAAGACAAGGACACTTATTCAAGAAAGTGTTGTGATGGCTCTCTATGGGCACAGGGAATAGGAAAAACAAGAGGTTGAAAATGCAAAATAATAATCACTAATCGTTATATTAATATGAAAAACCCTATCGAAATGCTAAAAGAAATCAAAAGCGTTCTTGGTATCGAGTTGAGTGGAGAGGTCATTGAGACCAAACTTGCTCAGATGATGCTTGAGAATGGTACTGTTTTGGAAGCTGAGGAGTTCGCTCCTGAATTTGAAGTGTTCATCGTTACTGAAGAAGATAAGATTGCTCTTCCAGTAGGCGAGTATGCTTTGGAGGATGGTCGAATCTTAGTTGTGGAAACTGAAGGACTTATTAAAGAAATCAAAGAAGTAAGTGGAGAAGAAGTTGTAGAGGAAGAAGTTATCTCTGAGGAGTTGGCTGAAGAACCTGCAATGGTCTCTAAAGAAGAATTTGATGCTTTAAAAGAAATGGTGCAGAAACTTTTAGAGATGTTGCAACCTAAGGAAGAAGAAGTAAAGATTGAAGACATTATGAAAGAAGAGATGTCTAAACCTGCTGCTGCTCCTTTGAAACATTCTCCAGAAGGCGAAGCTGCTAAAAAACAAATCGTATTCGGTGCTAATAGACCACAATCTACTAAGGACACCGTAATGTCAAGAATTTCACAAATTAAAAAATAACTAAAAACAAATAAAAAATGGCTACAAGTGTAAGTATTACAAGTTCGTATGCTGGTGAATTTGCAGGTCAGTATATCGCTGCTGCTCTTTTGTCTGGTGCTACTCTTAACAATGGTGGTATTACCATCAAACCAAATGTAAAGTTCAAAGAAGTTATTAAGAAAGTTGCTACTGATAGCAATGTTATCAAAGATGCTACTTGCGACTTTACCGACACCGCTACAATCACTTTGACTGAGCGTATCCTACAACCAGAAGAGTTCCAAGTAAACCTTGAACTTTGTAAAAAAGATTTTCATTCGGATTTTGAAGCGGTACAAATGGGATACTCTGCATTTGACTCTTTGCCTGCTGCATTCTCTGATTTCTTGATCGCCCACACCGCTGGTTTGGTAGCTGAGAAAACTGAGCAAAACATCTGGCAAGGTGCTACCGCTAACGCTGGTGAGTTTAACGGATTGGTAGCTTTGGCTACTGCTGATGCTTCTGTAATCGATGTAGTTGGTACTTCTGTAACCGCTGCTAATGTTATCGCTGAATTAGGGAAAGTAGTTGATGCTATTCCATCTGCTCTTTACGGAAAAGAAGACCTTTACCTATATGTTTCTCAAAATGTTGCTCGTGCTTATGTTCGTGCTTTGGGTGGATTCGGTGCTTCTGGATTGGGTGCTAATGGTGTTAATGCTGAAGGAACTCAATGGTGGAACAACGGAGCATTATCTTTTGATGGTGTAAAAATCTTTGTTGCTAACGGACTTGCTGACAACTACATTATGGCTGCTCAGAAATCAAACTTGTTCTTCGGTACTGGTTTGTTATCTGACCACAACTTGGTGAAATTGTTGGATATGGCTGACCTTGATGGTTCTGAGAATGTTCGTGTAGTAATGAGATTTACTGCTGGTGTACAATACGGAATCGGTTCTGACATCGTTCTTTATACTCCTGCTTAATTATCACTAAATTAATATAAGAAGGGTGGGTGAGCCAAAGTGCCTACCTGCCCTTTTTTAATAACTCTAAAACCTAAAAAACTATGGCTTGTTCTATCGCTAAAGGTAGAGTTCTTCCTTGTAAGTCTTCTGTCGGAGGCTTGAAGAATATCTACTTTGCAAATTACGATGATGCAGTTGCCGCTTTATCTCCATCTTCTGGGGTTATTACGATTGGTACTGCTGCAACATTCTACAAATACGAAATCAAAGGGAACTCATCTTTAGAGACTGCTATCAATTCATCTCGTGAGACAGGAACAACTTTCTACGAGTCCACTTTGAGTATTACCTTTACTTACTTAGATGCCGCTACACAAGAGGAGATTAAACTTCTTGCTGCTGGAAGACCTCAAGTAGTAATTGAAGACTACAACGGAAACTTCTTCTTAGTAGGTAAAGATCACGGTGCTGAAGTAACTGGTGGTTCTATTGCTACTGGTGCTGCTATGGGAGATTTGAGTGGATTCACCTTGACATTGACTGCTCAAGAAACTGCTCCTCCTTTCTTCTGTGCTGCTGCTCCTTCAACTTTGGGTGCAACAAATATCGACCCAACTGCATAACACATTCGGACTGCGTTACACTAAGGGAGGCTTTTTGCCTCCTTTTTTGTTTTACACACACAAAAGAGGGGAATAATATCGTTATATAAGTATGAAGAAATTAACCACAAGCACAGGTGAACAAACCATCAGGATTATTCCGAGAGTGTATCCAGATGAGATTACCTTAACCTTGAGAGATGATTCTACTAATACTTCCGTTTCTTATACGATAGAAAACAATCAATGGGAGTATTTAAACGATGAATGGCAACTTGCTGATTATACTTGGGAGACAACTAAGGGAATGTATATTCAAGATGGTTATTTATACATCACGAATAATTACGCTTTAGTTGAAGGTAGGTTCTATGATTTAACAATAGTCTCAGCGGGTGAGGTAATATATAAAGATAAAGTGTTTTGTACGGATCAAACGATTGACCAAGATACGAATAGTTATTACTCAGTTAATGATAGCGTATATACAACCGAGAACTCGTACGATAACGATTATATTATAATATGAAACGAAACATAGTAATACAACAAAAGCCTAAAAGCGGTACGGATGTTCGTGTTGTGAACTTGTCTTCTTATACTTCTCCTAAAGTGAGTGAGGTTCGAGGTAAGGAATGGGTAAACTACGGAGAGGATAACAACTACTATCAGTATTTGATTGATAGGTATAATGGTTCTCCTACAAACAACGCTATCATCAATGGTATCTCAGAAATGATTTACGGAAGAGGATTAGATGCAACTGATTCATCTCGTAAACCTGAAGCATACGCACAAATGATGTCTTTGTTTAAGAAGGATTGTGTTCGCAAACTTTCCTATGATTTAAAACTTATGGGTGGATGTGCTATTCAAGTAATCTACTCTAAGGATAGATCTAAGATTGCACAAGTAGAACACTTCCCTGTTGAAACTTTACGAGCAGAGAAAGCTAATGAAGATGGAGACATTGAGGCTTATTACTACTTTAAAGATTGGACTAAAGTTAAACCATCTGACAAACCTTTAAGAATACCTGCATTCGGTACATCTAAAGAGTCTATCGAGATTCTATTTGTGAAGCCTTACAGAGCGGGATTCTATTACTACTCACCAGTAGATTATCAAGGAGGTCTTCAGTACGCTGAATTAGAGGAGGAGATTTCAAACTATCACCTAAACAACATACTTAATGGACTCGCTCCATCTATGTTGATCAATTTCAATAATGGTATTCCAAACGAAGAAGAAAGACAACTGATTGAGAATCGAATCAAACAGAAGTTTCAAGGTTCTTCAAATGCTGGTAAGTTCATCTTAGCGTTTAACGATGATGCTAATGCTGCCGCTACCATTACACCTGTTCAATTAAGTGATGCACACAATCAATACCAATTCTTATCGGATGAATCGATGAGAAAGATTATGGTATCTCATAGGGTAGTTTCTCCTATGCTTTTGGGTATTAAAGATAACTCAGGTTTAGGGAACAACGCTGATGAGTTAAAGACCGCTTCTATCTTGATGGATAACACGGTTATTAGACCATTTCAGACACTTTTGATAGATGCCTTTGACCAAGTATTGGCTTACAACAATATCGCGCTTAATTTGTACTTTAAAACGCTTCAACCTTTAGAGTTTACCGATTTAGAGAACGCTATGGATTCTGAGACACGAGAAGAAGAAACTGGTGTTAAGATGAGTTCTGATAAAAGACCTTTTCTAAACGATGAGTTAGCGGAGGAGATTTGGGCAATGATTGAGGAGTTGGGGGAAGCTGAGGATGCTGAATACGAACTTGTAGATGCTCAAGATACGGAAGATGAACCAGAGGGTTTTGATGTTGAGGGTTATTTGAATGGTCTTATGCGTGAGGAGTTATCTGCTGATCAAAAGTCTTCTTTAGATGGAGATATTTGGAAAGTAAGATACAAGTATGTAAAAGGCACTAATAGAATACCACAAGGAGAATCAAGAGCGTTCTGTACTCGTATGTTAGGTGCTGATAAGTTATACCGCAAAGAAGATATTGATATGATGTCTTTTAATGGGGTGAATAACAAGTTTGGTCATAACGGACAAAACTACTCTTTGTTTAAATACAAGGGTGGAGTAAACTGCTATCATAGATGGGAAAGAAGAATCTACAAGAAGAAATTAAAGCAAAATGGAGAGCCTTACGCAGGAGATGCTTTATTCGGAACAAGATTCGTAAATGTAAACGAGGCAGTAAGACAAGGTTTTAAGATTAACAAACAACCTAAAGAGGTGGCTATTGCTCCAATAGATCTACCACGACAAGGTGCTTATCCATCATAATATGGCAGTAGCGTTATTTATTAAGAGAGAAGATTTAGTACGCAATTCTATTATCAATGGGAATGTAGATACTGATTTGTTCATACAGAACATTAAAGATGCCCAACAGATTCACATTCAGAATTATTTAGGTACTGACTTATACAACAAGATTTCAGCGGATATTATCGCAGGAACTTTGGGAGGTAATTACTTGACTTTGGTTAATGATTACATTCAACCTATGTTGATCTATTACGCTTTGGTGGACTATTTACCATTTAGTGCTTTTCAAGTAAAAAACGGAGGGATATTCAAACACATCTCTGAGAATGCTGAAAGTGCCACAAAGGAGGAGATAGATTTCTTGGTTCAAAAGTACAGAGACAAGGCAGAGTGGTACACGAGAAGATTTATTGATTATATGTCGTTTAACCAATCCTTATTCCCTGAGTATTATTCAAACACGAACAATGATATATACCCAGATAAGGATGCAACATTTCAAGGATGGGTTCTGTAATTTATAAACCAAAGGATAGCAACATTCAAAAACTAATCGTATTTCTAAAACAAAACAAAAATGTACAGAAATAACATCGGATGGGGATCAGTCTATACGATAGATGATGTAGTAGATGGTCAAGTAGATACTTACGCTGACTTAGCAGGATTAACTGATTTGTACAACGGAGATATTTACTTAGTAAAACAGACTACTGGTATTATTGGGTTTAGAAAGTTAGCAGGGTTGTATAGATGGGATGGCGAATCTTGGACTGCTTTACAGACTCAGTTAATGGGTAACTTGGTTTACTTTAACAATGCAGAAACTAACTTAACGAGTGATAATAGCCAAGATGCTATCAAAGAGATAAACAACAAAATAGGATACTGGGATTCTTAACAAACTAAAAATAAAACTATGGGAAGTTCATTAACTGGAACTAAAATTCGTGACACATATGACGCGCTCATTAAGGTGTCAGACAATGGTGCTTTAGATGGCACTTTACAAACTTTAACTGATGGATTGGGTAATAACTCAGCTCTCAGTTTATCTACTGCTGGAGCAAGTGTTACTGGTACTTTAGCGGTATCAGGCAATGCTGCTTTTGATACGAATACTCTTTTTGTGGATGCTTCTAATAATAGAGTGGGTGTTGGAATTGCGAGTCCGACAACACCCGTTGAAATCGTTAGCTCTGAAAATACATTATTGTACTTAAATTCATCTACTGCAACAGTTTATTTAAGGTTAGACGATGCAAATTCAATAAATGGTAACTTTATTGGTGCTACAACAAACGATATGCACTTTTGGACTAACAACACAGAAAGAATGCGTATAGATTCTTCTGGGAATGTAGGGATAGGGACTTCGAGTCTTACTGCTGCAGCAGGATATGGCACACTATCTATTAATGGAACAAGTGGCGGTCAAGTTGCTTTTCAAACAGCAGGAACTTTAGAGGCTTATATTTATAACACATCAAGCGTATTAGATATAGGAACTGTAAGCGGAAATGATATTACTATATCAGCAGGAGCAACAGAAAGAATGCGCATAGACTCTGATGGTAATGTAGGGATAGGGGTTACACCAAGTGGTGCTAAGTTGCAAGTATATTCAACTGGGGCACAAGATAATGTAGTTAAGATTCAGAATGGTCAAGCAGGATACGCTTCTGTGCTTCAATTACAAAACGCTACCGATGGAGGTGCTATTTATAATTACATCTCATCTGGAACTGTTGGTTCAACTGCAATGTGGCAAATTGGTGGAGGTGCAGCAACTAATACAATGGCTTTATATACTGGAGGAACAGAAAGAATGCGTATAGATTCTTCTGGGGTAGTACAAGTAAGAAATCAATCTGCGGTCTTTCAGCTTTACAATACCGACACTTCGGTAACTACTGGTCAAGAATTAGGAAGCATAGACTTTTACACTTCTGATATTAGTGCTGCAAGAGTTTCATCTTATGTTAAGTCTACATTTAATTCAGCATTTGGTGATTCTTACTTAACATTTGGTACTTCAACTGGGGTGTCTGCTGCATCAGAAAGAATGCGTATTAATTCTGAAGGTAATCTTTTGGTTGGTTGTACGGGTGTATCAGGGGCTGGTGGTTCTGTTCAGGGAGCTTCTTTGTTATCAAGCGGAGCGATTAGTGTGTATAGGGCGGCTGCACCATCAGGATACTTTGCAAGAAGTAATGCTGGTGAACTTATTGCGTTTTTCAATAATACTGCTCAAGTTGGTAGTATATCTGTTGGTGCTTCATCAACCGCTTACAACACTTCTTCGGATTATCGTTTGAAAGAAGATTGGGTTGCTATGGAAGGTGCTTTGGACAGAGTGGATGCTCTTAAACCAGTAAACTTTGCTTGGAAATCAAGTGGAGATAGAGTAGATGGTTTCTTAGCACACGAACTTGCTGAAGTAGTACCTGAAGCAGTAACTGGAGAAAAAGATGCTACTGAGATTCGTTCTGTTGAAGTATCTCCTGCTGTTTATGAAGATGTTATTCATCCTGCTGAAGAAGCGGTTTACGATGAAATCATCCACGAAGCAGTAGAAGCAGTTTACGAGACTATCGAACACCCTGCAATAGCTGAAGAGTTAGATGAGGAAGGAAATGTTCTTGTGGAAGCACAAGA
>Ga0209137_1003654_pt1 | contig 12740 bp, 11 predicted proteins | sample SaaInl5LU_22_DNA_FD_184642 | JGI IMG/M metagenome (GOLD analysis project Ga0209137, IMG submission 184642) | Marine microbial communities from expanding oxygen minimum zones in the Saanich Inlet - ESP_105LU_22_DNA (SPAdes) (version 2) | ecosystem: Environmental > Aquatic > Marine > Intertidal... | reverse complement strand
CTGCGCGGGCCTCGCGTGCGCGGTCCAATTGCAGATCAACGTCTTGTCCTTCGGAGATGGTTGGACCTTCCGGGATGAGCGCGAGGTCAGGACCAACAAGGCCTGCGTGCAGGTACGGTGTTCCGATTTCAAGCGGGGTCATCCCACATTCGGTCGTCAAGAAGCGCGCTAACGGGACTTCAAGCTGGCTATCAGGGAAGAAGAAGATCGACTTGCCGCGCAACTCTTTCGCTTGCGCATCAATTGCCTTGCGGGCGCGGGCGCGCGGCGCTGCTGTGACGCGCTCGAAAGTTTCTTCATCAACGCCAAACTCAAGAGCAATTGCACGCAACCACGCGGTGGTACCCTGTTCGCCAAACGGAAACGGAGCAGGAATATGGCGTGCGCCGCGGCGCTCAAGCTCTGCGTGGGTATCACCCAAGAAAGGCTGTAGAAGCGCAAAAACCGTGTTTTCGCCAATACCATATTGATCCGCTGCACGGGATGCGGGCAAAGTTCTGATTGGACCAACGCCCATTTCAGTAAGTAGCGAAACAGCTTGATCTTCGACCACGTCAGGCAAAGCACCCACTAAGAGCAATTCGCGTTCATCGGTTTTGGGCAGTACGGGCACCATTGAGGCCAGACACGCGTCCTCCCCTTGGGTGAATGTTGTTTCGATACCAGACCCACTGAAGTTTAGAACGCGGACGTTAGGCGCATATTCTTGCGTCATACGTTCTGCTGCGCGGGCAAGATCCAGCTTAATCACCTCTGAGGGGCATGATCCGACCAGAAACAATTGCTTAATGTCAGGCCGTCTTGACAGTAGGCGCGCAACTTCGCGGTCAAGTTCAGTGTGCGCGTCAGCAAGTCCTGCAAGATCCTTTTCCTCGAGAATCGCGGTCCCAAAACGCGGCTCTGCAAAGATCATGACGCCTGCTGCTGACTGCAAGAGGTGGGCGCAGGTACGACTTCCGACAACCAAAAAGAATGCGTCTTGCATTTTGCGGTGCAGCCAGATGATGCCTGTGAGGCCACAAAAAACTTCCCGCTGTCCGCGTTGTTTCAAGACGGGGCTATTGGCGCAGCCAGTTGAAATGGGGCTGTGATCATTCATGCGGTTACGCCTTGATTTGGAGTTGCTTCAAGGCGGGCCATCCGGAGTTTCCAAACGAATTGCGCGGCGTTGATTACATAGATTGCATAGGCCGCGAGTGCGACCAGCATTTGTGCCTTGGGAGAGAGCGCGCCGCTCCATAAGGCCCATAAATAAAAGGTATGAATCGCAATGACGACGAAGCTTACAGCGTCTTCCCAGAAGAACGATTGCGCAAACAGATAGCGCCCAAACACAACTTTTTCCCAAATCGCGCCCGTCACCATAATTGTGTAGAGCGCGAAGGTTTTTAACAGAATTGAAGCGGTTGCCGCGGCGTAACCTTCGCCAGTCATTAGGTACCTGATGACTAGAGCTACGGAGACGAGAAAAATGATGAATTGCACGGGCGCAAGTACACCCTGCACGAATGTCCAGATGGTCGCGTCTCGGCGGGCGCGTTGCTCTGGCGTATAGAGACTGCGGCCCTGATTTTTGTGCGACGATTGCGCAGACATAAGACCGACTCCCTGACAAGCGGTGTGGGATGAGGGTGGTCTGAAACGGGCAATGTGTCAACTAAAACTTACACCCAAAAGTTGACATATGGCAAAAGGGGCATTTGTAAGTTGGGCTTTGCATTCTGCGCCAAATTTGGTGTTAGGGCTTCAGGAATACCCTGTGGTGTCTAATTATTTTGACAATGGGTATAGAATTTAGATTACATGTGTTAGTATTCGACCAAGCGGCTAGTTTGAGTCGTTGAACCGGCCCCGCCTTTGGGGTCATTAGGAGCTAAAATGTCGGATCGAAAGATCAGCCAGCGCCGCCACGCCCCGAAAGTTGATAGTCTCGCCGAACGGGTTTTGATGACGCTCGCGGACGAGCGCGCAAATGCCTTGAGCGATGCGCGGCCCGATGTTTTGTTTTCACTGTGTAGTGCTATTCGCGATTATGACCCGAGTGCCCGTGATGTTTGGCGCGCTGAAGCCAAGATGCTTGGGCTGACAGACGAAGAAATCTGTGACGTCTACATTCCGGAAGCTGCTCGAGTGATGGGCGATCAGTGGTGCAAAGACGAGGCAAGCTTTGCGGATGTTACCATCGCGGTTGCACGTCTTCAGGGTATGCTGCGCGATTTGATGCCGCCAGCCGCACAGGCGAACGCCAACAAAGTCGTCGCTGGACCAAGCGTTCTGATGGTCGTTTTAGAGCGTGATTATCACACTCTGGGTGCAGGAGTCGCTGCCGCACAATTGCGCCGGTCTGGCGTTTCGTGCCGACTGCTGATGGATAAGCCTGTGAAGGTGGTCGCAGAAGAAGTGTCTAAATCGTCATATGATGCAATTATGATATCCGCATCTGATGGTGAAAGACTTGAACATATTCGTGAATGTATCTTAAATATACGTAAAACGGCTAAGCAGCACGTGCCAATTATTGTAGGCGGCTCGCTCCTAAGTCAGAAGCTAGATATTAAGGCACTTACTGGAGCAGATCATGTGGAATCAGATCCGAAAAGAGCATTACAAAAATGCGGTCTGATAGTTTCAAACCAAGGCGCGCCACGCCCGAGAAAGAAAGTCTGAAGCAGAATGCATATGATTTTGAAGGCGCGCACATGACCTCGCGTGGACAAGAGTATTGGGCGGGAAGTTCAATGCCGTTGGTGAGCCCGGATATTTTGGGCAAACTTATTGCTGCAACGTCTGATTTGGCATTTGTGATCTCGCTACATGGTGAGGTCCTCTCTGTCATGAGCAAGAAAATAGGCGCAGACTTTGGCGCGGTACATCGTTGGCAGGGGCGTAATATCCGTGATGTGCTGACATCTGAAAGTGTCGACAAACTTGATACAAAGCTTGAACTATTTCTTGCTGGCACCGATTGCGAGCGTCCGATTGAGCTGAACCACGTTGAAGCATCAGTACAGTTTCCCATCCAATACACGTTCCACAGGCTCGGGCCTGATGGCAGCTTGTTGATCCTTGGCCGTGACTTGCGTCCGATTGCGGAAATGCAGCAGCAGCTGGTGAAAACGCAAATTGCTCTCGAACAAGATTACGAGCAGCGCCGTGATTTTGATACGCGCTACCGCGTTCTAATGGAGGCGAGCACAGATGCATTGGTCTTCATTAACGCGACCTCTGGTCGGATTACAGATCTGAACCGTAATGCGGCAAAGCTATTGGGTGCGTCACGTGACGATTTGATGGGTGGTGCTGTTGCCCAAATCTTTGATGGCCGTCGCAAAGGCGAGCTGCTCGAAACGCTGCATAACCTTGCTATTTCGGACAGTTTTGCTCCGATGGAGCTTATGGTGCGGGCGTCTAAGCTTACGCTTTCTGTTCAGCCGAGCCTATTCCGCGCGGCAGGCGAAAAGCTGTTGTTATGTCGTTTGGAAAGTACAGATGCAGGCAGCCGTATCGGTGATGCCTTTGTTGAAGACTTGCAGTCCTTTTATGAGGAGGGCGTTGATGCAATTGTCTTTACGGATGCGTCAGGTGTTATTCGCTCCGCCAACGATAGCTTCCTCACTCTTGCGGATGCAGGTCATATTACGAATGTGAAGGGCCGCCAGATTAGCGATTTCTTGGTTCGTGGGGGCGTTGATCAAAAGGTGCTGCTCGAGAACGCTGCGCGTACTGGTCAAATGCGGATGTACGCGACTAAGTTGATTGGCGATTATGACGGTAGCCGTGCCGTTGAAATTTCTGCGACTTATTTGGCAGATACTACTAACCCAAGCTTTGTTTTTGTCATCCGTGATACGAGCCGTGCCGAGCTTGGCCGACCTAGTGCTGGTCCTGTAAGTGATGACGCTGCTCAGTCTGTGATGGAGCTGGTTGGTAACGCAACTCTCAAAGATATCGTTGCAGACACGACTGATGTTGTTGAAAAAATGTGTATCGAAACGGCTGTTGAGTTGACGGGCAATAACCGCGTCGCAGCTGCAGAGATGCTGGGCCTGTCGCGCCAGTCGCTTTATGTGAAGCTACGTAAGTTTGGCCTTTTAGCAAAAAGCACTGACGAGTAGCGTCAATCAGCCTTTACACTTGCTGAATCACAAAATGTAATGTTTAGTTGACACATGAGTGTCAGCGAAATTAGCCATTCCCGCACTTTGCCCGAACCCCGTGCAATGCTCCGCCTGATCAAGCCGATCACGTGGTTCCCACCTATGTGGGCATATCTTTGCGGTATTGTCAGTGCAGGTGTCTCTCCGACCGGCCAATGGTGGCTGGTTATCTTGGGCGTTTTGCTCGCTGGCCCCATCGTGTGCGGCATGTCCCAAGCAGCTAATGATTGGTGCGACCGTCATGTAGATGCGATCAATGAGCCCGATCGCCCCATTCCTTCGGGGCGCATTCCTGGGCGTTGGGGGCTTTGGATTGCTCTGGGTATGTCCGTTCTGTCACTTGCCGTCGGATATCAGCTTGGTCCTTGGGGTTTTGGCGCGACAATTGTTGGGGTGCTTGCTGCTTGGGCCTATTCTGCCGAGCCAGTCCGCCTGAAGCGATCTGGATGGTGGGGGCCTGGGCTTGTTGGGTTATCCTATGAAGGATTGCCATGGTTTACGGGCGCAGCAGTTCTCAGCGCTACGGCGCCGTCCTTGGAAGTCTGCCTGCTTGCATTGCTCTACGCTGTTGGCGCGCATGGCATCATGACATTAAACGACTTTAAGGCCCTTGAGGGCGACCGCGTTATGGGCGTGAACTCTTTGCCTGTTACAATGGGTCCAGCGCGCGCAGCGAAACTTGCATGTTGGGTTATGGCGGTTCCACAGGTCATTGTTGTTGCTCTTTTGTTTACATGGGACCGCCCGCTTCACGGGCTTGCTGTTGCAGGTGTTCTTGCGTTTCAAATTTGGGCAATGCGCGTTCTGCTGAGCGACCCAAAGGGTAACGCGCCGTGGTATAATGGAACGGGTGTCACTCTTTATGTCAGCGGCATGATGATCGCTGCGTTCGCAGTACGGACGGTTGGCCTATGACGCTTGGTTGGCTCTCAATTGTGCGGCTAGGTCTGGTCCAGACATGCTTGGGTGCGATTGTTGTGCTCACAACTTCGACCCTAAACCGGTTGATGGTGATTGAACTGGCATTGCCTGCAGTCCTGCCAGGACTTCTTGTGGCGTTGCATTACGGCATTCAAATGACGCGCCCTAATTGGGGGTTCATAAGTGACCAAGGGGGCAATCGGACGCGCTGGATCGTTCTGGGTATGATTGCATTGGCGCTTGGCGGATTTGGTGCAGCCCTTGGGGTTGTTCTTTTGCAAGCCGTTTGGATTTCGGGGCTGTTGCTTTCAATAGTCAGTTACGCGCTTATCGGGCTTGGGGTAGGCGCCTCTGGTACGTCACTTCTTGCGTTGCTTGCCACATCAACGGCCCCACATCGGCGCGCAGCAGCTGCTACAATAACATGGCTAATGATGATTTTCGGTATCGCAGTGACCGCTGGTACTGTTGGTGCGTTCCTTGATCCATATTCACCCGAACTTCTGTTGAAGATTGTCGCTATCGTATGTGTATCTGCAGTTGTCGTTACAATGCTGGCTACACTAGGTATTGAAAGAGGCATCACCTCAGAGGTTTCGACTGCCGATCCGATGGGGTTTGCCGAAGGGCTTCGCGAAGTATGGTCAGAGCCTAAGGCCCGCATATTCACCATTTTTGTTTTTCTTTCGATGACCGCGTATTTCATGCAGGAGCTTATTCTTGAGCCTTACGCCGGACTTGTTTTCGGATTTACGCCTGGTCAATCAACGTCCCTGTCGGGTGCGCAAAACGGTGGCGTGTTCATTGGAATGCTCACAGTGGGGATTGCTGCCACGGGCCTTCGTCTTGGGCAGTTACGCCATTGGGTTGTTGCGGGTTGTCTTGGCTCTGCTCTGACACTGATCTTTATCACGATCATCGGTCAAGTGGGTCATATCCCGCTGACGCCGTTCGTTGTGGGTTTAGGCTTTTTTAACGGTATGTTCGCTGTTGCGGCAATTGGCTCGATGATGGCACTGGCGGGCGACGGTCGTGAGACCCGTGAGGGGACCCGAATGGGTCTTTGGGGCGCTGCCCAAGCGATTGCCGCAGGTTTCGGTGGCCTTCTTGGTGCCGCAGCTGTCGATCTTATGCGCGGCCCTTTGCCTGACGCGACGGCATTTGGCGCTGTCTTTTTGCTCGAAGCATCTCTTTTTTTAGCCGCGGCGCTTATGGCTAGCCGCACCATGGAAAACCGTGCGCCAGACGCGCGGCTGATCGCAGGAGAATAACTAATGTATGATGTTGTTGTTGTGGGGGGTGGACCCTCTGGTGCGACGGCTGCCGAAGACTTGGCACGCTCGGGAAAATCCGTGGCAATGCTTGATCGGGCAGGGCGGATCAAGCCTTGTGGGGGGGCAATCCCACCAGTTGCAATTACTGAATTTCGTATCCCCGATGAACAGCTCGTGGCGAAGATCACAACGGCGCGGATGATCAGTCCCACAGGCCGGAAAGTAGATATTCCGATTGAAAATGGTTACGTCGGGATGGTTGACCGAAAAGACTTTGATGAATTTTTGCGGTGCCGCGCGGCTGATGCAGGGGTTGCGCGCTTTACGGGTACATTTTTGCGCATTGAACGCGGTGACGGCACAAAAGTGATCTACCGCGATAAAGAAACGCGTGAAGAAATGGCGCTTGAAACAAAGTTGATCATCGGGGCCGATGGCGCACGTTCAGACGTTGCCCGTGCTGAGGTTCCCGGCGGTGATACCATTCCTTACGTCATCGCGTATCATGAGATTATTGAGGCGCCGACGCCAAGCGAAGCTTACGACCCGCTGCGTTGTGATGTGATTTATGACGGTAAAATCTCGCCGGACTTTTACGGTTGGGTTTTCCCTCATGGTACCTCTGCAAGCGTTGGCATGGGGACTGGCATTGAAGGCGTCGACCTCAAGCAAGCAACGGCAGATCTGCGAATGGCGTCAGGTTTGAGTGATTGCAAAACCCTGCGTAAAGAAGGTGCGCCCATCCCGCTTAAGCCGCTAAGTCGATGGGATAACGGTAAAGATGTTGTCCTTGCGGGCGACGCGGCTGGTGTTGTTGCACCGTCATCTGGGGAAGGAATTTTCTATGCGATGGCCGGTGGCCGTGCGGCTGCGACTGCGGCGACGGCGTGCCTTACGTCTGGTCGTGTGAAAGATCTGCAGTTGGCACGCAAACTATTCATGCGCGAACATAAAGGTGTGTTCAAGATTTTGGGCGCTATGCAGGACGCGTATTATAAAAGTGACGAGCGCCGCGAACGGTTTGTCAGCCTGTGCCATGATATCGATGTGCAACGCCTCACGTTCGAAGCGTATATGCATAAAAAGCTGGTGGCTAAACGGCCCTTGGCGCACATCAAGATCGGTATTAAGAACGTCGCGCATCTGATGGGGCTTGTGAACCCGCTTCGAACGTAAGGGTGCGCAGATGAAGGATATAGCTTTGGACGTGATGATCCCTGCGTGGGTTGATGGTGTTCTGACGCCTGTTGAGAAACTCGAGGTGCATCAGCGTGGCCTGCGTCATAAAGCTGTATCTGTCTTCTTACTTGCGGGCGATAAAGTGCTGCTGCAGCAGCGCGCCATGTGCAAATATCATACGCCGGGCCTGTGGGCGAACACCTGTTGTACGCATCCTGACTGGGACGAAGATGCAGGGGTATGTGCTGAACGCCGTTTGACCGAAGAACTTGGGATCGTTGGTGTTAAGCCTGTGTTTGCGGACACGGTTGAATACCGCGCGGATGTTTTCCAAGGCTTGATCGAGCACGAGGTCGTTGACGTTTTCGTGGGTCACGTGGATGAAAGCTTGGGTCTAGACCCTAATCCAGCTGAAGTTATGGACTGCCGCTGGATGTCTTTTGCTGAAATCGACCAAGCGATCGACACTGATCCGGCTCAATTTACGCCTTGGGTCAAAATTTACATGGATCAGTTCCGCCAGCAAATATTCGGCTGATCCGCCGTCACGTCTAGCATGTCCTCGCTCGACGTGACGGTCTTTTCTGACTGATGAGTACAGCTGGGTTAGCGGATCACGCTGATTTTTGGCGATCAAAGGCGATGTATTCATTCATTGCCGCAATGCATCCTTGATCCCAAATCATCGTCAACCAACGGCAAAAAGCGTCACGAAATGGCTCTGCATCGCGCAAATCACCGTAGATATTGCTTTGGTCCAACCATGCGGTAGGCTGTTCTTTGGCTTCCAATGCCGCGGCATTTAGCTCAGCCCAAATTGGATCGTTCGCTTCAATGACCGAGCCGTCTTCGCGTGTACCGGCGCACATCCGCGCCCAAAGAGCTTCGACCAATGCAAGGCCGCTCACAGACCGACCGGCTGCGAGTTGATCACGCAAGATAGGTAACACGAAACCCGTGTGGCGCGCAGACCCGTCAAAGGCAACCCGCCGGGTTGTGTCAACAATGCGCGGGTTTGAGAAACGCGCTTCGATCAAATCAACATAAGCCGCGGGTGTCTTGCCGGGAACAGCTGCCACGGTTGGCGCAATCTCGTCGCGCTCAACCTTGCCAAAGAAATTACGGATCGCAGGATGCGTCATGCAGCCTGCAATCGTTTCGATGCTTAGCGTTTCTCCAACGTTCGCGATGATCTGATGCCCGGCATTAAGGATGCGAATTTTCATGGTTTCGAACGCGTGGACATCATCGGAAAAAGTTACTCCAACCGTGTCCCAAGCGGGACGGCCTGCGCAGAACTTGTCCTCAATCACCCATTGGCGAAATGCTTCGTGCGTCACTACAGCGGCGTCTTTGATCCCGAAATCATGCGCAAGGGCAAGTTCTTTTGGACCCGTTACAGGCGCGATGCAGTCGACCATAGAGTTTGGAAAAGTCGCATTGGCATTAATCCAATCCGCAAGCTCTGGATCAGAAAGGCGCGCCAACGATACGACAGTCTGGCGCAAGATATCACCGTTGCCTTGCAGGTTGTCGCAGCTCAATCCTGTGAAAGGCGCGTGACCCGCCGCACGGCGTAGTTTGAGGGCTGCAACCAGTGCGCCAAAGGCGGTGCGCGGCGTGTCGGGGTGGGCGGCATCGTGCAGCAAATCCGGATGCGCTGCATCAAAACCCTTAGTTACAGGGTCGATGTAATAGCCGCTTTCAGTGACTGTCATCGCAACAATACGAATAGCAGGGTCAGCCATTTGCGCGATGAGGGGCGCATTTCCTTCCTCGATAGGCAGGTAATCAATCATGGAGCCAACGACTTCTGCAGAAACGTTTTCTGGGTCCAATTCAATCAACGTTGTTAAGCAATCCTGCGCCAACAGTTTTTCACGCATTGCCGCATCATAGGGCCGCACGCCTGCACCAATAATGGCCCAATCATGGGCCTCTCCTGCTTGCATCAAGCGATGCAAATACCACGCCTGATGAGCACGGTGAAAGTTACCAACGCCAATATGCACGATGCCAGGGGTGAGGGCGGTGCGATCGTATTGCGGGTGTTCAACGCTCAGTTGATCCAAAGTCGTATTAGAAAGGGAGATCAGCTCATCCATTGTCCACCATCCACATTGTATGTTTGCGCGACGATGTAATTCGCCGCATCGCTGGCCAGAAAGACGGCCATGCCAGTGAGGTCTTGGGCTGTGCCCATGCGGCCATAGGGAACAGCGGCGCCAACCTCTTTTTTCTTCTGTCCAGGTGCTTTGTTTTCATGCTTGGCAAAGAACGCATCCACGCCGTCCCAATGCTCACCGTCGACCACGCCGGGTGAAATCGCGTTTACGTTGATCCCATGTTTGATCAAATCGAGGCCCGCCGATTGGGTCAGGCTGATTACTGCTGCCTTGGTCGCACAATAGACAGCTACGAGCGGTTCACCGCGACGACCAGCTTGCGAGGCCATGTTGATGATCTTACCACCTTGGCCACGTTCTATCATGTGGTGTGCCACAGCTTGCATCGTGAACAGCGTGCCCGATACGTTGATGTCAAACACGCGCTGATAATCCGCGTGCTCAATTTCAACGATGGGTGCGGCCGTAAACACTGCCGCGTTGTTGATCAGAATGTCGATGTGACCGAACTGCTCAATTGTAGTGGCAACTGCGGTGTCAATGCTTGCCGGATCGGTGACATCAACATGCACAGCAATAGCACGATCACCTAGCTCACCAGCAGTTGTTGCAGCACGTGTGGCGTCAATATCTGCAATCGCCACGCGGGCGCCTTCAGCGATGTACGCCGCAGCAAAAGCGCGCCCGATACCCCGGGCGGCTCCTGTGATCAGTGCTGTCTTGCCAGCCAGTTGCATTACTCGATCCGCAAGCCAGCTATGTCGAACTTGTGAAGCTGCGTTTCGTCTGGTGTGAGGAAAATCTCTTCACCATGCTTGAACGTAGCATCCCCTGCTGCGCGAACTGTCATCGGGTCACAACCTTCGATGCCGTGAACGTGGACGAAGGTATCAGACCCCAGATGCTCGGCCACACCAACAGTGCCCTGCCAAAGGCCACTGGTTTTGGAGGCAGTCACATGCTCTGGACGAATACCAATCGTTTCTGCGCCATGCTTTTTAGCTTCTGCACCTTCGATCAGATTCATCTTTGGGCTACCAATGAACCCAGCGACAAACTTGTTGCGCGGCTTGTGATATAGTTCCAATGGCGAGCCGACTTGCTCGATTACGCCCGCTTGCAGCACGACGATTTTATTGGCCATCGTCATCGCTTCGACTTGGTCATGTGTCACGTAAATCATCGTTGTCTGCATACGCTCATGCATCTCTGTGATCTCAAGGCGCATCCCAACGCGCAGTGCCGCGTCAAGGTTTGAGAGCGGCTCGTCAAAGAGGAACGCAGACGGATCCCGTACAATTGCACGGCCAATGGCCACACGCTGACGCTGACCGCCAGATAATTGGCCCGGCTTGCGGTCCAGATAATCAGTGAGGTTCAAAGAGGCAGCTGCTGCCTCAATACGCTTGTTCTGCTCTTCTTCGCTCATGCCTGCCATTCGCATCGGAAAGGCGATGTTCTTACGCACTGTCATGTGCGGGTAGAGCGCGTAGGACTGAAACACCATCGCCAAGCCGCGTTTGGAAGGCGAAACTGAGGTCATGTCTTCGTCGTCGATCAAAACCTTGCCGGATGTTGTGTCCTCAAGCCCTGCGATCAAGCGCAGCAGAGTTGATTTTCCGCAGCCTGATGGCCCAACGAAGACTGCAAATTCACCGTCTTCAATTGTGAGATCCAATGGAGGGATGACTTGTGTTTCGCCAAAGCTCTTGGTCACTTGTTCAAGTACGATACGTCCCATGATATTATCCTATTCCCGGTATTACTTGACGGCGCCAAAGCTGAGGCCTTGGACCAATTGTTTTTGACAGAACCAGCCCAAGACAATGATCGGGCCAACAGCAGCTGCGGAGACAGCGGAGAGACGTCCAAAGAATAGACCCTCTGGTGCGCGGTTCCCTTCGATGAGTTTTGATAGAGTCGCGGCGTCAGTGGTCGTTAAGCGAACTGTCCAATACGCTTCGTTCCAGCAAAAGATAAAGCAGAGCAATGCTGTTGATGCGATGCCGCCCCATGCGAGTGGGATGAGGATCTCTTTGATCTCTCCCCATGTGTTCACGCCGTCCATTTGGCCCGCTTCGATGATCTCTTTTGGAATCTCTTTGAAGTAGGTGAAGAGCATCCAGATCACGATTGGCAGGTTAATTAGGCACAGAACCAGAATGACCATGAAGTGCGTATCAAACAGTCCCAGACTTTTGGTCAGGAAGGTCATCGGATAAAGGACCGCCGCCGCAGGAAGCATCTTGGTCGAGAGCATCCACATCAGCACATCTTTAGTCGCGCGCGTCGGGTTGAACGCCATGGAGTAGGCGCACGGAATACCAACTGCGAGTGCGAAGATGGTTGCGAATACCGAAGTGATGACTGAGTTGGTCGCAAAGCGCCAATAGTCATAGTTATCGGTCATGTTTGTGTAATTCTCTAGCGTTGGTGTGAAGAAGAACAAGAATTCCGGCTTCACCGCATCCGCATCCGTCTTAAAGCTCGTTAGAACAAGCCAGAAGATTGGGAAGAAGAACAATAATCCAACAATCCAGGCCAAAAGGGTGCGGCTGAATTGTCCGTATTTCGAAGATTGTGCAACAATCGCCATGTCCGTTACTCCATCAATGTCTTGCCAACCATGCGCAGTAAGAAAATTGCGACGATGTTGGCTAGGATGACGGCAAAGATTCCTGTCGCGGAAGCTGCACCGATGTTGTTGTTGGCAAATTCACCAATCAAATAAGGCAGGTTTTTATTGCCGTTGCCACGGCTTACGATTTCGATCTCCGCATAAAGCGAGAGGTGGAAAATCGCTTGGATCATCACCACAATCGCAATGGGACGACCCAGATGCGGTAGCGTCAAAAAGCGGAACTGCGACCATGTGCTTGCCCCATCAAGGATGGCAGCTTCTTTTTGTTGCTGATCCTCAGACTGCAAGGACGTCATAAAGATGAGGATTGCAAAAGGGGTCCACTGCCATGTGACCATGATGATCACCGCATAAGCAGAGGTTTGCGTTGCACGGAATGAAATCGGGGTCAATTCAGGCCAAAGTGAGAAGAACCAGCCAACACCGGGCGCGGCCCTCAGCC
>Ga0209137_1003652_pt1 | contig 12740 bp, 7 predicted proteins | sample SaaInl5LU_22_DNA_FD_184642 | JGI IMG/M metagenome (GOLD analysis project Ga0209137, IMG submission 184642) | Marine microbial communities from expanding oxygen minimum zones in the Saanich Inlet - ESP_105LU_22_DNA (SPAdes) (version 2) | ecosystem: Environmental > Aquatic > Marine > Intertidal... | reverse complement strand
GCGAACGACGACGCCGCGCGCGACGCGAGGGAAACGCGAAACGCGAGGTCGCCGAGCGAGGGCGTCGCGTCCGGAGACGCGGCGTCGGCGGACTTTATTTTTCTCGCGGCGGCGTCGGCGTTCGCCGGGCGCTCGCTCCGCTTCGTCGACCCTCGTCGCGTCGTATCCTCGACGTCCACAAACGCCTCCTTCGAAAGCACCGTTGGGTCGAGCGACGTTTGTGCCAACCGCCTCAGCACATCCTCGTTCTGCTCACGGAGCGCCGCGACGCCCCGCTCGACGGACAAAAGACGGGACGCGCCGTTCGCGCCGACGACGTCGTTCGCCACCGTCTTCGCGTCGCGCACTCGGCCGCTGAGCGCGGCGACGCCGCCCGTGAGCCCGCGCGAGCCCCCCCTTGTGGCCGCGGCGTAGGCCACCAGGACGACCACCGCCACGGTCATCAGCGTCAGCGCGAACGACGTGCTTTTCGTGACGGACCAGCTCGACGACGACGACGCGCCGGATCCGTTTCGTCGCGTCCGAGACGAAGACGCGCCCTCCTCGTCTCCGTCGGCGTCGCCCAGGGGGAGTCCCTCGAGGTGTTTCCGCATGCGCCGCTGCTCGCGCGTCACGCCCTCCCTGAAGACCTCGTTCGCGCGGCGCTCGCTGCGCAGATCCGCCTGCAGCGTGCTCGCCGTGCGCGCGAGCGCATCCACGGCGACCGCCACATCAGTTCCGCCGTACGAAGCCGCCTCGCCGCCCATGCACGCCGCGAGCAACCCGCGGCGCGGCCCGCGACCGCCGCGTCCTGCGCGCGCGGAGAAGGATGAGGAGAGGAGGGTCAGGGCGCGGGTCGAGGGAGGCGGAGGGGCGAAGGCGGTCGCGATCCGAGGAGGAGGCGTCGTCTCTTCCGATGAGGTGACCCGCGCAAAAATGAACGAGCGGGCGACTCGAGCGGGGTCCCGGGATCGGCTCGTCCGCGAGCGTCGCGTCTCGACGGCTTCGGGACCCGAGTGAATGCGCGCGAGCGGGGCTCCACGTACCGTCGGACATGGCGTCGGCGTCCAGGCGCGCCTGCGCTGTGCCGCCTCGAGCGAGCTCGAGCGGTTGCTTTCAACACCCTCGCAAACCGGGGTGTTCATTTTTCATAATTCGACATGTGCGATTGAGTCTCGAAATAAAATTCAGAGCACAAAATTTGCAATATCAAGACTGATTACTCACTGACGGGCCGGGCCTTTCACTGCACTCGCCCGGCGAATCGCGTCCGACTCGGCGACTCGCTCCGTCGCTCGCGTGAAACTCGTTGAGATGACTCTAACGGTGGCGACGAGCTCGTCGCTCCGACACTCCCGCGGGAGCCGGAGCGCGCGCCAGAAGGGCGGCGCCGGCTGAACGCTCGCGGCGACACCCGGGTGGTCGTCCCGTGCGTCCCGCGCTCTCCTTCTCCTCGTCGCTGGAGCAGAGGACCGCGGTCACCATGGTGGAAATATCGTCCGTCGTGCCAAGCTGGACTCCGCTCGCGCGGAAAGGCACGCGGGGTTTTCCGCCGCGAGTCACGGTGCGTCTCGGACGCGCGCACGCGGCGACGTCGCGAACGCGCGTCGCGCGTCCGGACCGGAGCGGGCTCGAGACCCCGCGCGCTCGAACCACCCCCGGGCTCCGGTCGGGACGCGCGACGAGACCGAGAAGATCGAGTCGGCAACGGTTTTTCGTGTGTGTCTTTTTCTTTGAAAAAGCGCACCTCGGCATCCGACGCGACGTCCGAAAGCGTTCGCGTCTTTCCAAAGAGCGCGAAAAAAACGCGCCTTTGACGCTCGCGACGCTCGCGACGCTCGAACCCAAAACCGTTCGCGCGCTGAGCCGTGACCCACCCACCCCCCACATACGTATACCACGCAACGCGCAGACTCGCGCGACCGCGCGCCAGACAACCAAATCGCGGTCGTTCCAAGTCGCGTCGTCGCGATCGTTCGCGAACCTCGCCGGCGAAAAACGCGAAGACGAAAAAACGCGCGGCGAAAGAGACTCGTCTCGGCCCGGCGCGTCGCGGCTGTTCGACGAGGCGCGGGCGAAGGGAACGAGCCAGAACCCGAGTCATACCCACGCGAAAGCGAAAACACATGCGGTCGCGACGCACGCGCCAGTCGCGCTCGCCTCCACGAACGTCGTCCCGGCGGCGGCGGCGGCGGCGGCGGCGGCGGGTGTGTTTCTTCTCCGGCGGAAAAAAAAATGGGCGAACGCGGATCCGTCTTCAGATTTGTCTTCATCGCCGCTCGTCCCCGCGGCGACGGCGAGCGGCGAGGCGGCGTGGATTGACCCGAAGGCATCGCCCGCGCCGCGGCTGGACATCGCCGGGGACGCGTTCTCTTCGTTCGCCGCGGGGGAGCAAAAAACCGCGCGCGTTGAAAAAACCACGTCGCTCGAGGCGGAGCTGGCGGATCTCGAGCTGGACCTCGCGGCGTTCGAGGCGGCGCTCAAGTCGGGTGGCAAGGCGCTCAGGCGCGCGACTTCGGCGACTTCCGCGCCGGATAAAGGCACCGAAACGACCGGTATTGACCGTGAGCCCGGTGTAATCGCGTCACGAAAAAACGCGACGACGAAGACGACGGATGCGCGCCGGGCCTTTGTCCCCGAGCCAAACGCGACGAAGAAAGACGGTTTCCGCGCGTTTGGCGATCGTCTCGGGTCTCCTTCTTCCTCTTCTCCCGTCGCTTCCCCTTCCGCGTTCGACCTTCCCCCCAGCGCGTCGACGGCGTGGTGGGACGTGGACATCGACGAGCGTTTTTACCGACCGGCGCCCACGCGCAAGATGAAAGACGTTGAACTGCGTGAGGCGGAGCGACGTCGCGAGGCGCGCAAACGGCGCCGAGTCGCGTATTTCAAAACAAACGTTTCCGTAAGAGCCGCGTCGGTGCTCGTCGCGCGCCGCGCGGAGCAAGATTTGCTAACGCGACTCGCGCCTTCCTCGCCTCTGGACGCGCGCGTCTTCGACTCCAGAGTCATCGGTCCGGCGGCGTACGGCGTGGCGCTCGCGGCGCTGTGCAAGGAGCAGAACCTGGGCGACGTGCGCGGCGAAGGCACCTTCTCGGACGTCTACGCCACCGAGCCCGCGACGAACGGTTCGTCGGGGAAACAAAGCTCGAGCACGAAAAAGCTCGGGGACTGGTCCTTCGCGGGCGACGCCGCGCCCGGCTTCGACGCCGAACCGCCGCGCTTCTGCGCGCTTGTTGAGGAGACGACGACGACGGAACGTGGCGAATTAAAAACGTACCGCACCGCGGAAGCCGCGGTGATCAAGTGTTCCGTGCCTTTCCCCGGCGCGGTGAACGGAAGACGCGTGGGCGACGGGTTAAGGGTCGGCGAAACCGAAGCGTTTGTTTTGGCGTCGCTTCCGCCGCACGAAAACGTCGTGGCTCTGTTGGCGGCTTTTTTAAGTGAGGAACGCAACGAGAGCTACTTGCTTCTTAAAGACGCGGGAACGAACCTACACGCCATGCGCGAGCGAGGCGAGGTGAGCCCTAAAGACATCAGAAGGTACGCCCGAGTCGTGTTAAACGCCCTCGCGCACGTGCACAAACACGGCGTCGTGCACCGCGACGTGAAGGGCGGGAACGTGCTGGTGGCGGATACGCCGGGCTATTCTGACTCACCGTCAGACGTACATTCGTTCCCTCGCGCGACGCTGATCGACTTCGGCGTGGCGAGGCATACATCCGTGCCGGACACCGAGCCGGCGAGTCGGTATGGCACGCCGGGGTACCAGGCGCCCGAGCTGCTCATGACCGACATGCGTTTGGCCGAAGAAAACCACGAGCTCTACGCCAAAGTGGACGTCTTCGCGTTGGGGTGCACGCTGTTCTTCCTGTGCGTCGGCAAGGAGCTCTTCGGCGCGACGCCGGGCGACGACGGCGCGGACGAGTTCGGCGCGCGAACCAAGACCAAAGCCAGGGCGCAGCTGGCGCAGGAGATGATGGACGAGACGATGACGAGGTCCACAGACGGAGGGACCGACGGGACGGACGTCGCGTTTGAGACAAACGAGTCGGGCGTCGAGGAGGCGATGGTGGTTCGGCGGCGAAAAAGCGCGAAAGCGCAAAAGCTCTCCGCTTCGGAGCCCGACGCGGCTACGAATTTCGCCGCCGCCGCGCTGGCGCGCGCTCTGGGGCGTGCGGCGGAGCGTGCCGAGCTCGAGTCGCGCGAGACCGAGCAAGAGCTGGACGTGCTGATGCTCAAATCGATGGCGGAGTTCCCGGGGTACGAGCCGAGGACGCCGGAGGAGGTTGCGTTTGTGGAGCGGACGTACGGCGCGCCGGCGCCGCCGGCGGCGCCGGCGCACCGCGAGTCTCTGGCGGCGTTCGTCAACCGCAAGGTGACCCCCAGGCAGCCCCCCGGGTTCGCGTCGCTGATCGGCGCGTGCCTGGCGCGCGACCCCGAGGACAGACCGAGCGCCGCGGAGGCGCTCAACTGGCCGGGCGCGTGGGTCGAGCTCGACGAAGACGCGTAGCGACGTCCTCCTCTTTGCGCGCGAAAGCAGTATAACGTATGTCATACAAGTCGTGTACCTCTACTTCTCTTTCGATCAGAAGTAGTCCGCCTTGAACACGGCTCGGTCGAAGTCCACCTTGTGTTTCTCGCGAGGCGCGGGCGTGATGACGCCGCTCCCGTCCGGTTTCACCGCCACGCGGTCCAGCCGCGGGTGGTACGGCGGCTGCATGACGGCGAGTTGCGCGTCCGACATGCCGTCTATGAACGACGGAGGCCACCCGCCGTTCTCCACAAACCCTCTTCCGTACGCGCTCGTCGCCGGCGAAAACCGGTAAATCAAGTTCCGGCGTTGTTTATCGCCTCGCCAAGGTAACGTGCCGTGCGTCGTGGCCTCGGTGAAAACAACCACCGACCCGGCTTTGATTTTTGGTTGGTACGCGTGTTCCGTCGCGGTTTCTAACCGACGCATAGACGGCGGACATCGAAAGTTGCTCTTGTGACTCCCCCTAATGATCGCGAAACCGCCGTCGTTGTCGTTCACGTCCGTGAGGTGCACGGCGAACGCTAACAGGTTACACCGCATCTTGCCGTGCTTGAAGTCGTACCCTAACGGGTGGTTCCACGACCCGTCGTCCAAAGTGCTTCCGCCGTGGAACTCGAATCCCTCCGCCCCTGGGTCCTGCAGGATGCACAGCGGGTTGTGGTCCAGCCTGTACCCGGGGCCGACCAGGTCGTGCAGATACGGCACGAGCTTGGGGTGGCACAGCACCTCCCGAAACGGCTCGCGATGCGGAGCTTCCCACCCGAGGAAACCCGCGAGGTCCTTGCGACCCGTAACGCCGTCGCCGCGCAGAGGGTCGTCCTTCCCGCCGCGTGTCAAACGAAGTTGACCTTTTCGTTCGTGGATGGCGTCGGCGTGCGCGTCGATGGCGTGGTGGAACCGCTTGAGGTCCTCCGCGCCGAACACGTCCGGGACGACCACGAACCCGTTCGTGTCGAACAGGAACTTGTCCGCGTCGGACATGCCGTCCTTGAACGGGTGCAGCGCCGCCGCGTCGTGGCACGCGCGCCGGGGCGGCAGCGCGCGCGGGGAGGACCAGGGCACCGCGTCGCGGGGGGTGCCCAGCGCGGCCGAGGGCCACCCCGGGCCCGCGGGGAGGTCGCGGCGCGCGGCGGAGACCACGCGGCGCGCCGCCGCGGCGCTCGCGCGCCGCCACATCAAAGCTCGTGCGCGCGGGGCCGAGGCTCGGGGGCGGTTTCCACGGACAAACGGCGAGGCGTGCGCGTGTGTCTCGGAGCGCGCCGGATAAAGCGACGTTTTACTTCGTGGCCCCCGCGTTTCAACAGACGCAAGTGTTGAATCACAAAAACGCGCTCTCCCTCACTCCGCCTTCCCCCTCACTCATCACTCCGTCTTGCTCTTGCGCGCGGGCGCGAGCGCCGCGCAGTTGGCCAACGACACCGCGACACCCAACGCGCCGACGTGGCGTTTCGATAACGGCGTCTTATCCAACAGCGCGAGCGCTAACAGAGCCTGCGCGCCGCTCGTGACCACCGCGCGCATGTGCGCGCGCGCGTGAGCCGCGGCGGCTCTCTGTTTCTCGAGGCGATCTTTTTTCGCCGCTTTTTTATCATCATCATTCTTAGACTTCTTACCGTCGTCGTCTTCTTCGACGTCCTCCTTGAGCGCGGACATCTCGTCCAGCGCCTTCGTCAGGTCACTCGTCTGCGTCAGGACGCTCGCGACGCTCGCGGCGAACCACGACCACAGCGAGAGCTTTTGGAAAAAGTCCCCGCGCGCCTTTGCGTTTTCGGCCGTGAAGATCCCGGCGCTCGCCGCCCACACCACGTGATCGGCGCCGACGTACAGAGCCATGCCCACGGCTTTGACCTGCGACGACACACGCGCGCGGTGGATCCGTGGGGAAGTGCGTTACCCGCGTGGAGTCACACGCGACGCGTTTTTTGTAGCGACGTGAGGCGTGAAGGCGTGTCAGAGCACGAGACGCGCGTGTATCAGAGGGGAGACCGCGGACGCCGCCGAGGCGGACATCCGTTTTGTTTCGCGCGCGCGCGCACACGGGACGACGCCTCGGGGTGGACCGTTGTCCGGAAAACTCGGGACACGTTGTTGCTTTTCGGCGAAGATTCTCGGGGGTGCGGCGGCCTCGGGGGGAACACTCACGTACGCCAGGCACGCCCCCAGGCCCTTGCCCTTCGGCGGCCTCTCCACGAGCGGCATGAGGAACTCCACGGGCTTGAACACGCGGAAGGGTTTGCGCGCGGCGCTGAGGGATTTCTGCGCCGCGAGAAACGCGCCGGGCTCGCCCGCGGACGCGAACATCGCCGCGTACTGAAGCAGCGCGATGAACTTATCCTTGCCGTCCGCCTTGGCGAGCAGGCCCTTGAGCTGGTTCGCGTACGTCAAGGAGACGTCCATGTTCGCGTTTCGGGCGCGGCGGTGCGTGTGTCGAGCGGGTCGCCCGCGCGCGAGGGTGTGCCGAGAGCGAAAAGCGGAAGAAAAACTTCTCTCGGCGGTGCTGATGACTCCTTCCCGACGCGCGTGGTGAACGACGAGGGTTTTCGTTTCTGGTTCGCGACTCGTCGTTTCGCCGTTGTGCGTCGAGAAGATTTTTTCCGAACGTATGCGTCTCAGTCTCGTGCTGGCCAATCACGCGCGGTGCCAGACTGCGAACGCTGTGCTCGACCGATCGGGCTCGCGTCGAGCGCGCGTCCGTCGCCGCGCCGACCGCTCGCCGCCCCAGATCGGACCGCGCGACCGCACTCGGCGACCTCTTCCCTCGTCCGCGGCACCCGCTTTCGTCGCTTTCGTCCGCGTCGACGAACGCACCCGAGCGGCGCAGCGCGCAGTCTCCACCCAACGCACACGATGGGGCTTTCCAAGGCTCTGCGCGTCGCCGCGCGCGGCGTGAGCACGTCCTCCGCCGCGCGCATGTCGCTCCCCGCGCTCACCACGGCGCAGGCGAAGCCCAGCCTGATGTCCGCCATCTTCGGTGGCGCCGCGGGCCCGGCGATGCCCCCCATGGACCAGCCCGTCCCCGGGCTCGCCATCCCTGACCCCCCGGTGGCTCCCGCGACCGCGCCGGGCACGATCGTGACCACGCTGTCGAACGGCGCGAAGATCGCGAGCGAGGACACAAACGGCGCGTCGCTCGCCGTCGGAATGTACATCGCCGCGGGCTCCAAGAACGAGAACCCCTACACCACCGGCGCCGCGCACCTGCTCGAGCGCATGGCGTTCAAGGCGACCAAGCACCGCACCGCGTTCAGGGTGACGCGCGAAGCGGAGGTGATCGGCGCGAATCTGCTCGCCAGCGCGTCTCGCGAGCAGATGGCGTACACGGTGGATTGTTTGAAGACCAACTTACCCGAGGCGGTGGAGCTGCTCGCGGACACCGTGATGAACCCCAAGCTGGCGGATCACGAGGTGGCGGACGTGGCGAACGCGCTGAAAGCCGAGATGACCGAACTCGCGGCCAACCCCGCGAACCTCATGATGGAAGCCGTGCACGCCGTCGCGTTCGACGGCGGTTTGGGCCAGCCCCTCGTCGCGTCCGCCGGCGCGCTGAGCCGCATGGACGGCGACACGCTCGCGCACTTCGTGCAGCAGAACTACACCGCGCCGCGGGTCGTGCTCGCCGCCTCCGGGTGCGCGCACGAGGACCTCGTCGCCGTCGCGGAGCCGCTCCTCGCGCAGTTACCCGCGGGCGACGCGTCTGCGTCTAGCGCGCCTTCCAAGTACGTCGGCGGCGATTACCGCGTCGCGTCCGATTCCCCGGTCGCGAACGTCGTGCTGGCGTTCGAGTTCGCGGGCGGCTGGAAGGACACGAAGGCGTCCACCGCGATGACCGTGCTGAACACGCTTATGGGCGGCGGCGGCTCGTTCAGCGCGGGCGGGCCGGGGAAGGGCATGTATTCGCGCCTGTACACGCGCGTGTTGAACAAACACGCGTGGGCGCAAAACTGCACGGCGTTCCATTCCGTGTTCGACGACGTCGGGGTGGTCGGCATCTCGGGCGTGGCGGACGGCGACCGGGCGGGCGACATGGTGAAGGTGATGGCGCACGAGATGGCCTCCGTGGCGTCCGGCCAAATCACCGAGGAGGAGCTCGCGCGCGCGAAGGCGGCGACGGTGTCGTCCATCCTGATGAATCTGGAATCCAAAGCCATCGTCGCCGAGGACATCGGGCGGCAGATCCTCACCTACGGCGAGCGCAAGGCGCCGGCGGAGTTCATCGCGCAGGTCAACGCCCTGACCGTCGCGGACGTCGCCGCGGTGGCCAAGAAGTGCGTCGCGTCCAAGCCCACGCTGTGCATGGTCGGGGACCTGTCCTCGGCGCCCAGGTACGAAACGCTCAAGGCGATGTTCTGATGTTCTGATGACGGGTGACTTTTCGAACGTACGCCTTTTTCGCGGAACGAGACGCGAAGACTTCAGAGCGACGGGAGCGCGGTGGCGTGACGCGCTCGTCGTCGTTTGTCATCGAGTCTTACGCGTACGGAAACAGAGAGTACGGAGTTGTAGCGGTGAGAGGCGTGTGCGTTTTGTTACGCCGTGTACTACGTGTGACTGAACTCCGCCTTCCGCGCCTCGTCTCGGTCTCGCGCATCCTTCCTTCCACGCTCTTCGCGGCGAAAATCGCGCACTGCCACCGATCTACCCCGCCCTCAAGAACTTCCTCCGCACCTGCAGCGCGCGCTTGTACACCTCGACGTCCAGCCCGTCCACGCACCGCGCGACGCGCGCTCTGAGAGTTCGGTCTGTGCCCCGCACGTCCACCTCGCCTATGTACTGGTACATCGACCCCACCCTGTGCGGGTCCGCCCCGGGGACCAGCGAGACGTCCACCGCGAGGGACGCCCCGTCCATCGCGATGACACCGCGCGACGCGTCCGGATCGAACGACTCCAGCACCCCCATCACGCGCACGCTCGAGCCGTGCGCGCTCTCCCCGCCGTCCCGCACCTCCACCAGCGTGCGGATCGTGCCGTGCGCCAGCATCCCGAACCGACACGGACGCCGCGCGGCGCGAAACGCGAGAGACGAGAAGAGGGTGCCAAGTTTTTGAAGAGCCGTCTCGAAGTTCAATGTGCCATCGTCGTCGCGCTTTTTCTCGCGCCAGCGCGCGAAGACGCGAACGTCACAGAGGGTGAACCGTCTAGCGTCCTACATCCGCTCGCTTTTTGTCGATGCTTCACGAGTCGTCTACGTCGTCTACGTCCACGCCGCGCTCCGCCTTGACGGGACCACGCCTTCTGTCGCCGTCTCTCCCGTCTCTACCAGCGTCCTCCTCCTCCGTCGTCCCGGTGCCGCGCTCCGCCGCTTCGCGCGCCGCGAGCGCGCGCGCAAAGTCCCGCTCCGGCTCGGTTCGAAGCAGGCACTCGATCTCCGCATCCGGGATCGCGTCCATCGCCTCTTTGTCGCGCTGTTCCACGAACGCGGCGCTCGGGGTCTTCCAAGTCACGCCCCCGGGGAGCGAAGAGCCGCCCAACAAGACGTCGTGTCCGTATGAGGCGTCGCGCGTCCTCCGCCGAACGCGGCGCGCCGCCTCCGACGCGACGTCGAAATCGGTTGTTTTCGAGGAAAGTGTTTTGCTCGAGTCGGATTTGTTCGCGTCGCGTTTTCGTTTTCGTTTTCGGTCGGCCAATCGATCGCCGTCGCGCGATTCGTCGCACCCCGCGTGAAGCGCCTTCTCCTGCTCGAGGAACGCGTCGGGGACGCCCTCCAGCAAAAGCCGGCGAAGCGCGACGTCGCTCCAGTCGAAATCCGCGTCCTCGAGTTCGGTCGCGGAGACGACGCCGTCGAAACGACGATCCGAAGCGAAAACGTCCGAGCGCGTCTCCCCTCGCGCCTCCGGGACGACGATCGAGTTTGATTCTCTCGACGCGCCCATGTCGCGACTTCGCGAAACGAGAGCTAACGCGCGCGGCTCCGTCGGTGTCTCCGCCGCAGGGTTTGTGGGTACTCCGCTCGGCGGGTCGGGCGCGCGCGCATTTCGCCTCCGAACGCCGCCGCGCGAGGGGCGCTTCACCGCCACCGCCGTCGTTCCGGAAGTCGACGGCGCCTCCGCGTTTGGGAGCGCCTCGAGAGCGACTGTTTCGTCGAGCGGCACGAGCGGTACGTCTTCGGACGTCGCCTTCTTTTTCTTTTTCTTTTTCTTGTCGCCTTCTTCCTCTTCGCCTGCTTCGCGCGAAAAGGCGTTTCGCGAACCATTCGTCTCTACCAGCGTCGAGCCTCGAGGCGAAAAGAAAGCCTCCCCCGCCGCGTCGAGCGCGGCGAGCGTCTCCTCCTTGGCGCGGCGGAGACGCGCCTCGCGCGCCAGGCGCGTCTTCTCGTGCGCGCGAAACGACACGGGCATAGCCTCCACGCGCCTCGCGGCGTCGCGCGCGAGCGCGGCCGAGACGATGGTAGTAGTATCAGTCACATATTCTGCCTCTGCCGCTTCGAACGCGTTCGCGTTAGCTTTGTTCGCCTCGAGCGCGCCCGCGACGTGGGGCACTAAACTTGGCGCGAACTTGGGCAAATTTTTGAGAGAAACGTGTTTCCCCCACTCGAACGTGTTCGCGAACGCCACGAGCTCGGATCGCAAGCTGTGCGACGCTCTGCGCGCGGCGGAGTGCGTAGCGCGCGCCGCGGAGGCTGTTTTTTCGTGACTCAAAAACACGCCGTACGCTTCCGCGGCGACGCCCAGTGCCGCGGAAACGAAAGGCACCGGATTACGTCCGACGAGCAACCCGCGTTTTCGCGCGAATCGCAACAGAGCCTTCGCGTCTGCCACCAAAGGCGCTAAATCCTTCGCGCGGCTCGCCGCGTTTTTGGGCGCGGTAAGCGGCGCGTCTAATGGAAACGTTTCCTTTTCCTTTCGAGACGGTACAAACACGCCATCGTTCGTTTCTTTTTCTTTTTCTTTTTCGGCGGCGGAGGACACCATCGGTCTCGGTTGCGTCGACGCCGTGTAAGAAGACTCTTTGCGTATTTTCTCGTCCGTCGCGTCTCGCGCTCCGCCGAAAACACGCGGGCCGTCTTCAAACGAAGACGTTGTCGCAAACGCGATATCGCCGTCTCGCCTTCTTGAGCTCCTCGCCGCGCTCTTCGTCGTCTCCGGGCCGACGCGGACGAGACGCGCGTCGCGCGAAGGCTCGATATCGGGATGTCGTTTCGACATCGAAACGTTGTTTCTTCGCGCTATGCTCTCTTTGGTGAGCTCCGGGACGGCGGCGGCGGCGCGCGCGACGAAGGTCTCGACGCTCACCGGCGGCACGCTAATGTCGTGGAGTCGTTTGAGTTTGTTGTACACGCGTCCGAGCGCGAAGACATCCAGCTGGCACGCCTCCGCGACGTCTCGCATGGCGATGGGGAGCGTATTTTGTCGCGCGGCGCAGTACACGCACGCGCCCACCAGCAGCGTGGTCCAGTCGCCTTCGCCCCAGCGCCCCTCGCTCGCTTTAACCACGAGCGCGCGCGCGTCGTCGGCGGCATCCTTGGTCAGCCGGAGCTGCTGCGCGGCGAAGTCCACCGAGCGGTTGATGTTGGCGAGGTGCGTCGACTGCTCGTCGCGGAACATCGCGCGCGCGACGCCGGGCGCCGAGCCGGGTGCCAGGGCGAGACCGGAGCGCGCGGCCGCGAGGTGCTGCCCGCGCGTGCCCCCGTCGTGCAGGAAGACGCCATGCGCGCCATCCTCGTCGTACTGCACGGAGGTGGTGAGCGCGCGCTCGGACAGGACGTGGCCGCACGCCGCGCAAATCTCGCACCCGAGGTCGAACTCGTGCCGCACCTCCGCCTCGCCGCACGAGGGGCAGCGCGCGTCGCCCGCCGCCTCGCCGCTCATCGCGGCGAACGCGCCGAGAAGCGCCGCGCGGGCAATTCTGGGAAGGCGACAACGAGAGTGTGGCGCCGGCTGGCGAGGGGCAAAATTTTTTTCGCGGCCTTCGCCGCCACGTGTGCCTAAAACGACGTGTTTCCAAAAGCTCTCGGGCGCGCCGATCTGTCTCGCGCCACAACCCCGGAGCGCGCCGAAGGAGCGCCGAAGCGGTCACGCACGCCGCGTCGTCCCACCCCCGCGCGCTTCGCCGTTCGCCACGCCTCGTCGTCACCCCGCGTGACGCGAGCCTCCCAATCTTCCTCGGCGGCGGTGCGTCTCGGCACTCCTTCGCTTTCAAACCTTCTCTCCGCGCTTTCCCGCGCGGCGCTCGGCACCGCATGTCCGGCATGCGGCAGGACACGATGAAGCACGTTGAAATGGACAAGA
>Ga0209137_1003650_pt1 | contig 12751 bp, 18 predicted proteins | sample SaaInl5LU_22_DNA_FD_184642 | JGI IMG/M metagenome (GOLD analysis project Ga0209137, IMG submission 184642) | Marine microbial communities from expanding oxygen minimum zones in the Saanich Inlet - ESP_105LU_22_DNA (SPAdes) (version 2) | ecosystem: Environmental > Aquatic > Marine > Intertidal... | reverse complement strand
TACACCACCTACCGTTAACTCACCTTCGATACTAACATTGCCAGTAGGCGAATATATTGAACTAGGACTAGTAGTAAAACTATCATCCCAAGAACTTGTATCTAATGTAACAGTAATATTGTCGTTACTGTTTAGGTCAATTGTATCCGGTAATGTATATACAAAATCATCATTCATCTGCAATTGCCTTATAAAGTTCAGTTCCGCTAAAAAAGTCTTTGTTTAGTTTAGTACGCTGTTTCTCTAACGACACTTGTAAATCAGTAAAGTTTTCCATATAGTTTACAATTTGTGCAATAACTTTGTCCTTATGATGTAAGTATGCATCATAGTCTTCAGTCCATTCGCTTGGATACTTAAACTCAGGTAATGCCATTTCGGCATAACTTAGTCTATCAGGCACCATAGGAATTGCATCAACCAATGCGCCTTCATACCAACTAATACCAAGTGTTTCTTGCAAGTTAGCACTAAACACTAGTTTAGCTTCGCCTAGCAAGTTATGATATTCATTCTTAGTAAGTTGTTGTTCTTGACATACTACAAACTCGTATTGCGGTAAACGCATTGCAAGATCTCTAAAGATATCAACTTGTTTCTCTGGAGCAACACGGTGCGGAAATAAAATTAAGTCTCGCTTTTCCATACCTTTGTAACTATCTAAACTATTCTTTAGATACTCCATAGGCCAGCCTACACGATGTATTTTATCATAATCAATACTATAATCTTCCATCATCACGTCTGTAAACATATCAATATGAAAGTCACTTGCAAAGAAGTTATCATCATAACATTCAAACATTGACATCTCTGCGTGTCGTACCCAAGGTTTATCACCTATAAGTCTTCCTAAGAAGTCTTGCGGATCATAACTGCCAGCGTGCCATAAGCCACCAATTTTAATATCAACACCTAGTAACTCTGCCATATACTTTAATTGTATAACAGTAGGATTCCACGCATCTGTGTATAAGAAATAGTCATTGTCTTTGACTCGTCCATTACAGAACATTTCACCAATAGTTTCTAGTTGTTTACTTTTATAAACGTTAGTACCGCCGAAGTTAAGAAACGCCCCAGGCGTTGTTGCCTGAGGTGTTTCTCCGCCACTAATAACTTTTACATTCTCATTTGTAGCTCGTTGTAGTTGCTTTGGAAGATATTCTTTCCATTGCTTAGTATAGCGTGTATCTACTGCTTCGATGTCTACAATATGAATAGTCATTTAGTTTCTCCGTTGTTTAAAATCACGGCCTCCATTACGGGCCTTTGCACGAAGGTAGTTTTGATACTTGCCGTAGGCTTGCCACACCCAAGCATCTTTCTTGTAAAGATCTTTTTCATCAAAAGGTTTACCTTCAAAGCGACAGTAGTCGCGGAACTTGTCCAAGTCGTCGAAGATCTTGTTGACCGGAGGGAAGTTATTTGCCATTTTAAGTTTCTCTCTTTTATTAGCATTTAGGATAGTAAATTGAACAGCCATTTTCGCCATCTTCGGCGACTTCAATCTCTACAAAGCGGCTGGGGAACTTTGTAGTGATTTTTTCGTATAGTTCGTCCGCAATCATCTCGCACGATCTATGATTTAGAACAAGCACGTCACCGTCGGACGTACCTTGCTCAGAATATAATCTTTCAAGCCATCTTTTGAATTGGATGAACTCGATGTCTCTATCGTTGTGGAACACTTCGATGCGCACCCGAAAGTGGAAAATATGACGATGAGCAATACCAAGAAACGACACATCGTCCCAATCACCTGTTGCCAATTTTGGATCACTATCTGCTCCTGGATATAAATGTACACCTTCTTTTCTAAAGGTTACCCATATACTTCTCTGTGCATTATTTAGTGCGTTTTCAGTTGCCATTTTAGCATCTTCCTCTCTCATTCTACGTCCCATATAATTATGATATGATTCACGTTGTTCCATATTATTAGTATACTTTCATTTAATAACTTTGTCAAGGCCATATTTAGACCAATCAGTAAATTTTTCTTGATCCATTAAGTCGTGTAAGCTATGACACCAAACACCTGGATTGCTTGCTTTAAAGTCTTTGTCGTCTATCTTAACCATTGTGTTATAGTTCCACTGTTTAACATAAGGCACTACAACACGTATTTGCGGAATAAAGTTATCATACTCTATTAAGCCGCCTTCTAAGAACCATTCTAAGTTAATAGTACTTGGAATATCTAAACTACACAAATAGCCTTCTTTTACAAATTCTAGGATATACTTGTCCCACGCTTCGAACTCGTCCGCTTCGCTCGGACTGTATGAATGATTTGCACCAAAGAATATATGCTTACACTCTAACTTGTTATAGTATTCAAGTATAGTTTCAATGTCTTGAATGCCGTCTACAAATAGTGTTTGCATACCAAATGCAGGAGTCTTTTCAACTTCTACACCTGTAAACATAGTAGGTGTATCTAATACACCACTTTCATAATCTCGTTTCATTCTAAACCTTTTTGTATCAAGTAAGCATTGATTCGATGCATTTCGTCTTTAAGATAAAGTTTCATAGTTTTCATTCTACGAGCTTCCTCAGACACTGTTTGATTATTATACTTGGTTTCGAGCTCAATGTCAAGCTCTCGATGTTTCCGTTTTAATTCTTCGTAGTGGGAACGTAGTTTATCTTCCACTGAATCATAATTGCTCATCCTCGAGATTCTCCAATTTAGTTTCATCTAATTCGTCTTCTTCAACTACATCAGTTTCTTCTACATCAAATAATGCGTTAAAGTGTGTACTGGCATTTACAGTTTTTTTACCAATAGCACCTCTAGTACCCGGAATAGCCATCCAGAACTTCGAATACTCATTAATCTTTGCTAGGGCTTCTTCTCGATTGTCAATAGCAAATATTTCTTCTACTACATCTCTAAAGAATACTCTATCAAATGTTTCTTGTACAAGCATCTTAGGTACAATACCGTTGTCGTATTGTCTGTTTGCTTCTTGTACAGCATTGATATGGCTCCATACGTTATGACCCATTTGTATAGCATAACTAAATGAATCCCACGATGTCTTTCCTTCTTTACCGATCTTGTTTAAGTCTCCTGGAGCATAAGTGCAAACGTCTGATACTTTAAGTTCGGCTGTAAGCGGACTGTCTTCAAAGTTTTTAAATATCCCATCTGATATAACAGTGTCTCTAAATCCACGGTTGTCTGTAGCATACTTTTTATCGTCAACTGACGGTACCATACGATACGTCCATTTGCTTCTGTCTTCAGTTTCGTTTTGAATGTAGATTTGTCCATTCGCGGTTGCGAGGAAAGGACTAGCACAGTCAAAGGTAATAGTAAAGTTTTCATTGTAATTCTTTCTTACAGCTCTTTGAATATCAGTAAGCAATGTAGCCCACTCTAACTTAGATGTGCCTAAGAAGTGCATTACATCGTGTACGCCTGTTTGTAACAAGTTATCAAAGTGTAGTGTAACAATACGTTTAAGAACTAAATGTACATCGCACATATTCTGTCCACCCATTGACCATCCGTTAAAATGATTGTCAGGATACTTAACTGGGTCACAGTAGTCTTTCATCTGCTCGTACCAGTCATCTGCGTCTGTGTGATTCTCACCTTGTAAAACATTAAGGAACTTACAAGCACCTGTTCTATGTTTCATCCAATAGTCGTTGTTTATACGTGTTGCCTTTACAGCCTCGTCATACGTACTAATGCCTGTTGCTTTTGCGCCTTCGGGCGAACGTGCTACCCACGCTGGAATATCAAGTATCATCCCATAGTCCATATAAGCATCCATCCAACGTAACACTCCGTCACGCTTTTTTTGCGCTTTAGGACAATTAGGATCTTTCCAATCGCCCTCCCAAACACCTTTACCAATTTGGAAACCACCTGAGTCTCCAAGCATCCAAGAGTTTTCTCTATCTCTATTACGGATCATATCTTCTTTAGGACTATGTTTGTTAATATCAAGCTCGGCGTGACCCGCTGAGTACAGTGTCCATTTGTATTGGAACTGTCCTTCTTGCTCATTAAGATAGTTTAGACTTTCTACACCGTGTGTAAAGTTGCTAGGTATACGTGACTTATCAACATACTCGTCATACCGTTGCTTACCTACGTAAGTAGCATAAAAGCCACTTAGTGCAGGTAAAAAACGTGCATAATCTTTCTGTTCTGCGGTTAAGTCCTTACGCATATTCTACTTGCTCTGTGCTGGTAAGATATAGTCGTATGTTGCCATACCTGAGTTTACGCTAATCTTCATAGCACCCTGATCACTAATACTCATAGTTAGATCACCATCTAACCCTAAGATTGCTTGTACTTGTGCTACCGGCCAACTCCAAGTATGTTGTAATGAACCTTCTATACCTTTTACAAAGTCAAATTCGCCTGCGTGTGTGCTTGCATCACCAAACGCAAAAACTAAATTGTTGTTATTAGTACTTACATTAAATGTAGGCTCTTCACTGTGTGCCGCACTCATAAGTTTCATACGTGCAATTGATGCTTGTGTTGGATTAATCTCAACGTCCCAAGTAGCACCTTTAAACTTAACAGTTTTTAGTTTTTCTTCAATAATTGCCTTGTTCATAAAGCGATAATCATTTTGGAAGTCGCCTGCCGCATTTTCAAAGTGAATATGTGTTGGAATAGTTTCGCCGTTGCGTTCTGCTTCGATTACATCAATCTTTGCGTTGTCTTTGTACTCAGGATTTTTTAAGTGCAATGCTAACTTATCTAAGTTAGGCATTCCAAATGTACCTTTAAATTCTGCTACAGGTGTTGCTGTTGTTGCTGTTAAAATAACTGACCTATCGTCTGCCATTGAGTCAATTTGTGTGCCTTCGTCGTTGCTAACTTTTACTAGTGCTAAAAAGCCTAGTGCGTGTGTATGTGCAACTACGTCTTGTAAAATGTCTTTCATATTATGATTCTCCATTGATGTTAATATTAAGTATACTGTCTATATGTTTGTTTGTCAAGCATTAATTTGCAATATTCTGTTCTTGAAATATTTGTAAATATTCTTTAGTCTGTGACCATCCGTTAACTTTTCTATGATTCTTTATTAGTTTTGCTAAAGGGTAATCATTGCCGCCTTCGTAAATAGCATCACCAAAAAACCATAAAGTGTCATCTTCTTTAAAGTCTCTTAGAATCTGTGACTTGTCTGCACCTCTAGGTGAAATATCAATACCTGTTTCGCCACCTACCTTTGCTGACAAGTCTGGAAACATCATATTAAACGCATCTGCAATAGTATTGCGTTCGTTTTCTTTTGTGTCGTATGCTACATATGCCGCACGTTCTTCAAGATTAGCATTGCGTCCTACAACACTAAAGTTTACCATACCCGGACGTTCTTCAATGTGATTTCCTGTACGTTGGGTAAATGGACTTTCGTACTCACAACTAATTAAAAATGTTCTTGCTAGATTTGGCAATGTCCATTCGTTTGTTTGAATGTTATTGTCACTCTGCCATATATCGTTACCATTACACTGATATACACGTTTACACTTGTTGTATATTTCTTCGCCTATTTGTTCTATTGTTTTTGCTTTATCACTTCCAGTAACAAGATATACATCATTATTTCTACAGAAGTCAAAAAAGAACGTTATAAAACTTTTGTCCATTTTGCCACGGCTTGGTGTAAGTGTTCCGTCAACGTCAAATATAAATTTATGCATTTTTCACCCTATACCTTAAATCACTAGAGCTAAATCGATGATCTCTTTTGTTAAAATACAAATCGATGTCACGCTTACGACAGATATCTTTGCCTGTAAAATCTTTGTCTCGATACTCCTCGCCTAAAACTCGAATATCAATAGTATACATACTAAGTATATCCTCTAAGTCTGTTTCAGTTCCGTAAGGAATAATTTCGTCTACATATCCTACTGCTTTAAGTTGGGTATAACGTTCAACTACAGTTTGTATAGGTGGGTTTTTTTCAGGTCTATCAGCACTTGGATCAACTTGTAATCCTACTAGTAAATAATCACACTGATCCTTTGCTTCACGTAACATTTGTACGTGTCCTGCGTGTAATAAATCAAATGTTGAACAAGTAAATCCTACTTTCATAATACAAACGCCTTTTCTTGAACAAATGTACCAGCGGTTTTTCGGTTACCTTCAACCCAACCTTTTGGTGTCAATAACTCTTTTACATCATCGTTAAATGGCATACTGCCGCAGATCATAACTTTGTTTAAATCTACATTATCATTTATTAGCATACCATTTTCAATCAATGTTGTAATACGTTTGTTTTCAAATGGCCACTCAGGATCTTGTGTTACAATTGGCAAGTACTCAATATCTTGATCTTGTAAGAAGCTATTATATGCTAATAGTTCTTCTTGCTGTCTAACACTCCATATAATGTGTATATGGTCGAAGTGATCGTACGTTGTAGGGTCTCTTAGAAGCGATATAAACGGTGCTATACCTGTTCCTGTAGCTAACATCCACAATTCGTTACCTAATTCTAAATTAGCAAGTGTAAGGGTTCCTGTTGGCTTATGACCAACTTCTATTTCGTCACCTATTTGTATCTTTTGTAGTCTGCTAGTCAATGGTCCGTCTGGTACCTTAATACTATAAAACTCTAAAAACTCATCATACGGTCCGCTAGTAATACTATAAGCTCGCATAATGTCACTGTCGCCCATACCGATCATTGTAAATTCACCTGCTGTAAATCTAAATGTATTCGGACGTTCTGTTTTAAACCTAAACAAAGTATCTGTATAGTGTTCTACTTCGGTTACTTTTAATAGCATCTTAGTCCTCGTAATAGTTTTCTGCTAAGTTTCTTAGCATTGCAATTAATTCTTCAATGGTATTTAGGTCTTGATTGTTATCAGTATCTATTTCCACTTCCATTTTAATTTTCATATTATTCTCCGAAATCAAACAAACTACTAAATGTTGTATGTGACTTAGTATCTTCTAATGGATAGTTTAGCACACCAATTAAGTTGTCTAGTTTGTTATCAATAATTGTTTCCGCCATTGCTGCATCATCAAACGGTAGCTCTTTAAACCATTCTGGAATACGTAGTTCGTCTGTTGGATACGCTACACTTGTGTAACCTAGCGGATTTTGTTTTAGTTTACAAACAATAACTTTCATACCGTCGACAATTTCTTGCGAGTATTTGTCTCCGTTCATACGCTTTAGCGTATTCCAGTTAATGCTTGCTCGTACGTGACCAGGCATATTTGCCTTGCCTTGTTTTTGTTCTAGTCGACCATAGTGACCAACTTTGTTTGCACGTTTGGGAGACCCTTTCTCCCATCCAGGCATCTGTTGAAATTCCTTACGGAATACAGTAATGCGTTCAAGTACATCTGCTTGCGGAACATCAGTAAGTACCATTGTCAATAGTTCTTTTAAGAAGTCCTGCATAAACACAGGTGTGTCTGATCTACGTAAGTCTAAGCCCATTGCTTTTACTTTACCTATACCGTCAGTATCTGTTCTAAAGCCTTCGTTATCAATAACTAATGCCGCATAACGCTTCTTAGTAATATACAAGCCTGACTGTGCAATAATTTCACGACCGGCTGCAATAACGTCTGAACGACTTTTGGGACAATGAAATGCTTTATACATAAAGTCTGGAAAGGTAGTATTTGCTTGTTCGCACACTTGATCCATAAGCGTAATACACTTTTCTTTAGACCATTCAAGTTTACCACTTTCTACATCATCTTTAAGTATAGGCCAAGCACTAAAGTAACACGAATCAGTATCGCCATATATCATTGCTTTGCCTACGTGGTCATATGTACCTGTAATAACCTTGTTTACTTCTGCTGACATATGCTTAACAATAGTTCTACCTGTAAGTGTAGTTGACTGTCCAATACGTTTATCAAAGAATCTACAACCAGGGTTAAGAATAGCACCATACAAACTGTTCAAGTTAATCTTCTTAACTAACTGTCGCTTGTCCCAGTATTCAATTTCCGCTTTGTTTTCCGCATCTTTTGCTTTCTTCAACATCTTCTGCATATCTTTACGTTCAGCATACCAACGCTTTAGGATACCTGGAATAACACCTTCAAAGGCAGTTGTAAATATTGTTCCGTTTGCACTAAGCATCCACGGCATTTGACTATCAAATATAAGTTGATATATTTCTGCTCCGCTTAATACATCAGTACGGCCGTCTTCCCAGTCAATAGTAAGTGCAATATCTTTACGTTGCTCCATAACTGCTTCATATTCTTCCGTACTAAAGCGTCCTTCCCAACTACCTGCAAACGACTTTTTCTTTAGCGTCATATCTTCGTGTACACGACTATCACTTATCTCAGGACGTATCTGTCCTATAACAGTTTCAGGCGCCATATTTAATGCACGAATAACACTCGGATACAGTGAATTCAAATCCATTGATGCTACCCACTTGTGCAAACCTTTCTTAGGAAATGCTACGTATGCACCAGCGGCTTGTGTATTTTCTGTGTCGTCACGTTTAGGTCTGTTAGGAACTTGTAAGCCTCGATTGTGTGCTTCGTTAATAATGCCTTGCTCTGTAACAGCAACAGCACCCATAGTGGTCTGTAGCAACACTGTATTTTCGTGTGCAATGCTATTACTAAGGTCAATAAATCTTAGTTTTTTGTCCAACTTGTCCAGTAGTGCGGTATCTTGTATGTTGTATTCGATGAACTTTCTAAAGTCATTGTTGTACAACTGGTCCAAAGTGCCTTCATAAGGAACTTTATTTTCACCAACTTCGATTTCGCCAATGGCATCAAGTCTATATGTATGTCGTTCTTCATATGTGTATTTACGATATAATTCCAAACTATCTAAATGCACTCTGCCTATTAGGTCAAAGGTAACAGCTGATTTACCATACTTTTCATATTCACGTTTCTTAGGCAATTGACCCCACAGGCAGAATCTACGTGTGTCATCTTTGCTTAGTACACGACTTACTCTGTTAACAGTGTACGGAATATCATAACCTTCACTGTTCCAACCTGACAAAATATCAGCGTCTTGAATTAAATCTAAGAAGGTGTCTAGCATATCCCCTTCTTTTTCAAACAACATTACATTGTCAATGCCTTCAAGTTCTTTTTCAGCTTGTTCCATTGTAAGAGTCTTGGGCGGAACTGCTAAACATACCATTGTTTCGAGCCATTGTAAGTATACTGACACAGATGTAATACCCATAAACGGATCACTAGGATCAGCAAAGCCACGCTCCGGGTCAAAGTCAGTCTCAATATCAAAGAAAGCAATGTTTAGTTTAGGTGCATCTTGATTAAGATAGTTTTCACTTAAACATTGGAAGATAGGATTAATGTCGCTTTCGAAAAGTTTTTTATCTCTGTTGATTGCAACTTCTTTACGAAAGTCTTTTGTGTTCTTGCACACAATGCGACTTAGCGGATCGCCAAATACACTTTTGTATTTGCCTCGCTGGTCTTGATAATAAAATGTATATTTTGCACTATATTCTGTATAGTGTCTCTTACCATCTTTGCGTTCGACAACACGGATGATATCTTGATCACGATCGAACATCGCGTCTACGTATGGCATTTATTTCTCCTTCGTTGCTTATGGCCAACTTAACCTTCTTCTTGCCTAGCTATTGCTATTGGCGATATAATTATTTATTAAAACAGAAGTCCTGCAATATAAATTGCGGTTAGTCCTGCGTTCATAACTATCAAACTTTTTTCCTTCCATAGAATACCTACAAGTATCCATAGACTGTTACTAATAATGAATGCCCAAATGTACAAAGGGTAAACATTAAATGCGGCTAGTATAGCGGCTGTCAGCAAACATACTGTAGCCACCCACGCTAACCATTGATAAGGCTTTACCACCATAGTGAAGCAACTCCGAATCCAAATACATTTACTATAGCAAAGTATCCAGTTAGTAACATTACCCAGGCAGCACCTCGTCTAAAAGCAGCATAGCATTGTGTAACACTGCCTACTAAGAATCCAGGGTATACTATAAGTAGATTAGGATCATTTGCTGTTAGAGCAAGGGTTAGACTAGCATATACTGTGAATACAAAACTTACTAGTTCAAAATAGAACGCAGTTTTATCACTGGTATAACTGTCTACCCAAAAGTCTTTTATGCGATTAATCACTTGTCATAGCCGAGCGTAACGATCAATGTTTCTAAATCGTCATAGGCATCTTGATGATTGTCCCAATCACGTTTTTGTGCAATTTTAATTGCTTTGTTAATAAGACTAGGCTTAATATCTAATTCTTCTGCTACTGCTTTTACAGTATCCTTTAAACCTGTGTTTAAATCTTCTACTTCTTGTAAGACTGTTACGCCTTCTTGTACTAGTCTTTGTAGTTTTGCTTTTTCTTCAGCACCGTAGGTACGACTGCTCATATTGAACTCCTGTGTTAAGTTAACTTATATTATAGTAGATATTTAGGTAAAAGTCAAGTAAAATTTTTACTTTTTGGCAGATTTGAATTCGTATTCAGCTAATCTACGATAGAGCTCATCTTTGATAAATGATTCTTTTTTGGCATTTTTAGTTGCAGTTGCATACATAACTGCTTCTGCGTCTTTGCCGTAACGCTTCTTAAAGTCGTCTTTGTTCTTTTTCATACCTTTAACGTTCTTTTCTTTTTTGGCTTCTTCACCTTTAGTAAGTGAACGTTCGGATAGTAATGATTCTAGTTTAGAAACACGTTCTTCTAGTTGTTGAATACGTAGATCTTTGTCTGTTGTTCTGGGAACTGGTTGATAATCTTGATCTGTTATTGTTTCTACTATACGATTTGGTTGTGCTTTAATAACACCTGCAAGAGCGGCAAAGTCGTTTACGCTATAGTTCTTATCCAGTTGTAACGAACCTTCGGCAACATTATAACTTTCAGATACTGTCTGCGGAATTTCAGGAGCAGGTTGACTAGAACCACTGTTAAGTGCTGCTATCATTTTTGCTTTATCTTCTGCAGGATTAGTTGGTTCTATATCAAATAATTTTTTCTGTAGATCGTGAAAGTCCATTTTTCTTACTTACCTAGTTTCTCGGCTAGTCTTTTAGCAATGCTTTCTTTATACATATCAATAGTTTCATCTATGTTAGTTGCATTACAATTACAATGTTTGCAAGTAGGAGCACATTTACAGTCTTCTCTCTTAACATCTGCACCACAACATTTGTCTGAACAATGTGTATCTCTTGATTCTCCCATCTGCATCTCAGCATCTGGACCAATTTCGTCAGTTTGATCACCAAACTTCATATCGTAGTCTAGGTTATGATATACACTTCCGATATAGTCAGCAGCCTTAGTAATTTTAGCCTGTTGCCAGCCCTCCATACCTCGTTCTTCTGATACATCTTTTAACATATCGTGTAATTTAATAGCATACTTAGCAATCTTATAAAGATCAGCTCTGGCCATTTGTACTTCGTGATCAGCTTCTGCTCTGCCAGCTAAATCAGCTAATCCTTCTTTAATTGCTTTATTCATTGTTTTGTCCTTTAATCCGCTTTCAATAACGTATTCTCGTTTAGATTTATCTACTTTGTTATATGCTTTTACACCGTCTTGCGATGAAAGTCTTTTTCCGTTGCTTCCAATCCATTGTCCAATTTTAGGATTATATTCGTATTTTACTCTACCATCTGTAAAAACAGCAAGTTTTGGAATAGGCTTTTTAATATCTAGTGGTGCATTGCTTGTTTGTTTTTGCGGCTTAGTCTTAGTCGTTTTTAGTTTTTCAGTACCTTTACCACCTGCTTTAGGAGTAGGCTTTTCTTCATCATCTTTGCCTGTGTCTGTAAAAAATGCCTTAAGGCCACGTTGAAATGAATCAGGTCCTAAGACACCTTTGTCTTTTTGAGTTCTCTGATATCCTTTAGCAATTCCTTGTCTAAATTTTGTAAATGGATTTTCTACTATATCTTTTCTACGCATACTGTATTTATCGCTTATTCTTTTTCTTCTTCTTTTTTTGTCCTAAGATATTTGCATCAATATCAAGAGCATTCTTTGCAGTGCCATCTTTATTTTTCATTTGACGACTAACCATTCCACCTACTGGAGTTGCTACGGCTGCTATTGCGCCTGCTGTTGTTTCACATAAATCACTTATTTTCATTATACTTTCTCCAATATTCGTTACGTTCATTTGTACTAGCCTTACGTGCTTCGTGTTCTTTATACTTAGCTATGTAATGTTCTAGTTCATATGAAGTCATTTCTTTTTGCCTGACTTCATATTAGCACACCAGTGATACATTTTAGCACGTTCACCACTTGCGTTCTTTGCTTTCTTACGTAGTTCAGTTACGCTACCATTGCAACTAGCACCTGACTTCTTTACTCTACCAGGTCTGCTTTTGCCTTTTTTCTTACCGTCGGCAAAGTTTTCATTAGTTTCTTTATCTTCTTTGTCTTTTTCGTATTTTTTGATAGAATCACGAGCTACTTTGATCATTGCTTTGTCGTGTTTAGCAAGTGTACGTTTTGTTTTCTCTCTTTGATCATCGGCATAAGTTTCTGCTATGTTTTCTACCACATCATCAATCATATGTACACGAGCATATTCTTCACCTACCAAACGCAATGCATCTAGTCTATGATGTCCGTTAATTACTCTACCCTTACGATCAATTTGTAAAGGAGCATAGTCACCTTCTAATACACGTTCTAGTTGCTTTGCTAACTTTTTGTATGTTCTTTCTTTTTGTACGCCACGTAACTTAG
>Ga0209137_1003647_pt1 | contig 12762 bp, 9 predicted proteins | sample SaaInl5LU_22_DNA_FD_184642 | JGI IMG/M metagenome (GOLD analysis project Ga0209137, IMG submission 184642) | Marine microbial communities from expanding oxygen minimum zones in the Saanich Inlet - ESP_105LU_22_DNA (SPAdes) (version 2) | ecosystem: Environmental > Aquatic > Marine > Intertidal... | reverse complement strand
ATTATTGACCTATTTATTGTTTGAGTCTCATAATGAGGAGAGGTATGTTGAATCCATTAAATCTCAAATGGATGATCAATTTGAGGAAATAAACACAAAAAACTATTTTTTCATCAGAAAAACTGTTCGTAAAATTCTTACTCAAACAAAAAAATACATTCGTTATTCAAAAAATAAAGAAACAGAAGCTTCGCTTTTATTACATTTTTGCAAAAAACTAAAAATGATGAAACCCTCAATTCATCAAAGCCAGCGCTTAGAAAATGTATATGTATCTCAATTAAAAATGGCAACAAAAGCCATTGAAAAATTACACGAAGATTTGCAATATGATTTTCAAATCGAACTTGACAACATCACCAATGCCTAAAGAAAGACCTATCATAAAAAATATTGTATCAGATAAAACGCTACCGTTTGAAACATTTCAAAATGTAACTTTGCGTCCGATTATTAAAATGCAACATGATTTGATTTTAGCATTATTTCAAAGCTATGTTCAAAAAAAGAAAATTGTTTTTGGGTCTTTAGAGAATCAAAGAGCAAAAGATAAAATTAAATCCATATTTGAAAAAGATATCAATTTCAAACACTTGATTATGGGTATAATTATTGGCCATTTTTCAGCAGAAGAGTTTGATAGGTACAATTTAAATACCGCTGAATTTCATAAGCGTATCATTCAAATTACAGTTCAAAGAATTCAAGATACTTTTCTGAAATGACAAAACCACTACCTAGGTAGTGGTTTCAATCAATCAATCAACCAAAAAACTTTTTTAAAACTTTCGCATAGAATGCAAAATAACTATGAGAAGTATTTACTTTATAATTTTTTACTGAATTACTCAGTAAAGCTACTAATTATTTGTTTAATGAAATGTTAAATAAATAAAACAATTTAATTATTTAGGCATAACTACTGTATCAATCGCATGGATCACTCCATTTGATGCAGCTACGTCTGTCATTACTACAGTTGAAACGTTTCCTTTGGCATCTGTTAAAATTACTTTTCCGCCTTTTAAAGATGCAGTCAATGTATTTCCTTGAACAGTTATAATTTCAAATTTACCTTTGTTATCTTTGATTGCTTTTAATACATCTGTTGCAACAAATTTACCAGCTACAACATGATAGGTTAAGATTGCAGTCAATAATTCTTTATTTTCTGGCTTTAAAAGTGAAGCAATTGTACCTTCTGGTAATTTTCCAAAAGCATCATTTGTAGGAGCAAATACCGTAAAAGGACCATCACCATTTAGTACATCAACTAAACCTGCTGCTTTAACTGCAGCTACTAATGTTGAGAAATTTTCGTTTCCTACTGCAACTCCAACAATAGTTTCTTGTGTTGAATCTTGATTTGTAGTTTGTTTTTTGTCCTTATCAGGATTTGTATTATTTGCTACTGTCGAAAATGAAATAGCTGCTACTAATACGAATGGAATAATTTTTTTAATAAACATGATTTAGATTTTAAGTTCGAAGCAAATCTAGGACTAAATCAAGTTAATAATGTTTAATTAAAAGTTAAAATAATTAAACAAAAGTTAAATTACATATTTTAATAAAATTCGAATACTAACAAAGGCTATTAAAATTGCAGTTGCTTTCTTTAGCAAGATAGGTGATAAGAATTTTGAACTTAATCTGTTTCCAATTTGTCCACCAATAAAAACAGCTATTAAAAGTAGAAGTGTCAAATTCCAATTAACACTAAAATCAGGATTTGAAATTTGTCCTCCTAAACCAGCTAAAGAATTGACTAATATAAAAATACTAGAAGTGGCTGCAATTTTTTTAGGAGTATCCCAATTTGATAAGTGTAATAATGGAGCTAAAAAAATACCGCCACCAATTCCAACCATGCCTGAGATGAATCCTATAAATCCTCCATAAATAAGATTTTTTTTCAAATTTGGTTCGGATGAGGTTTCATTTTCGAATACAATATTTTTTGAAAACCACATGGTAATGGCCGCAAAAAGTAATGTAAATCCTAATAAAATAAAAAATAAGGTTTGGCTTATTTTTAAGAATCCTCCCAAATAAGCCATTGGAATACTTAGAATTACCAAAGGAATTATTTTTTTAAAATCAATTATTTTTTCTCTGTAAAATAGAAAAAAATTGCTACCAACCACGACAATATTACAGAATAGCGCAATGGCTCTCATTTCTGTAAAAGCGATTGATGATAATGCTAAGAGGGCCAAATAACTTGATCCACCACCAAAACCAACTGAAGCATAAAGTAATGCTACAGAAAAAAATAAAATGACTAAATGCCATTGGTTGGTAAAAATGTCTAACATATTTATTATAAAATCAAAAGCAATATTACTGTAAAAATATTTTTTGGTATCATTTTAAACATTTTTTTATTATTATTGTTTAGTTAATATATCTATGCTAAAAAAATACATATGAAATTAAATACCTGTCCAAATTTCACGTTTAAATAATCAAAGTATTCTAAACTTTTTAACCTTAGACAACAATAGGCAATCTTGGCTAACTTTTGGATTAGCTGATCAATTTGTCTGACATATAGGCGTTTTTTACAGTTATTTTAAAAAACTTGAATATAGATTGGTAATTAATAATTTGATAATAAATGGATTAGATACAAAATCTCTTATAATTAAAAAAAACACTATTAGTAGATGATGAATCCAATATTTTAATCATATTAGGGTGCGCTTTTAAAAAGTAAGAATATGAGGTTTTTATTGCGAGAGATAGAAGTGAGGCAATCGAAATTTTAAAAACTATAATTTCTGATATTATTCTTTTAGATATCATGATGTAACAAGTTGATGGGTATCAAACCTTAAAAATCATCAAGGAAAACGAAAATTTAACGAAGGTAAAAGTCGTTTTTTTAACGGCAAAAGCAAAAAAGCAGATATTGAAAAAGGGATTGCTTTGGGTGTAGATAAGTATTTTACCAAACCTTATTCGGTAAAAAAATAATTACAAAAATCAATACCCTGATTCAAAATTAATATTATTTAAAAATCTAAAAATTATGAGTAATTACCACATCAAAAATTTCCCAGAATATTTTCACGTATATCGTAATTCAGTAAGAAATCCAGAATTATTTTGGGAAGAAATTGCAGAAGAACATTTTCTGTGGAGAGAAAAATGGCATAATGTATTGAGTTGGGATTTCTCAAAACCCGAAGTTAAATGGTTTGAAGGGGCAAAATTAAACATCACAGAGAATTGTATTGATCGTCATTTGTATACCAATGGTAATAATACAGCCATCATTTTTGAGCCAAATAGTCCTGATGAAGCCGCACAACATATTAGTTATCGAGAATTGTATGAGCGTGTAAATCAAATGGCAAATGTGCTAAAATCAAAAGGAATTAAAAAAGGCGACAGGGTCTGTATTTATTTGCCAATGATTCCTGAATTGGCAATTTCGTTGTTAGCATGCGCAAGAATTGGCGCAATTCACTCTGTTGTTTTTGCAGGATTTTCATCAAATGCTTTAGCGACAAGAATCAATGATAGCGATTGTAAAATGGTGATCACTTCTGATGGATCATATAGAGGGACTAAAAAAATCGATTTAAAAGTAATTGTTGATGAAGCTTTAGAAAGTTGTCCTTGTGTTGATACAGTATTGGTGGTTGAAAGAACAAATACACCCATAACGATGAAATCTGGAAGAGATTTTTTAATGGCACCTTTATTGGCAGATGCTTCAACAGATTGTGCTCCCGAAATTATGGATGCTGAAGATCCATTATTTATTTTATATACCTCAGGATCAACTGGAAAACCAAAAGGAATGGTGCATACAACAGCTGGTTATATGGTATATACTGCCTATACGTTTAAAAATGTTTTTCAATATAGAAAAGGAGATATTTATTGGTGTACTGCAGATATTGGTTGGATTACAGGTCACAGTTATATTGTTTACGGACCTTTAGCAAATGGCGCAACAACTATTTTGTTTGAAGGCGTACCTAATTATCCGAATTATGGAAGATTTTGGGAAATCGTAGAAAAACACAAAGTAAATCAATTTTATACTGCGCCAACTGCCATTAGAGCTTTGGCGAAAGAAGGTGTTGATTTTGTTGATCATCATGATTTATCAAGTATCAAAGTGTTAGGGACTGTTGGTGAACCTATTAACGAAGAAGCTTGGCACTGGTATGATGATAATATCGGCAAAAAGAAAGCGCCTATTGTGGATACTTGGTGGCAAACAGAAACTGGTGGAGTGATGATTACGCCAATTCCTTTTTCAACCCCAACAAAACCAACCTATGCAACATTGCCTTTTTTAGGAATTCAACCAGTTTTGATGGATGAAAATGGAAACGAAATCTTTGGAAATCAAGTTGATGGGAAATTATGTATCAAATTTCCTTGGCCTTCCATCGCTAGAACTATTTGGGGTGATCATCAGCGTTATAAAGAAACCTATTTTTCTGCGTTTAAAAATATGTATTTTACAGGTGATGGCGCTTTGCGTGATGAGGTGGGGTATTACAGAATTACAGGTAGAGTAGATGATGTAATCATTGTTTCGGGCCATAATTTAGGAACTGCGCCCATAGAAGATGCTATTAACGAACATCCAGCAGTATCAGAATCGGCGATTGTTGGTTTTCCTCATGATATCAAAGGAAATGCCTTGTATGGTTATGTAACTTTAAAAGAAACAGGTGAATCAAGAGATCATGACAATCTAAGAAGAGAAATCAACCAAATTATTACCGAACAAATTGGACCGATTGCAAAATTGGATAAAATTCAATTTACGGAAGGATTGCCTAAAACACGTTCTGGAAAAATTATGCGGAGAATTTTACGAAAAATTGCCAGTAAAGACACCTCCAATTTAGGAGATACAAGTACGCTTTTAAATCCTGAAGTAGTGCAAGATATTATGGATACTGTTTTGTAAGTAATTTCAAATCAATAGAATACGCTTGGCATGCTTTTTAAAATAAGCAATGTTAAGCGTTTTTTTTCTAAGAAATGTTTTTTAGGATGCTTTCATAAACGCTGCAATAATAGTCATGAAACCTTGGGAGTAATACATTTTCGATGTTTTTTGTGTTTTTTAGAACTGCTAAATCAAACAATTTAATGTCATCAACTTCTTCTTTTTGAATGGATAAATTTGCTAAAGGAACTTTTAATTCAGCTATAAAAACATGATGATGTTCATTATCTTGAATTCCGTTTGCATGAGAAACTTGGTGAATTCTGGTGCCAATTTTAATCAATGCTTCTTTTTGAATATTAAGTCCAATTTCTTCAAAAACCTCTCTTTTTGCAGCCGTTAAAATATCTTCTCCAGCTGCTATATGTCCTGCAACAGAAATATCCCAAAGCCCAGGGAATACTTTTTTGGTCAATGCTCTTTTTTGCAACACTATTTTTTCATCCTTAGTAAATAACCAAATATGAACAGTGGCGTGAAACCAACCATTTTTATGCGCTTCCGATTTTAACGCAGTTTTCCCTGTTGGTTTTCCATCATGAGTTAAAATATCTATGAGTTCGTCCATATTTTTAGGCACGAATTTCACCAATTTCACCTTTAAAATATTTTTTGAAATCTATGAAATTCGTGTCATTTTTAGTTATTCAAAATAAGAAAAAGTTTCTCCTCCTTTGATTTTTAACAACGTTTCGTAAATCATTTTTATCACGTTTTCAACATCCTCTCTATGAACCATTTCAACAGTGGTGTGCATGTAACGTAAAGGCAAAGAAATCAATGCAGAGGCCACTCCACCATTGCTATAAGCAAACGCATCAGTATCAGTTCCTGTAGCTCTTGAAAGAGCATTTCTTTGATAAGGAATGTTGTTTTCTTCAGCAGTTTGTGTAATTAAATCACGTAATTTTTGTTGAACCGCAGGTGCATACGCAATTACAGGACCTTTTCCTAATTCTTGATGCCCCGATTTTTTTACATCAATCATTGGAGTAGTAGTATCATGAGTTACATCAGTACAAATCGCAACATTTGGTTTGATGGTTTGTGTGATCATTTCTGCACCTCGCAAACCAATTTCTTCTTGAACAGAATTGGTAACATACAATCCAAATGGCAATGTAATGTTGTTTTCTTTTAGCAAACGTGCAACTTCAGCAATCATAAAACCTCCCATTCTGTTATCTAAAGCTCTGCAAACGAATTTATTACCATTCAAAATGTGAAAAGTATCAGGATAGGTAATTACACAACCTACATGAACTCCCAAGTTTTCAACTTCTTCTTTGGTTGAACAACCACAATCAATAAAAATATTTTCTGGTTTTGGAGATTCTTCCGTAGCTCTCTCTCTAGTATGAATTGCTGGCCAACCAAAAACTCCTTTTACAATGCCGTTTTTTGTGTGGATATTAACAATTTTACTTGGTGCAATTTGGTGATCACTTCCTCCATTTCTAACCACGTAAATCAATCCTTTTTCAGAAATATAATTTACATACCAAGAAATTTCATCTGCATGACCTTCAATGACCACCTTGTATGTTGCTTCAGGATTGATGACACCAACTGCAGTTCCGTAAGTATCTGTGATAAAAGTATCTACATAAGGTTTTAGATATTCCATCCAAATTTTTTGGCCTTCCCATTCATAACCAGTTGGAGCAGCGTTATTTAAATATTTTTCTAAAAATTTGATGGATTTTTCAGTAAGTATTGATGTATTTGACATGTTGTATTTTAAATTTTCTGTAAAAATAAAACGATTTTTAATGATTATTGTAAAAATAAATCTAAAAAATTGTAACAAAAGTCTTTATTTTTACACAAATAACTAAATTTTAAAAATTTATAAATCCATCATAATGAAATTAGTCATTAAAAATTTAACAAAAACCTACTCAAATGGCGTAAAAGCTATTGACGATTTGAGCATTGAAATCGGAACTGGAATGTTTGGTTTACTAGGACCTAATGGTGCAGGAAAATCCTCTTTAATGAGAACAATTGCAACGTTACAAAGCCCAGATTCTGGTACAATTCATTTTGGTGATATCAATGTTTTGGAGGACAAAATGGCATTGAGAAAAGTGTTGGGGTATCTGCCACAATCTTTTGGAGTATATCCAAAAATGTCAGCAGTTGATTTGTTGGATTATTTTGCGACTTTAAAAGGAGTTTCCAACAAAACAGAAAGAGATGCTTTGGTAAAAGAAGTGTTGGAAATCACCAATTTATATGATGTTCGAAAAAAATATGTAGCAGGTTATTCTGGCGGAATGAAACAACGTTTTGGCATTGCTCAATTATTGTTAAACAATCCAAAATTAATCATTGTTGATGAACCTACCGCGGGGTTAGATCCTGCAGAAAGACATCGTTTTTTAAATGTGTTGCGCGAAGTTGGTACCAATTGCACTGTTATTTTTTCTACGCATATTGTCGATGATGTGAAAGAATTGTGTAATGAAATGGCAATTTTGAATGGTGGAAACATTTTAAACCATACAACTCCACAAGAGGCAACTAAGGCTTTGGAAGGAACAATTTGGAAAAAAGTAATCAATAGAGAAGATTTAGAGGAGAATCAACAGTTGTATGATATTTTATCATCAAGCTACAATCAAGATAACACCTTAAATATTAGAGTTCATTCATCAGAAAAACCATCAGAGGATTTTGTTGAGGTTGAGCCTCAATTGGATGATGTGTACTTTATTGCGCTGAAAATAGATGAACCGACTCAAGTTTTGAGTTCTTAGTAGTAAGTTTTAAGTTAAGATTATGTATAAGTTTTAACTATTAACAAAAAACTCATCACTTAAGATTCATCACTAAAAACTAACTAAAAATATGTTTTCAACTATATTCAAACAAGAAATAAAATATTGGTTCAACAAGCCAGCTTTTTATATTTATTTGGTCATTTTTTTCTTACTATCATTCTTCTTATCTGCTGCTTCTGCTGGTTTTTTTGATTCGATTACAGCAACTACAGGTTCTTCAAGAATTGTGAATTCGCCTATTGGAGTTAATAATTTATTGAATGGTCTTACTGTTTTTATTTTCTTTTTATTTCCATCAATTATTGGAGTTTCTATTCACAGGGATTTTAAAAGTGAGATGCACACCATTTTATATTCCTACCCTTTTACGAAAGCCAATTATTTATTTGCTAAATTTTTAAGCGGAATTTTAGTGGTTACAATCATTGTGTTGTCAATTGCAATAGGAATGATGATTGGTTTTCGTTTTCCAGGAACCAATGCAGATTTGGTGGGACCTTTGCAACTTTCAACGTATTTAAAAGCGTATGTAGTTTTTATTTTGCCAAATATTTTGTTGTTTGGAGCGATTGTTTTTGCAGTCGTTACTTTTTCGAGAAATATTGCAGCAGGATTTATCACTGTCATTGTATTGCTTTTTGTGCAAGGTGTATTAGAAAGTTCACTTTCTGAGCCAGAACAAAGAGGTTTATTGGCTATTTTAGATCCTTTTGGAGCGGCTTCTGTAAATTATTACACGAAATATTGGACGCCATCAGAACAAAATGAACTGCAAATTCCTATCGAGGAAATGATTATTTACAATCGTTTATTATGGTTGGCAATTGCTAGTTTAGTCTTTGGATTGGTCTTTCGTTTTTTTGCATTTAGTCAAAATGCATTGTCATTTTCTTTCAGAAAATCAAAAGGTGAAAGAGTTACCAAAACCAATTTTAGTGGAATTACCAGAATTTCTTTACCTGAAGTTACGTTCGATTTTTCATTTTTCCAAAACCTAAAAACACTTTGGAAATTATCCAATATCGATTTTAAATACATTATCAAAAGTTGGCCTTTTATTTCGATTGTGTTGGTTGGGTTGGTGTTGATGATTGTTGGCTTATCAGAAATTGGAGATATTTTTGGAACACCCACATTGCCAGTAACTTGGAAAATGTTAAATATTGGAAACGTTTTTTCTTTATCCATCATTATTTGTACTTTTTTATACGCAGGAATGTTGGTTCACAGAGCAAAACTCTCTAATTTGAATCATTTAGTGGATGCAACTCCCATTCCAAATTGGACATTATTGTTTTCAAAAGTGGTTGCTTTGGTAAAAATGCAATTCGTTTTGTTAGCGCTAATTATGGTTTCTGGAATGTTATTTCAAATTTATAAAGGCTACTATAATTTTGAAATTGGACATTATTTTACAGAATTATTTTTATTAGAATTCCTGAATTATTTTATTTGGGCAATGCTAGCGATTTTCATTCAAACATTGATTGGAAATCCTTATTTAGGATTGTTTTTATTGTTAGTTCTTTCCATTGGAATCCCATTTTTATCCTTAGCAGGAATTGAACAATCTATTTTTAAATACAATGAAGGTCCAGGATTTAGTTATTCTGATATGAATTCCTACGGATTTTTAACACCATTTTTAGTGTATAAATTGTATTGGGTTTTATGCGGAATTACCTTATTAATCCTCTCAGCCTTGTTTTGGGTTAGAGGAATTCCAAATTCATTTAAAGAAAGAATTCAAATTGCAAACTCAAGATTTAAAGGAGTTTATGTAGTAGGATTTATTATTTTCTTTAGTGCTTTTTTAGGATTAGGATATTCTATTTATCAAGAAACAGGCACAAAAAACAAACGAAGCTCTTCCAAGGAAGCTGAAATGAGAAGTGTTGAATGGGAGAAAAAATATAAAAAATTCGAAAACTATGCACAACCAAGGATTGTTGGTGTTAAAACAAAGATGAATATCTATCCTAAGGAGCGATTTTTTGATGCAACTGCCATTTTTGCATTGGTCAATAAAACGGATAAACCTATGGATAGTGTATTTTTAAATCACAATTCTTTGAAAAGTACGTTTGTTTTTAACAAACCAAACAAGCTAGTTTCTAAGGATACTATTCATAATTTTGATATTTATTTATTTCAAAATAAAATAATGCCTGGAGATAGTTTGCAGTTGATTGTTACTGTAAAGAGCACCAAAAATACTACCTATAGAGAAAATTCACCAGTATTACAAAACGGAACATTTATCAACAATTTTTCAATATTTCCTTCTTTAGGATATTCATCAAATGGAGAATTGACGGACAATCAAACTCGAAAAAAATACGGTTTACCAAAAAATGATTTGCGTCCTCATCCTTCGGATTCAACTGCTTTAGGAAATACCTACATTTCAAAAGATGCAGATTGGATAGATTTTGAAGCAACAGTTTCTACATCCAAAGACCAAATTGCCATCGCTCCAGGATATTTACAAAAAGAATGGACAGAGGGTGACAGACGATTTTTTCATTACAAAATGGATTCAAAAATCCTAAATTTTTATGCTTTTAATTCTGCCAGATATGAAGTCAAAAAAGAGATGTATAAAGGCATCAGTTTAGAAATTTATTACCACAAACCGCATACTTTCAATTTGGATAGAATGATGAAAGGAATGAAAGCTTCTTTAGATTATAATGCTGAAAACTTCAGTCCTTATCAACATAAACAAGCACGAATTATTGAGTTTCCAAGAACTGGAGGAACCTTCGCACAATCGTTTCCAAATACGATTCCGTTTTCAGAAAGTATCGGATTTATTGCAGATGTTGATGATGAAAATAATGATGGGGTTGATTATCCTTTTGCAGTAACAGTGCATGAAGTTGCGCATCAATGGTGGGCACATCAAGTAATTGGAGCAGATGTTTTGGGTGCTACAATGTTATCAGAAAGTATGTCAGAATATGTTTCATTAAAAGTGTTGGAACATCAACAAGGAAAGGAAAAAATGCGTACTTTTTTAAAGAAAGCCTTAGATGATTATTTAATGCAACGTACTTTTGAAAGAAAACGCGAAAATCCACTAATGTATAATGATGGTCAAGGATACATTCATTATCAAAAAGGGTCTATGGTTTTGTATGCAATGAGCGATTATATTGGAGAAAAAAAGCTGAATGGCGCTTTGAAAAAATATGTTGAAAAAGTACAATTCCAAAATCCACCTTACACAACGTCAATTGATATGGTGAATCATATCAAAGAAGTAACCCCAGATTCTTTGCAATATCTAATTCATGACATGTTTGAGACGATCACTTTATACAAAAATAGATTAGTAAAAGCGAAATCAACAAAGTTGAAAAACGGAAAATATCAAGTAGATATTGAGTTTGAAGTGTCAAAATACCGAAATGACGATCAAGGAAAAATCTATTATGGCGAACATGTAGGAGATACCTTAAGTTATAAAAATGACAAGATGAAAAGCCCTGTTTTGTCTGTTCCTTTAAAAGATTATATTGATATCGGAATTTTCACAGAAGAAACTGTAAATGGGAAAAAGAAAACAAAAGAACTCTATTTACAGAAACATAAAATCACTAAAATCTTCAATAAAATTACCATTATCGTTGATAAAAAACCATCAGAAGTAGGCGTAGATCCTTACAATAAGTTGATTGATACGCAATCTGAAGATAATCGAATAAAGATTTAGATTGTTTTATTTTTTTTTGAAAAACCTCACATTTTCAATGTTTTTGAATACTGAGGGTTTTTTATTTTTTCATGAGTTTTCAAAATAGAAAAATACCTTTGTAGAAATATTCTGATAATGAAACAATCAATTCTTTTATTGCTTTTAATTTTGATGTATGCTTGTGGAACAAAGAAAAATATCTCCTTAGCTTTTTTAAATGAATACATCATTCCTGATTCGTTACAATTTCAAAATCAAAAAATTGGTGGTTTATCAGGAATTGATTTTGTGAATAATGAATACTTTTTTGTGATTGACGATTCCAATAATCCAAGAATTGTAAGTGCAAAAATCAGTATTCAAAATGATAAAATGGAAGCTATTGATTTTAAAAAAGTCATCTTTTTAAATAACGCTACAAATACTTTTTTTAAAGAAAATGAATTGGATTTAGAATCCATTTTTGTGGATGAAAAAACCAATGAAATTCATTTGGTAAGTGAAGGTTCTATCAAGAAAAATAAGATGCCAACAATTTTTAAAATTGATGCTAGTGGCAATTTTATTTCGCAATTTCAATTGCCAAAATCATTGTCAAAAATTGAAAATTTCAAACACAATGGTGTTTTTGAATCCTCCTCTAAAAGTATTGATAATAAAGGTTTTTGGGTTGGAGTAGAAGCGCCACTTTCTGTAGATGGTGAAGAGCCAAATGGCTCAGAAACTTCTTCCCCAATCAGAATCACGTATTTTGATTTTCAAACCCAAAAAGCCACCAAACAATTTGCATATAATTTAGAAAGAATTCCAAAACCTTACAAAGGAAATGTCAATGTAACAGGAGTAACTGCTTTGCTGGAAATTGAAAAAAATCATTTTTTGATTGTAGAAAGAGCCTATCAAAATAATTATGGAAGTTATGGAAATACGATTCGAATTTTTGAAGCGTTTATAGAAAACAATACTACAGATATTTTGTCAATGGAATCCTTAAAAAAAACAGTTTTCAAACCTTTAAAAAAAAGGTTGCTATTTGATTTTGATACCGTTAATGAGTCTTTAACTGACGGAATTATTGATAATATTGAGGGAATTACATTGGGTCCCAAATTGAAAAACGGAAATCAATCCTTGATTTTAGTGGCTGATGACAATTTTCAATTGTATGGAAAACAACTAAATCAATTGATTTTATTGGAAATAAAAACAAATAAATAGTATTTTTACAAACTTAATTTTAAAAATTCAACGTCATTTTAGCACTTAAAAAAGCCTTTTTAAAAAAGAAGTTC